>Ga0172379_10001660_pt1 | contig 43240 bp, 38 predicted proteins | sample GrowelOW334metaG_FD_119756 | JGI IMG/M metagenome (GOLD analysis project Ga0172379, IMG submission 119756) | Groundwater microbial communities from an aquifer near a municipal landfill in Southern Ontario, Canada - Groundwater well OW334 metaG | ecosystem: Environmental > Aquatic > Deep... | reverse complement strand
TCAGGAGTTCCATCCAGCCGAAGATTCTTATTTTGTCTCCGGCAGGAGTCACCTTATCGGACGAGTTGGTAAAAAACGCGTAGATGCCAGTGGTTTTTGCGATGTTAACAACGAAAGCTCCGAGAGAAATATTCGGGGTCTTTTCGCTTCCCTTGATGATTCCGCTCATGTTGGAAAAGGACGCGTATTCCTGGGTAGCAACCGCCGGGGCGGCAGTTTGAGCGAATACGTGCGGCATAAAAGAGAACACAAAGGCGACAACCATCATCGCCAAAACAATTTTAGTGACGGCCAAACGGTCTTTTTTCAAGTTGAGCATATGTATTCCCTTGTTAGCGGAGTTCAGCCACGGGCTGCTGCGCGGCAACCTGCGTACCGGTTGGCACGAGGTAGTGGACGGCACCGGAAGCTGTCGCCTTTATTTCAAGTTCCATTTTCATGGATTCGATAATAAGAACCGTCTGTCCGACGCTTACCTTTTCGCCATCCTTCGCGGAATAGCGGACGATTGTCCCGGTTACCGGGGCGGTGATCACGGAACCGGCACCTGAAGGCGCGGAAACAACCGGAGCAGGCGCCGCGGCTACCGGAGCGGCCGCTACGGGAGCGGCTGCGACGGGAGCGTGAATGGCGGGGGCGGGAGCGCCTAAAACTTCGGCGACCGGCTGTTGCGCCGCGACCTGCGTACCGGTCGGTACCAGGAAGTGGATATTACCCGCGGCCGTCGACTTAATCTCTAATTCCATCTTCATGGATTCGATGATCAGGATGGTCTGGCCGACGGAAACCTTTTCGCCTTCTTTGGCGGCGAAACGTACGACGGTGCCGGTTACCGGCGCGCCGATTGTGACACCGCCGCCGACGACGGCGGGAGCCGCTACGGAGGGCGCGGAACTTGCGGCGGGAGCGGCGGATGCCGCGGGGGACGAACTTCCTGCGGGCGCTATTGCCATGGTGCCTTCCGGTCGAACCACGACGCTGTAATCGGCGCCGTTGACGTTTACAACGTACTTGGAAGCCACATTGGATCCCGCGGGAGCGGCAGCCGGAGCGGCGGCCTTCGGAGCATCGGGTTCCGCGGTAAACTTCACCGGACCATCGCCGCGTTTCTTGAAGAAGTCCGGCGCTACCTTCGGGAACATCGCGTAGGTGAGAACGTCCTCAACGGCGACCTTTTCGGTCCCGAGAAGTTTTTTAGTCTCTTCCTCAAGCTTCTTGAACTCATTGGGGATATCGTCGGCCGGGCGATGAGTAATCTCTTTCTCCATCTTAAGAGCGTCGAGCGCTTTCTTGACGGCGTCCTTGTTTTTAGGAGCTGGGCAGGTACCGTACTTGCCGACCAAGAGATCCATGGACTCTCCGGTAAGCTTGTTGTAGCGGCCGAACAGAACGTTGAATACGGCCTGGGTGCCGACTATCTGGCTGGTCGGAGTCACGAGCGGCGGATAACCGAAGTCTTTTTGGACGATTGCGATTTCTTTGAGCACGGCGTCCATCTTGTCCGCCGCGCCTTGTTCCTTCAGCTGGCTTTCAAGGTTGGAAAGCATGCCGCCTGGAACCTGAGCGACGAGGATTCGGGTATCGGCGCCGAGGAAGCTGGACTCGAACTTTTTATAATTCTTGCGGACCTCGCGGAAGTATTCGGCGATTTCAAGGAGAAGATTCGTGTCGAGGCCGGTATCGTAGGGGGTGCCTTTAAAAATCTCGACCATGGTTTCGGTCGGACTGTGGCTGGTACCCATGGCCAAAGACGAAATACAGGTATCAAGAATCTCGGCGCCGGCTTCGGCGGCCTTCGCGAGAGTCGCGACGGACATGCCGGTAGTGGCGTGCGAGTGAATTTCTATGGGGAGGTCTACGGCTTTCTTGAGTGCCTTGACTAGGTCATATGCATCGTAGGGCTTGAGAAGTCCGGCCATATCCTTGACGCAGAGGGAGTCGGCGCCTTCGGCGGCGAGTTCCTTGGCGAGAGCCACGTACGATTTGGTCGTGTGAAAGGGCGTGGTCGCGTAGGAAATGGTGGCCTGCACGTGCTTGCCGGTCTTTTTGGCGGCATCAGTGGCGGCTTTGAAGTTACGCGGATCGTTGACCGCGTCGAAGATTCGGAACACGTCAACACCGTTTTTTGCGGCGGCTTCAACGAATTTGGCGACGACGTCGTCGGCGTAATGACGGTAACCCAGAAGGTTTTGACCGCGCAGGAGCATCATGATTTTGGTGTTCGGGAGAGCTTTCTTGAGCTGGCGCAGGCGTTCCCACGGATCTTCGTTGATGAAACGGATGCAGCTGTCGAAAGTGGCGCCGCCCCAGGATTCCAATGCATAATAGCCGACTTTATCGAGCTTGGAACAAGCCGGCAGCATGTCGGCGGTCGTCATACGGGTAGCGAGAAGGGACTGGTGGGCGTCACGAAGGACAAGATCGGTCAATTGTACTTTAGCCATCTAAAAACTCCTTAACTTAGTCGCTTACGCGTTAGTCTTGCGGTGCTCACTGACCGCAGCGGTGATAGCTGCGGTCACGGCCGCGGCGTTTGAGGTCGACGCACTCGATACATAAGCGGCCTTCGGAGCCGTAACATCGCCATCCCACTTCATTGCCTTCACCAGTTTTGCTACGAGTGTTACGCTGATGATCAGGATAACGAGAAAAGCAAATACTATACCCATTCCGAGCAACGAAAGTATCGCGCTTTGCCCGAACATTTCGACTATCGTCATAAGGCCTCCTCAGAAAAAAAATAGAAATAGAAGAATTGCGCAAACATACCAAAAAATCTTGCTTTTATTCAAGGAGCCGATCCTTTTTATTCTTCAGATGCTGACGAATTCAGTTCATTTTGTCCAAAATCATTGCGTTCGGAGTCCAAGCTTGCCCTCGGCAAAGCCATTGGGCTATACTTATCGGCGGAGGATCCAAATGGATAGGGATGCTATACGCGTACGCGCGGAAGACTATATTGCCAAGGAACAGGACGCGACTTTCCGCGCCGAAACGGAAAAACTCCTCGCGGCTGAGGATTTCAAGGAACTTGAGGATCGATTCTACCGGGATCTCGAGTTCGGGACCGGAGGACTCCGCGGGGTGATAGGCGGCGGTTATAACCGCATGAACTCGCTCGTCGTGAAGCGCGCGACGCAGGGACTGGCGACATACCTCAAAAAGGCGGTGCCGGGTAAGAAGCTTTCCGCGGCTATCGCGTACGACAGCCGCCGCTATTCCGACCTTTTCTCCGAAGCCGCCGCTCTCGTATTCGCCGCCAACGGTATCAAAACCTATCTTTTCAGCTCACTACGCCCCACTCCGGAATTGTCCTACGCGATCCGCCGCCTCGGCTGCGACACTGGTATCGTCGTAACCGCGAGCCATAATCCTCCGCAATACAACGGATACAAGGCCTACTGGGGCGATGGGGCCCAAGTCATCGAGCCTCATGACATAGGTATCATCGCCGAAGTGAATTCCGTCACCGAAATCAAATCGATGACTAAGGCCGAAGCGATCTCAAAAGGCCTCCTCGTCTACATTGATAAGGAAATAGACGTGCCGTACGCCGACATGGTCCGTTCGCGGCTTTTCCGGCCCGCTCTCATCAAAGAAAAAGCGAAGGATGTTAAAATCGTATACACGCCTCTCCATGGCACCGGCGCCCGCCACGTGGAAGGTGTTCTCGGCAGCCTCGGACTCAAGGTACTCACCGTTCCCGAGCAGCGGGAGGGCGACGGCAATTTCCCGACCGTGTCGTTCCCGAATCCTGAAGAAGCCGCGGCCCTGAAAATGGCCCTTGAACTCGGAGCTGAAGTCGGAGCGGACGTGGTGATGGCTACCGACCCCGACGCGGATCGTCTGGGCATCGCCGTATCCAGCGGCAAAAAAGACTCAAACGGAAAACCTGCCTTCACTCTCGTGACCGGAAATCAACTCGGCACCCTTTTAGCTGATTATATTTTCTTATCTCTTAAAGAATTAGGACGCATGCCGAAAAAACCGGCAATGGTCAACTCCATCGTCACCACCGGTATGCAAAAGCTAGTCGCTGAATCCTACGGAGCCGAGTGTTTCGAATGCCTGACCGGCTTCAAGTGGATCGCCGACGTCATGGGTAAGTGTGAAAAAGATGGGCGCGGTTACGAAGTCGTATTAGGCACCGAGGAGAGCTACGGCTACCTCGTGGAGAACGAGGTGCGGGATAAGGATGGCGTCTCCGCGGCGGCCCTCACCGCGGAAATGACGCTCTACTGGCGGAGCAAAGGCAAGAGCCTCCTCGATCGATTGGATGACCTTTTTGTCAAACACGGGTATTGGCAGGAAATCGGCATCTCCAAGTACTTCCAGGGTCCGCAAGGCGGATCGATCATGAAAAGCATCATGGATGAGTACCGAAAGAATCCGCCTACGACTCTTGGAGGCATCAAGGTTGAAAAAGTGCGGGATATTCTCGAATCCGTCTGGAAATACCCGGGAAAGCCCGAAAAGACGGAAAAGGTCGATTTCGCCAAGAGCGACGTTCTCCAGTTTTTCCTTTCCGACGGCACGGTGGTAAGCGCTCGCCCGAGCGGCACCGAACCGAAAATCAAGTTCTACGCAAGCTGTCGCGCCGAAGTCGGAAGCGCGGGACTTGCGGGAGCGAAAGCGGAAGTCGCGTCCAAGCTGGCCGCGATAGAAAAAGACATCCGCGCCGTAATAGGCAACTAAGGAATAATTCTTTTGGCAACTTATGATTGGGCAGTCGATGCCTTCTGGGGCTCTCGACTGCCGGAACCGACTCTTGGGAGCGATGCTACCAGCCAAGTGACACCGCAAAATATCGGCTTACAATCCGTCAAATCCGCCGTTTTCGTCGTCTTTGACCTAGAAACGACGGGTCTTGAACCCAAAAAGGAACGGATTGTGGAGATAGGCGCTATAAAGTTTGACCAACGCGGACCAATCGGCCGATTTTCAGTACTGGTGAACCCTGGCGTTCCAATGCCACCCGAAGCGTCAAAAATCAACGGCATCACCGATACGATGCTTATGGGGAAGCCTTCCCTGGACGAGGTGCTCCCCGATTTTGTCCGTTTTATCGCCGACACGGTGATAATCGCACACAACGCGCCGTTCGACTGTTCCTTTATTGACGCGGCGCTTGCCGAACGGTATGAACGCGATCACAAGTCAAAACAGGAAGATAAAGCACAAGGATCTTTGCTCGCGGATAATCCGGAAACCTCCGAGGGGAATGCACCTGTCAGAAGGGAAACTTGGGTCCCACCGTTCGCCGCGCTGCCTAACCGAGTTGTGGATACCCGAATATTCGCGAAAGACATGTTTCCCGGACGCTGGAAATATTCTCTTCAAGAATTAGCGAAGTATTTCGGGATAGAAGCGCTGGATGCGCACCGGGCGGAAGATGACGCGCGGGTCTGTATGGAATTATTCCTTAAATGCGTAGAAAAGGCGGTCGGAAAGGACGTCCCGGTATATAGCCAACAGACATCGCAACCGTAAAAGAATATATATCTTATTTCTCGTCCTGATAATCGGTGAGTTCTTTGACGCCCCGCAGTTTGATAATGGCTTTTTCCTGGATCTGACGGACCCGTTCCCGCGTTATGCCCAGGAGCTTACCGGTTTCTTCCAGGGTGAGCGGGCCCTCCCCTGTCAGGCCAAAGCGCAATTGAATGATTTTCATTTCGCGTTCGGACAGCTGCAAGAGCACATCGCCGAGCGTTTCCTGCAGAGTCATGGAAAAGACCAGCTCAAAAGGCTCTTCCAGAGTCTCGTCTTTGATAAGATCAGAAAGCCGCGTGACGTTATCTTCATCGACAGTTGTATCCAGGCTCGTCGTTTCCTGTGACAACTTCATTATTTCTTTGACTTTGGAAACGGGAAAACCAAGGTATTCGGCTAATTCCTCGGCGCTCGGGTCGCGGCCGAAATCCTGGGTCAATTGCTTGGCCACAAAATAACATTTTTTGATGGTATTGAGCATATGAATAGGGATTCGAATTACACGTCCTTTGTCCGCTAAACTTTTGATTATCGCCTGCCTGATCCACCAGGTACCATAGGTCGAGAATCGACAGCCACGCGTATAATCGAAGCGCTCGACCGCTTCTATCAGCCCGATGTTACCCTCATCGATCAGATCGAGCAAAGACAAACCGCGGTGTTGATAATTCTTAGCAATGGAAACAACCAGGCGTAAGTTAGCGTTTATCATCTTATTTTTGAAATTCATAAGAACGCCTTCAAGCGTTTTTTTGGAGAGTACGTATTCCTCATTGCGCAATTCCGGTTCGATTAGATCAAAATCCTTAATTTTCACGCGCGTCGTTACAATTTTTTCACCTAAAGACTGTTCGTCTTGGACAGTTAACAGCGGGAAACGTGAAATTTGTTTTAAATAAACGGCAAGCGGGTCCGATTCCTTGACCGGCTTCACTTTTTTGGAAATTTTCGACAAAGAAGCTGCGTTACCCTTGCGGACCCTGGGTTTTACGGCGTGAACAGCCTCGTGATGAGGTTCGTGATCACCACTCTGTTCGTTCGAGACCCTCATAGACGACAAAGTTGTACTCCCCTTGGATAAACCTATGCACAAGATACGCATTCTCGTAATCGGAATCAATTGTTAACGGTTAGAGAATGCGCTCCTTATGAACGTGGCGCTTTAGCTGGATCTATAGCGACATTATCCTTGTAGACAAAAAAGAAAAGGGACGGTTTTCCGGTCAAGGAATCCACGCCGAGCCGCCCAAGTTCGGCACCGGAGGCTATCCGGTCACCGGCTTTGACGGACAAAGATTCGTTTCCTCCATAAACATATACATGACCGTCGGGGGCTTGGACAATCGCGACGCGGCCGAATCCACGATACGTTTCCGCTGAAACGACAGTGCCCGCCGACAGGCTTTGAACCCGCTCGGTTTGTTCGCCGATCAGCAATACGCCATACAGTTTACCTTCGATATATGCGAGTTCTTTCACGTGAACGGGCCATTTTACGGATGGATCGTTTCGTTTCGCCGTTACCGGCCGGAACTCCTCTGCTTTTGAAGGGATCGTGATCCCTTTAATTGATACAACAGGCGTATCGACTACTTTGGTTGTTGTAGACTTTGCGGTCCTACTGAGAACAAGAACATCACCCTGGAAAAGGACTGATTTATCCTTGAGATTATTTAAAGTCCGCAATTCTGAGACGGTAAGATCGTAGCGTTTAGCGATTCCGAAAAGCGTCTCACCCTTCCCCACCGTATGTTTGGATGCCGGTTCAGAGTTTGAAACGGAAGGGACGAATGATGAAGACCCCACCGGTATCAGAATTTTTTGCCCGGCTTTCAACTTATTTGCGTCATTTATTTTGTTGAGTCTCAGCAGGGAAGAGTACGGGACACCGTAGGAACGCGCCAAACTGTAGAGCGTTTCCCCTCTTTTTAAAACATGAATTGTTTCCTGTGCGGAAACGGTGAGCGCGAAAAAGCATACGATGAAAATGATACCAGCAAGAGTGCGCGCGGTCATACTGCTTAAAGTATCGGAATGCCTTTGCGGTTTCTAAATATGCCATCCTTGATATTCGGATGAAAGGCGCGTTGACTCGCCGGCCGTCTCCGGCAGATACTCAGGGTATGTCCCTCTCGACCTACAGAATAGCGTTTCCCGCCGGTTTCAGGCCCCTAGTCGAATGTTTGGCAAAGCGCGATTTCGGCTCTTCATCCCTTATCGATGCTGACGAAAGCTCTCTGACGATACGGCCGAATATTCCGTACCGAGTTCCCGCCTATGCGCAGAATTCTTCTCTGGTCATAGATATAGCTCGCTGTTCCGGCCTGGAAGAAGCGTTTCGGTTATTTGCTTCCCGCGCGCGCGATGGGAACCCACGGCAAGAACTTTCGCGAGCTTTCCGCGACAAGGCGTTCATGCGCACAGGCCGCGCCAATCGATTTGTAGTCCGCGGATTTATGCGTTCTACGCCGTCCTTTCCGGGCGCGGAGGCGAGAAACGCCTTGGAAACCGTAATTTCCCGAATCTCCTCCGCGGAACCGGACTCGTCCCATCCGGACGTGGAACTTTCAGTCGTTTTTAGAGACGACGGCAACGCGTATTTCACCGCCGCTTTCCAAAGCGGCAAAACGGAACAGACGACGGAAGCCGGAGAACTACCCAGGCAGACGGCGCGTCTTTTATGCGAACTATCGGAACCCAGCGCCCAGGACGTGTTTCTTGATCCGTTCATGGGATCAGGCAGCCTTCCGCTGGAACGGGCGCGGATGGGAGCATACAAGCTGATTTTCGCTTCGGACCACAACGAAACCTTGGTCGCCCGTGTTAAAGAACGGCTTAAAACGAAGGACTTTGAACGGAAAAAAAGGACCTTCTTCCCTAAGCGCTTGGACGCGCGGGACCTTTCCCGCTTTGAGGACGGCCTTTTCACGACAATCGTTACTGATCCTCCCTGGGGCGACTGGGAAGGATTGGACGATGCGGCGCTAGTCGATCTCTACGCGGCGTTTCTAGCGGAAGCGAAACGAGTGCTCGCTCCCGACGGCCGCCTAGTGCTCCTTGTCGGAAGAAACGATGTCCTAGAACGCGCAATCGCCGCCGGGCCCGCTCCCACCGAAGCCGAACGATCGGACTCTTGGCGTATTGATACGGATTTTCCCGTGCTCATTTCCGGGAAAAAAGCGCGCGCGGTGCTCCTTCGCCGAAGATAGCATCAATGTCGATTTCCATCCCCATGCGCAAATAGCCGAAGCGGTTGGGGTGCAAGTAATCGCCTGAACCGCCGACCGTACTGTTCGGAACATACTCCACGCGAATACGGCCGGTTTCGTTATCAAGCAAGGATCGATCAAAATCGATGACCGAATCGAACGCGGCCGAGGATCGAATAAATGAATTCAAGGCCTTCCGTTTCCGATCCTGTTCCGGTGCCCCGTGCGCGCCACTTGCCCCGAGAGCGGATGTGACTGTGGCGCCGACACAGCAAAGATCGTGGGAACGAATCCTTCCGGCAATTTCTTCAAGCTCCGCCCCTATCGACTCAACGCTCGCGTTCACCCTTGTGCCGAGATCGTTGATGCCCGCGAAGCAGATGACAGTCCTCACGCCCGAAAGGCTCAACACGTCGCGTTCAAGACGCTGAGCCATGGACGGACCGCCCGCAACCGGATTTCGGGCCGAATAGTCAGCGGGAAAGCCGATTTGATTGCCTCCGATGCCCGCGTTTACAACCGCGATTTTGTTGCCGAATTTTTCGTAGAGCCGACGAGCTAAAACATCCGGCCAACGGTCGTCGCCGTTCAAGGTCGATAGAGTACCGTCGGTAATCGAGTCGCCGAACGCGACGACGGCGCATGAGTCGGAGCCGACCGACATATCCAATGCGTCTACGAAAAAGCTGGAAGTCGTACTGAACGGGAAAGACGCCTCCCCTTCTTCACTGCCTTTAGAGCCCGCTCCGGGAGCGCTGAGATAGGACGTCGCCATGCTTTTCGCGTGCCACGTCATGGGGCCGCTTTTATCGATCACATGGAAACCGAGCGCCAGACGACGACCCCAGAGCAACGTTTCACTTTCCGGCGTAACAAAGGGAAGATCGACAGGATCGCTCCAAAAGGAAGAGCCCGGAGGAAGAACGCATTTTGTTGTTTTATCGAAATAAACAGGTCGATTCGTACCCGCGACCAGCGCGGAAGAACCCAGCTGCAGCCCGATGAACACGTCGTCGAAGGCCACCGGCCGGGTGCCGAATACGTTCGACAGACGAAGACGGGTTTTTCCGCCCCACACGCTCGGCCGAACGAGAATACGAAAACTCTGATCGCGCGCGCCGATTTCCGAAGACGGAAGCGCGAAGCTCAAATCGGGTTGCGCCGCTGGATTGCCGACCGGATACGGCCCCTGTGCTGAATTGGTCCAGGCCGCCACCCAACGGGTTTCGTCTTCATGAATCGTCATAGACCCTCTCCCATGAAAAAGTTGTTTTATCCGCTGATACTGGTTAGAATATCGGGTAAAGAGAGGAGAAACAATGATTCATGAACTACGAATTTATCACTGCGTTTCAGGCCGTTTACCGGACCTGCTGAATCGCTTTGAAACGATCACACTTAAGCTCTGGAAAAAGAACGGAATCCGGCAGGCCGGATTCTGGACCGTAGCCATTGGTCCGTCAAATCATGATCTGTACTACATGCTTGAGTGGGATTCGCTCGCCGAGCGGGAAAAGAAATGGAACGCGTTTATAGTCGATCCGGAATGGCTCGCCGCTAAGGCGCAAACGGAAAGCAAGGGGCCCCTGGTCGCGTCTCTTGAAAATATGATTCTTCAGCCGACGAGCTTTTCTTCGGTAAAGTAGCCGGGCGCATCCGCAAATTATACTTTGCTTTATGATACACTCCCGAACGAGAAATTTGTAATGGATAAACCCTCTTCGGAACTGCCTCACAAACGACGCAAGCGCTATTCGGGTACGCATCCCCATGCCTTTTCTGAAAAATACAAGGAATTGAACCCTGAGAAGTACAAAGCGGACGTAGAACACGTGATCAGCCGCGGCGATACACCCGCAGGTACGCATCGTTCCATCTGTCTAGAGGAAGTAATCGCCATCCTTAATCCCCAGCCGGGAGAAGTCGCGGTGGACGCCACTCTCGGTTACGGCGGACATACCCGGGAGCTGCTTAAAAAGATTCTGCCGGGAGGAAAACTCTACGGACTGGATGTCGATCCTGTCGAACTCCCCAAAACGGAGGCGAGACTACGCGTTGAAGGGTTCGGGCCTGATGCCTTCGCCGCGGTCCATTCAAACTTCGCCTCTCTTTCAAAGGTTCTTTCCAAGCTGGGGCTTTCAGGCGTTGATATGATATTGGCGGATCTCGGAATCTCCTCCATGCAAATAGACAACCCCGAACGCGGTTTTACGTTCAAGCGCGATGGACCGCTCGATATGCGGATGAACCCGGAAAAGGGAGAGTCAGCGGCGCTGCTTTTACGCCGGCTCTCAGAAGCTAAAATCGCCGCCCTGTTGAAAGACAATGCCGACGAAAGCGACGCCGACGCGATCGCTCACGCCATCGTACAAAAAAGGCAAAGCATGACCACAACACGTGCGCTTACCCAAGCCGTCAAGACGGCCTTAACCGGCGCTAAGCGCAGCGCTGAAGAAATAACCAAAGCAACCCGCCGTACCTACCAAGCGCTTCGCATCGCGGTGAACGGCGAACTCTCCGCACTCGATTCACTATTGGCCGATCTCCCTTCGTGTCTGAAAAGCGGCGGCCGCGTTGTAATTCTCACCTTCCATTCGGGTGAGGACAATCGCGTGGTAAGTTCTTTTGAGGAAGGGAAAGCGACGGGCGTGTACGCAAAGATTCAAGATGAAGAAATCAGAGCGAGCGCGGAAGAGCGATACAGCAACCCGCGTTCAAAGTCGGTTCGGCTTCGCTGGGCGATCAGAGCTTAAAGATTTTGATATTGTACATACAAAAGCGGGCACCTAATTTTCATCCAGAACCAAATCTTTTTTTTACACCATTAGGCTTATCCCCGACTATGCATGAGGACGTGGTTCCAACGTGGCCCAGCGCCTAGTCGGGCTGGGCGGACGCCGCAAAGCGACGCCCGCGAAACCTAAAAGCGAAAAGGCCGCGTCGTAGACGCGGCCCCTGAGTATAGTCGGGCTGGGCGGATTTGAACCGCCGATCTCTTGGTCCCGAACCAAGCGCGCTAGCCACTGCGCTACAGCCCGATGAAAAAAGCCCGTCCTGGCAGGACGGGCTTGACGGGAGCGACGGGGCTCGAACCCGCGATCTCCGGCTTGACAGGCCAGCGCGATAACCAGCTTCGCTACGCCCCCGTGATGCTCCCGAATATATAGAACGAGCAGAGTTATGTCAAGCGATCGCTGTTTTGATTATTTTCATAAAACCGGCTCTGTATTGACGGCTCTGACGGCGCGTGCTATGGTTTGAACCCGTCGGAATGCGGGTCTCGGACCCGTTTCAATCCTACCGCTTAACGCGCAGTGAGGTACATATCCCTATGACATCCAAGGAAAAAAAGCAGCCCGTAGAGCGTGATAGCTCCACAAAAGGCGAGCTTGTACGACGATTCAAGGCACATCCCTTCCTTTTTACGGGAAGCGTTGTCATTCTGTTCTTCACCCTTATCGCGTTTGTGTTTGTTCCCGCTATGGCGCCGAAAGCCGGTCTTGGATCCGGAGGAAAGCTTACGTTCGGTTCATACGCCGGTAAGCCGATCGACTTCGTCGCTGGTAACTACTTTGCCTCCCAGCGCGACTATTACAATCAGCAGATCCGTTCTTCCGGAAAAGATCAAAACCTGCAATTTGCGGCATTTCAGGTTTGGCGCGCCGCGTTCGACAGCACTGTTCTTCGAACCGCCGTCCTTTCTGAAATGGAAGCATCAGGTTTCCGTTTACCCGAAGAGATGGTCGACCGACGAATGGCTGAACATCCTGCCTTCCAAGAAGAAGGACGATTCTCAGCGGTGAAATTCCGAGCGATGTCCGACAGCGATCGAATGACTCTGCGTAATAACCTTCGCGATGAGCTCATAGTTTCACGATTTACCGAGGATCTCATCGACCTTCAAATTCCGACTAAAGAAAAGGAATTCATGAAGACGATGGCCTCTCCCGAGCGAACCTTTGAATTTGTAGCCTTCCCACTATCCTCTTATCCGGATACTGAGGTTGCCTCGTTCGTAGCCGCCCAAAAAGACCTTTTTAAAACCATACACCTTTCTTCTATTACGCTGACAGGCAAAGAAGCCGATGCGAAAAAAGTATATGAATCGGTTAAGAAAGGAACGCCGTCCTTTGAAGAAACCGCTAAAAAACAGTCGAAGGATGCGTTTGCCGAAAAGAACGGCGATATGGGCATCAAGTTTGCTTATGAGTTCAAGACCCTTATCACTGATGATATAGCACGTAAAAATGTACTCGCCTTGCAAAAAGGGTCGATCAGCGATCTGGTAAAGGTCGCCGATGCTTGGGTTATTTATCGATGCGAAGAAAGCGCCGTGGACTCAGTCGCCGGAGACAGCGCAACACTCGCGAAAGCCAGGGAATACATCATGACTTTCGAACGCGGAAAAATCGAGGACTGGTTGATCGTTAAAGCTGCCTCGTTTACCGAAGCATCCCGTGCGAAAGGAATGTCATCCGTTGCCTCTCAATTCGGCGTCGCGGTTAAGAAATTCGGTCCAATCGGTTTAAATTACGGTGATGTCGAACTGTTTCGCTCGCTTGCCTCACTCAAAGTACCGGAACTTGCAAGAGCCTCAACCAGCGAAGCATTCTGGGCAGCGGCGTTCTCCACAAAACCGGCGGATATCACGAAACCCATTGTAGTTGGGGATTCGGTTCTCGTCCTTCAAATACTGGAAGAGCGCAACGCGGACGATTCAGCTATGGCGGTAATTAATTACTATTATCCCTACGCCGTCGGCCAATATTCGGACAGAGAAGTCCGAGACCATTTCCTGAGCAGCAAAAAACTCAAAGACCAATTCTACGAAACCTTCGTCAAATACTTCATGCCGAACTAAACGATGAACGGAGATATGCCCCGGCGAATACAAGCCCGCCGGGGCTTCTCAATCAGTTATAAAGGGAAAACGCTTCTATCTCTTATCGATCCAGTGGATAGCTCAGAACGTGTTGCAGCGGTTCTTCCCGTTTTCAAACAAACCCTTTACGTCTGTCCCTCGCCTCTTTTCGGTTACGGAATACAAAAACTCTTTGACCGCATTACGCCCGATTCCGCGATACTCTGTATTGAATCTGATCCTGAGTTGTTAAGTCTTTCTACTGAAGAGCTTCCGGAAGATATTAAAGCAAACCCCAGAGTACGGCTAATTCGCGCAACGGATGGAGCGTCGGCCTGTTCGTACCTGCGGCGGGAATTTGGCCCTCGGCGTTTCAGAAGGGTTGTCCTTGCCAAGCTGAATGGCGGTTACGCGCTCAATGAAAAAACCTACACCGAAGTTGAAAGCGCTTTGAGAGATGATGTCGCGCTGGAATGGGCGAACGCGATGACGCTTCTAAAACTCGGCCGCCGCTACGCGCTTAACGCGATCCGCAACTTGGCAATCCTGCCCTCATCCCATCCTCTGTGCGCGGGCACCTTCAGCAACGATCCAATTCTGGTCCTCGGCGCGGGCCCTTCTCTTGATTTTGTAGAACCAATCCTGAGTTCGCGGCGGCACTTCCGCATCATATGTGTAGATACCGCGCTGATACCGCTCTTAGAGCGGGGAATCGTTCCGGATATGGTTGTCGTACTTGAGGCGCAACATTGGAACTTGCGTGACTTCATCGGATCAGGAAAAACGAATTGTCCTCTCGCTCTTGATCTTTCTTCCCTACCGCGAGGGGCGTTTACCACCAATGGCGCACGTTTTCTCTTTTCAGTTGACTGGGCGCCGCTGCGTCTTCTTGATCGTTTAAAGACGGCCGGATTGCGTCCACCGGAGATTCCGCCGCTCGGCTCCGTCGGCCTAGCGGCGGTGGCTATCGCCCTGAGAGCGGGAACAGGAGCTGTAGTGCTCGCGGGTCTTGACTTTGCTTACGACATCGGCGCGTACCATGCGCGTTCCTCTCCTTCCCGTCTTGATCGACTACTTCGGACGGATCGACTGAAAAGCCTCATCGATCCGGCTCCCGCCTTCCGTGACGGGACAGTCAAAGCGAACGGAAAATTGAATCGGCCCATCAGAACCGATCCTGCGCTGCGTGGATACCGAAACCTCTTTCAACGTGAGTTCGTAAAAATCGATCGTCTGTACGATGCGGGGGACAGAGGACTCGAGCTTGGCATCAAAACGGTTACGTTAATCGAGGCTATGAAGTTGCTTGAGGGTGAACACCCAAGGCAGCAAGAAACCAATCCCGAGACTTTGCCGTATGTCGCCGATTCCCCAAAAACCATTGCATTCATCGATTGCGAACTCGCCCGATTGCACACATTGCGATCCATCCTGACGGGGAACACGATTTCAGATGATCTTGAACGTCTTGTCGATGAATGCGACTACTTATGGTCGCACTTTCCCGAATGCGCCGGAGCCGACGGCAAAAGACCGCTGATTACCGATATCGCCTTCCTCAAACGGGTCAGAGCAGAAATCGATCCCTTCGCGAAAGCCTTTAACATCGCCCGCTCGGAATTAATACGCACCTAAACGGAGATAGGGATAACTTCAGTTACTCAGGGCGATTGTAAAACTAACCAATTAATGAAATCGGCTCACTCATCTTTAGTTTTTAAAACCGCAAGGAAAGCGCTCTGCGGCAACTCGACCTCACCTACCATTTTCATGCGCTTCTTGCCTTCTTTTTGTTTTTCCAAGAGTTTTCGCTTACGTGAAATATCGCCGCCATAGCACTTGGCGAGCACGTCTTTGCGCATTGCGTTGATAGTCTCACGCGCGATTATTTGACTGCCGATAGCGCCTTGAATAGGGATTTTAAACTGTTGACGGGGGATTTCCGCGGATAGGCGCGCGCATACCGTACGCGCGCGTTCATATGCATTGCCCTTGAATACCAGTTGAGCAAGCGCATCAACCGCTTTTCCGTTGAGTAGAATATCAAGTTTCGCGAGTTCTGTGGGCTTGAAATCGGTAATGTCGTAATCAAATGACGCGTATCCGCGGCTGATGCTCTTCAGGCGATCGTAAAAATCGAAAAGCACCTCTGCGAGCGGCATATTATAGACGACCTCAACGCGCTTTTCATCAAGGTAGGTAAGATTCGTCTGAACACCGCGCTTTTCCAAGCAAAGAGTCATAATGTTGCCAAGATATGTTGTCGGGGTGATAATCGCGGCGCGGATATACGGCTCTTCGGCACTTTCAATTCTACCTTCATCCGGATATTCCGAAGGGTTATCGACAAATATTTCTTCGCCGTTGCGTAAATGGATTTTATAACGGACGGAAGGTGCGGTAAAAATAATAGCTTGACCGAACTCGCGTTCAAGACGCTCCTGCACCACTTCCAGGTGCAAAAGACCTAAGAAACCGCAGCGAAATCCAAAGCCGAGCGCCACGGAAGAATCCTTGTCGTAGATCAAAGACGCGTCGTTCAGTTTGAGTTTTTCCATTGCTGATCGCAATTCATCGTAATCGTTAGTATCCACCGGATAGATCGAAGAGAAGACAACCGGCTTAACTTCCCGGAAACCGGGCAGCGGTTTGTCGCACGGTCGTTCCGCGCTGGTAACCGTATCCCCGACGCGTACGTCGGAAACGGTTTTGATACCGGCAATAATGTACCCGACTTCACCCGCGGTGAGTTCTTCCTGCTCAACAAGAGCAATCTTGAAAATGCCGACAGTCTCCACGGGATATTGGGAATTGTTATACATGAAACGAACCGTCATGCCCTTGCGGAGCGTCCCTTCCATAACGCGCAGATGCACTACAACCCCGCGGTACGCGTCGTAATGGCAATCGAAGATAAGCGCGCTCAATGGATTTGAAGCATTGCCCTTGGGCGGGGGTATTCGTTTAACGATGGCTTCGAAAAGTTCATCAATACCGGTACCATGCTTGGCTGATACGAGCAACGCTTCGTCGGAATCCAGACCCAAGTCGTGATCAATCTGATGCTTCACGTCGGGAATATTCGCAGCGGGCATGTCGATCTTGTTAATGACCGGAATGATTGTAAGATCGTGTTCCAGAGCGAGATACATATTGGAAAGAGTCTGGGCCTCTACACCCTGCGTCGCGTCAACCAGAAGCAGAGCGCCCTCGCAGGAATAAATGGCGCGGGAAACCTCATAGGTGAAGTCGACATGGCCGGGTGTATCGACAAAGTTAAGCTGATACACGACACCATCGTTTCCCGTATACGGAATCGTGACGGCCTGACTTTTGATCGTGATGCCGCGTTCCCGCTCAATATCCATATTATCCAGAATCTGATTCTGGAACAAACGATCATCTATAATTTTCGCCTTTTGGATAAGGCGATCGGATAGGGTCGACTTACCGTGGTCGATATGCGCTATTATGCAAAAATTACGGATACGCTCAGTTTCAGTCATACGAGGGGACTATAGCGGAAATAGCAGCCTCTTACAAGGCGCGCCATCCATGGCGCGGCGGAATCGCTTGAAGGCGATTCCGCGATATACGTCTGCGCGCCCCTCCGTGGGCGCGTGGCGCGCCCACGGAGGAGGCGCCCACGGAGGGGGCGCTATGGGAAGGGGGCATGGGGGAAACCGTAACCATGAGAGGAGGCGGCGGAAGGTGATTAGTCGAGGGAGGACAGGGCTTTCATCAACTGTTCTTGAGTGAACGGTTTTTGGATGAAAATGCTCTTTTTATACGCCTGGGTTGTTTTGGAATCACGCTTATCATGGTAGCCGGACATGAAAACGACACGAAGATCTTTTTTGCTCTCCGCCAATCGGTTTGCCAACTCATACCCATTCATATGGGGCATAACCACGTCAGTCATAAGAAGGTAGTCGGACTCGCGTTCAGCGTGAATAATCGCTTCTCCCGGATTCGCCGCCTCAAGCACACGATATCCTACTTTGGATAGTATTCGGGAAAGAAGACCGCGTAGATAGTCGTCGTCCTCTACGAGCAGGATTGTACCGGCACGGACGATGGTCACTTCGTGCTTCTCTTCTGAAACCGTTACGGGTTCCGGATTACCGTGAATAACAGGCAAATAGACCAAGAAGTTCGATCCGCGTTTGAGAGTGCTTTCCACCGCAATACGGCCGCCGCTTTGATTTACGATGGCGTACACCGTAGAAAGACCGAGCCCTGTCCCTTTATCGGCGCCTTTTGTGGTAAAGAAAGGTTCAAAAATACGTTGTATGTTTTCCGGTGAAATGCCTTCGCCGGTATCACGAACCGAAATCAGGACCCAGTCACCTGCTGGGATTCCGTGCATCTTGCCTTTACCATCCGAATGCACATCATCTGTTTCCACAATTATCGTACCACCCGAAGGCATCGCGTCTTTCGCGTTCACCACTAGATTGATTATCACCTGCTCGAACTGACCCGGATCGATGAAAACGAGAGGATTCTTCGCATCCAGGAAATATTTGAGAGCAATATTTTCACTGACCAAGCGCCGGGACATTTTCTCCAATTCACCGAGGATTTGATTTGCGTCGACAATCCGCGGTTCCAGCGACTGCTTACGAGAAAACGCCAAAAGCTGGCGCGTTAAATTCACCGCCTTCTTTGCGGCTGTCAATATTCCGTCAACCTCGATGCGAAGAGAGGCATCGTTGCCAACGTCCTCCGCGAGAAGATTGCAATAACCCATAATGGCAGTGATGATATTGTTAAAGTCATGCGCGATACCGCCCGCAAAACGACCGACTGCTTCCATCTTTTGAGCTTGGCGCAACTGCGATTCCAATTCTCGACGCTCACTGATATCGACAAGAAATACTCGCAATTCCATCTCTCCACCGGATTGCTCCTTGGCTTTTGCGATGGTGGCTAATACTATCTTCTGGATTCCATCAAGTTTTAACAGGGTCCATTCTTCCGCGGCAATGGAATCGAGCTCCTTGATGCGCTCAAGGAAAAGTGAGCCGTCCTTTTTATCCGCAAAGCGTTCCGCGACATTTGTGCCACGAACCGCTTCCGCGTCCGAAAATCCGAGAAGGCGAATAAAAGCACCATTGCAATCGTTTATAAGACCGTCGACTGTTGCGGTAAAGTTCGCGGACGGCGCTTCCTCGAACAGACTACGGTATCTCTCTTCGCTGAGCCGAAGTTTCAAATCCATGGAATGGCGGTACAAGGCAATTTCAATCGCGGTACGTAATTCACGCTCTTCAAACGGTTTTATAATGTACCCGAACGGACGGCTTTCCTTCGCACGGGAAACCGTATCCTCATCGGCATATGCTGTTAAAAGAACGACAGGAATGGAGAAATCATCGAAGATCTTTCCAGCTGCGGCTATACCATCCAAGTCGCCCTGAAGGTGGATATCCATCAGAACCAGATCAGGCTTTTCATTGGAGCAAGCGGCAATTGCTTCCTCGCCGGAAGCATAGCTGCCGAGAACCTCATAACCGAACCGGGTCAGGTGACGCCTTATATCGAGCGCAACGATATGTTCATCTTCGCAAATGACTATTTTCGGCATACAAGTACTCCATTTTAGATATGCTTTCTGTGATCACTTGAACGTGAATCCATTTCAGGTCCCTTACCGTACCGGGTGAAAACCATGTTTCTCCAATTCCTTCCGGAGTTTTTCTAAATCGATGGGCTTCACAAGGTAAGCGGTAGCTCCACCTTCTTGATACGCTTCGATCACGTTCTTAGGATCTTCCATAACGGTAGTCATAATGATCTTCACTTCGTCGACAGTACGGATCCCCATCTCTTTTTCAACAGTTCTGATACGCCTGAGAGCTTCATGCCCATTTACGCGAGGCATCATGATATCCATGAAAAGGACATCATAGGGTCGGGACTCGTCCCATGCGATTTTAAAAGCGTCAACCGCTTCTTCGCCGTCTACGACAACATCAACCTCACCGTAAGCCGCGAGAAGTCTTTGCATCATCCGACGAGACGCGAAATCATCTTCAACAACCAGGACTCTCATGGCATCCTCCATGTACGTTCAGTCAGTTTCGCCATTTCGCGTTCCGACGGTGACCGCTTCGCGGATCCGCGAAAGTTCATTTTGAACCGCGTTTGAATCTTCACGACGACAGGCCAGCATTACCTTGAATATATATTGCGGTAAGATAGTTGCGTGCAACGATTCCAGTTCCCTTCTGCATCGCGCAGCGGCGCTCTCCAATTCCACTCCTGGTTCCGCTCCGATTACCTCGGCTTCCCCCAAAAAGCGTTCGACCGAAGAGAGAATAGCCAAATTTGAAGCCAGTTCGGATCGAATGCGCTGTTCGCGTGAGACCAATTGTTCGCGACCAATAGAATCCGTGGCTTGATCCATTACCGCGCTATTATGCTGGACCGGAGAGTTCTCAAGGATCTCTGGATCTTTTGATCCCAACGAAGAAAGACAAGAGCGTAAAGAACCGCGCCGTATCGGTTTAAAAAGAAACTTAGCCGACCCGGAAAGCTTTTTCCATTCCGGATCGTCTTTTGCCCCGATTGAGGAAAGAACGACCAGATTATCGGCAAGTAAATTATTGCGCGCCGGGTCCGCTACGCATGAAAAAAGCCGTTGCCGATCCGGCATTTTTTCATCCAAAATAAAACACTTTGGACGATTGTTTTCGGATGAATATAGCTCACGGATAACACTATCGATATTTCCCAGAATGTGAACGATACAGCCCCACGAAATAAGCAACTCCGTCAAGATAGCGCGCTCATCCTCAAAAGGAACAGCCAAGAAAACGGACAAACCGAGCGGAATCGGTTTTTCGTTTAAACGAAGCGGTACGTTTTCCGGAAGCGTGAATGGAAGCGATACCGTAAAAATACTGCCCTTCCCAAGCTCACTGGAAACGGAAACGGAACCGCCCATAAGCTCCGACAACGATTTTACAATAGAAAGGCCTAGTCCCGTTCCACCATACGCACGGGTGCTTGAGCCATCAATCTGCGTAAATGATTCCCATATTACGGACAAACGATCGGGCGCTATCCCGATTCCCGTATCTTTAACGCTCAATTCAAGCACCGCCACGGAGCTGTCGGCCCCGCCGTCGGCTGAAGGCGCGGAGTTCAACTCAACACGGATACCACCGGATTCGGAAAATTTAATGCCGTTAGAAAGGAGATTGGTCAATATTTGTTTGAAGCGGCGCGGATCGCCTTCGATTAAAGACGGAACGTGCGGATAAGAATAGAATAGAAGTGAAAGCCCTTTTCTATTCGCCTGTATGGAGACTTCCTCCATACACTCTTCGACGGCATCCACGGGATCAAAAGCAATCGAGTTGATGCGCATTTTCCCGGCTTCAATTTTTGAAAAATCGAGTATGGAGTTTATTAAAAATAAAAGGTTATCCGCGGATTGCCGGGCTATCTCCAGGTATTCTCCTTGTTCGTCCGAGATCGATACATCCCGGGCAAGTTCCACCATGCCGATTATACTATTGAGCGGAGTGCGGAGCTCATGGCTCATATTGGAAAGAAACTCGCCTTTGACCCGACTGGATTCCTCGGCGTTCTGTTTCGCCAGGACAAGAGAAGACTCATATTCTTTTTCCGCGCTCACATCCCGTTCGATGCACGCGATCTCTACCACTCGCCCTTCCGCGTCACGAAGCGGAGAAAGCGACATCGAAACAATGATAGTCTTACCGGAACAACATCTTCGGGCCATCTCAAGACGACCGACTAACTTACCAGCCAACACTAAGTCGATCAAATCACGAAACTGAATCCGATCTTTCTCATCGACTAATATTTTTTGGATACTAGATCCGATTATTTCATCAGCGGAGAAACCATAAATCAACTCGGCGCCGAGATTCCACGACACGATGCGCAGGTCCGTATCGAGCGATAATATCGCGTCGAAACTGCTGGATACGATAGCGGCAAGCCGGGTTTTGACGGCATCAGCCTTGACGATTTCGGAAATGTCGCGGATCGATAAGACATGCCCGCATTTCTCCGAATTGGGGCCTCTTATCGTTGAGCGAATCAACTCCACAGGAATTTTTGACAACTGGGTTGTCATCATAAGCCATTGCGTATCTTGCTCGGAACCTTTCTCTGCCCGTGAATGGTCTCCCTCGGGAGCAAGCAAAATAGCTAGCGCTTTATTTTCGGCAAACGAACAATACGAACTTATCGACTTGCCGGTCACGTCCGGGTCTTCAACACCAAAAAGTCGCAAAGCGGCGGGATTCATGAAAACAATTTTTTCATCAGCGTCAAGCGCAACAACACCGTCGGATATGGCATTCATTGATCCATTAAGCCATTCCCTGCTCACTCTAAGATCCTGCTCCATCCGATGCTTGTATAAAGCCATCTCAATTGAAATCAGAACTTCCCGTTCTTGGAATGGTTTTAAAATATACCCGAAAGCTTGAGTTACCTTCGCTCTTGCGAGTGTCCGTTCATCAGCAAAGGCGGTTACGAAAATAACCGGGATATCGTCGGATTTATGGATCAGTTCCGCGGTATCGACTCCGTCCAAATCGCCCTGCAGTTTGATGTCCATGAGAATCAAGTCGGGCTGCGTTTGTTTTACCGAATCAAGCGCTTCTTCACCAGATGCCGCAATACCGACGACGTCGTAACCCATGTAGGTCAAACGACTTCGCATATCAAGAGCTACGATGCTTTCGTCTTCAACAACCAGAATTTTGGCTTTATTGACACTCTGGTCCATGGCGATCTAACGCCTCATTCAGGGCGTCCGGATGAATCGCCGGAAACGGTACCTGATAGAGCCTTTTCAAGATCAAGAAGTATAACAAATCCCTCTCCGTGGCGACCAATCCCTTTAACAAAGGAACCGTCAATGCGAGAACCAAAGGATGGAGCACGCTCAATATCGGAATCGTCAAGATCCAGCACTTCCTGAACCTCGTCGGCAAGAACACCGGCCGTCAGAAATTCACCTTCATATTCGACTTGCGTCACGATAACCGCGGATCCGGCTTCTAATTTCGTTGGCTCACGACCGAAAACAGCTCGTAAATCCACAACGGGAACAACACTTCCGCGATGGTTTATAACACCCCGCAAATGTGGTGGACATCGCGGGACACGCGTTATAGCCGCCATCTCCAGCACGACTTCAACGGATGAAACCGCGACCGCATACCGTTCATCACCGAGGTTAAAGCTGAGATATTGTCCATCGAGTTTCTCGTTTTCTTTTTGGTCCATTGCGGACCCCTCACCCGGCTACTTTTTTGACGACGCCGAGCAATTTTTCGGCGCTGAAGGGTTTGACAATCCAGCCGGTAGCGCCGGCTTCTTTGCCCTCATTCATTTTCGACCCTTGCGATTCCGTAGTCAAAACGATAATCGGCGTAAATTTAAACTTTGCGTCTTCACGAACCTTTTTAATGAATGTAATTCCGTCCATATTCGGCATATTAACGTCGGTAATAATCAGGTCTACGACACTCATTCCCTGCAACGCCGATAAACCGTCCATTCCGTCCTTAGCCTCGACGACGTCATATCCGCCTTGCTGAAGGACATAGGTAATGCTCTGGCGTATTGCTGCCGAATCGTCAACGACAAGGACCTTCTTCGCCATGTAAAAGCCTCCTGGGAATCGCGTTAAGTATGGCCCAAGCCGATCGTAAATGCAAGTTCGGATCGTTCGGACAATCTAGGAATCAGCGGGCCCGTTTCAACACCTCCACCGCAAGCGAGCCTAAGGGAAGTACCGAATCAACACCACCGGCTTTGATCGCTTCATTCGGCATCCCAAACACGACGCAACTTGTCTCATCCTGGGCAAAGGTATAAGAACCGGCATCGTGCATTTCTTTCATACCGCGTGCGCCGTCATCTCCCATTCCCGTCATAATGACACCGATCGCGTTCTTAGCCGCATAGCGGGCCGCTGAACGGAAAAGCACATCCACACTCGGACGATGGCGGCAAACGAGCGGACCTTCTTTTACCTCGACGTAATAACGAGCTCCGGCCCGTTTTAAAAGCGTATGTTTGTTGCCGGGCGCGATCAGGACGCGGCCGCGCACCACGGTATCATTATCCTCCGCTTCCTTTACATTCACCTTGCAAAGACCGTCCAAACGCTTAGCGAAGGCGGCGGTGAAGTGCTCCGGCATATGTTGTACAATCACCATTCCGGGGGCGTCAAGCGGCAACGCTTCCAGGTATTCTCTCAGTGCTTCGGTGCCGCCCGTCGAAGCCCCAACGACGACAATCCTTTCAGTCGTTTCAATGATATGGGTTCGCTCCGGCGGTTTTGCAAGCATAACGTCAGCCGTCAATTTCGGGGAAACTTCGCGAGCTTCCGTGCGAACCGTCAACTTTTTTATCCGGGCAAGCCTAGCGGCCTTCACCACATCGCAGATCCGCACCTTCGATTCCTCAAGGAATTGTTTGGTTCCCAGCTTTGGTTTTTGGATGATATCGATTGCCCCGTATTCTAAGGCCTTGATCGCGTTGTCGCTCCCCGCTTCCGTCTTGGAAGAACAGATTACGAAAGGGATTGGATCACCGCTCATAATGGTTTTCAGAAAGGTAATACCGTCCATTCGAGGCATTTCTACATCGGAAACAATGACGTCCGGCCTATCGGTTTCAATTTTTTTTAACGCGAACAAGGGATCTGGCGCGACAGCGCTAACAATAATTTCCGGATCGCTTTCCAATACATCCTTGAGTGTTTGCCGAACAACCGCCGAATCGTCGACAATCATGACCCGGATTTTTTCACGCGCCATGGTTCCTCCTACCCTTTGATATAAACCGTCGGAGCGACCGAACGAAGAGAAATGCTGATCCCCGTAAGGGTCTCTGAATGACCAAGAAAAAGAGCACCTCCGGGAATGAGCCGGTCGTAGAACTTCCGTATCAAGCGTTCTTGTGTTTGTCGATCGAAATATATGATGACGTTTCTACAAAAAATAACATCAAAACGATCCCTGATGCCAAAGTCGTCATCCATAAAATTGAGGCGCTGGAATTCGATGTGCGAACGCAGCTCGGGTTTGACGCGAACCACATGCTTGGCGGAATCTTTGCTTTTCAACAAGTACCTTTTCTTATAATCCAGCGGTACCGGAGCGACCTTCTCTTCTTCGTATATCGCCTCGACGGCATGACCGAGTACCTTTGTTGAAATATCGGTTGCCAAAATCGACCAACGGAATGAAGCAACCGCGCGGCGATATTCTTCCAATACCATCGATAAAGTGTAAGGCTCTTCGCCGGTGGAACAACCGCCAGACCAGACTCTGAATATGTCTCCACCGGATGGACGGGCCTTTGGCAAAATGTCATTGAGGAGATAATCGAAATGGTCGGCCTCGCGAAAAAAGTCGGTTTTATTCGTCGTCACCGCGTCGATCATATGGATCAATTCGGTTCGCGACCCTTCATCGCTGAATACGTAATCGACATAGGAGGTATAATCCTTGAAAGAGTGTTGCCGCAATCGACGAGATAAACGGCTTTCAAGCATAACACGTTTTGCGGGAGGCATTTTTATTCCGAGTTCCCGCTCAATATACGCACTCAGTCGCGAAAAATCCTGATCGTTCATTGCGGCTGGAGAAACACCGATACCACCCGAAGGACCGATCGGCGTTTTTAAGTCAGGCCTTTGTTGATTGAACATTGCGATCCCGTTTTAAGCGCCGAAGATCATCCCGCTGAGCACTCAAAGAAAGCCGATTGACATCCACGATGAGCGCGACCGTACCGTCGCCGAGAATAGTAGCGCCGGATAAGCCCTCGGTAGTCTTGAACATTCGGCCCAACGGCTTAATGACGGTTTGATAATCACCGACAACCTCATCAACAACGAAGCCGACACGGGAATTATGGGCATTGACGACCACGATCTGCTCAATCTCCGGCGCTTCGCCGGGGACCTCATAGAGCTCTCGGATACCTACATAAGGAAGGATCTCATTCCGATACGATAAAATACGCCGGCCTTCATCTTCGGCAAGCCGCTCATCCCGTTTCAATTCGATGCAACCGTCCACCGAGGACAAAGGAATCACATAATGTTCGACGCCGATGCGTACAAGCAAGCCTTCTATAATCGCTAAGGTAAGCGGAATATGAAGCGTAATCTTTGTTCCTACACCCTTCTTCGAGTCAATCGAAACGGATCCGCCCAAAGAATCGATCTCGCGTTTGACGACGTCCATGCCGACACCTCGTCCGGAGACGCTAGTGACCACTTGGGCCGTCGAAAACCCGGGCGCGAAAATAAGCTGAAACAATTCCTGTTCCGACAAACTGCTTCCCGCCGGAACGATTCCGCGTTCGATCGCTTTAGCCAAAATGCGTTCAGTATTAAGCCCCGCGCCGTCATCGGCTATTTCAATCAAAACATGCGCACCGGAATGCAGAGCAGACAAGGACACAGTCCCTTGCCGGCTCTTACCAGCCGCTTCACGTTGAGAAGGAAGTTCAATCCCGTGATCGACGCTGTTACGGATGATATGAACCAACGGATCATTCAGGCGCTCTATAACCGTTTTATCCAGCTCGGTTTCAGCTCCTTCGGTGACCAACTCGATTTCTTTCCCGAGTTCCGCCGAAAGATCGCGAACCACACGTCTGAACTTGCTGAAAGTCGAGCCGATCGGCAACATGCGAATACTCATTGTATTGCCGCGCAATTGTGAAACCAAGCGTTCAAACTGTTCTGAAATCATAGAAAGCTGACCGTCGCGCAACTCGGTAGCGGTTCTCGCAAGTCGCGCCTGTAAAGTCACCAATTCGCCGACAAGATCTACCAAGGCGTCTAATTTCTCGCTCGCGACACGGATGCTCGTTGTTACTGCGTCATGCTGTTTCGACTCTTTCAGGCGCTTTAGCTGTTCCTGTTCCTCCAAAGCGCTTTTGACTTGCTCGGGCGTCGCAACCTTTTCTTGTACTAGAATCTCTCCCAGTCTCATTTGGCTTTCAACGACGGTTTGGATTCGTTCGGAAGTCGTCACACCCCGATCGACGAGTATTTCACCGATTCGTTTGGGGGGAATCTCGTCAATATCGGCGGTATCATTTGTAATCTTCGCTATCGTAAGTTCGCAATCCCCTTCGACGAAAATGAACACATCGCGTATGGCTGTTTCGTTTTTATCGGTGGTAAGGGTAATATCCCATCCAACGTAACATTTTTCCGGATCAAGTTCCGATAAAATCGGGATACGATCCGAGATGGGAGTAACAGTGGCGACACCGAGAGAACGCAATTCATCGAGCAGGAGGAGCGGCCGCGTGCCATTCATAAAAACATCGGGAGAAGGGATAAATCGTATACGATAAGATTCTTTGGCAAGCAAAATAAAAGTTTCAGTTACCGCTTTCGGTGGGACTGACTCCTGTACGCCCATTTCAATAGGAGGAAGAATATCGCTGTCCTTCAGCTCCTTTGAACGTTCAACCTCTTTCTCCGCGGTTCGTTTCGCGGCATGCTCCTTAAATTCGGAAACGAGGGTCGCGGCTTCTAAGCGCGAAGACTCCGATGAACCTTCGAGCATCGAACTGATCAGGTCCCGCGCGCGAAGAGTCAAATTAATCAAATCCCGATCGGCTACGAATACGCCTTCACGGAGAAGATCCATGATCGATTCAACCTCATGCGTAAACCGGGAAATCTCGTCGAAACCGAACATGGAAGACGACCCTTTGATAGTATGCATCGTCCTGAATACAGCCGAAATTATTTCAAAATCAAGCGGATTGGCTTCGAGTTCAAGGAGGGTCGATTCAAGGTTATTGAGCAGCTCGGTCGCTTCTTCTCGAAAAGCTTCCTTAAATTTCTCAATCATCGATTACGACTCCTTCTTTGTCGTAACACTCATTCCGAATAATTCCGCATCAATGTCTCTGGCGTTTTCGGAAGGCTTACGGATAAAACCGGACACAATAAGTGCGTGGGCTAGATCCGGCTTGATCGTTCCTGTCAAATGAAAGGTTTTGCCGGTCTTTTCCGCTTCACGTTGAGCGGCTATCAGGAGCTGGATCGCCGCAAGATCAATGGAATCCATAAGCGATAAACTTACAACAACTTGAGCGGCTTGAGCCAGAGCGGCGACTAGTCCTTCTTTCAAAGCCGCAGCCTTCTCAACTGAAGGAGACCCTTCCCATGTTACGACTTTTACGGAAACGGAAGACGCTGACATAGGCACCTCGCCTTAAGTATAGACTGTCGCTGATTTCATGCAAGCGCATATGACCTTAAAAAGTCGCGCTAAAGGGTATCGGGATTGTTAACAACAGCGGGTAATCGAATTGTACTTTCCAGATATCCCATGCGTCGTTTTTTTACAAATAAATCGATAACGGCGACACCTGCTTCGTCGTCGATTTGAAAACCACGAACAGAAACAGGATCATTTTCCGAAATGCCGGCTTCATCGGCAACGGAACCTCTCAAAATGCGTTTAACGGTAAACTCAGGATCAAACGGACCGGATCCGGAAGGCACCAACAATAGACCGAATAGAGGGCCCGCCAATCGTTCCCGAGAATCTTTTTTAAAGGCATCGGACAACGGTGACTGCGGACGGGTTGCAGTCACAAGAACTCGCGTTATCCCGTCACTGGTTGTCAGCGTTGTAAGTTCACCTGGCCGTCGGAGGAAAAGTATATCTTGCAGAGATCGCACGGAGGTTGCTTCCTTACCGTCAATTGCCGCAATCCGTGAGCCCTCGGGGACATCCTGATCGGCCGAGGCGGAGCCGGGCGCTACATAAATGATTTCAACGCCTTCCTTACCTTCATAGAGCGAACACCCCAGCCAAGGTCGATCCACACGACCGCCCTTGAAAAGAGCGGGAAGAGCCGAAGCGAGCCGTGTAACGGGAATCGCGAAATTTAGCCCTTGGAATTTTTCGATTCCGGCAAAAACGACACCGGCCAAGCGACCATTCATGTCAACGACGGGTCCGCCTGAATTACCGTGGTTGACTGCCGCATCAATCTGAACAACATTGCCGATTTGCAAAAGGCGCCGGCCTACGGCGGAAACGATCCCCGCGGTAACCGTGCTCTCAAGTCCGGCAGGCGAACCAATAGCCAACACACGTTCACCCGGTTCAAGATCTGCCTCATCCAACACGCCGAAAACGAATTCCGGTTCAATTTCGGTCTTGATAAGCGCAAGATCAAGCAAAGGATCCCAGCCGATGACTTTTGCCGGAATGCGTGGTTTTGAGGCGTCGCCCATCCGTATGTACATACGGGAATAGCCCTCGTACTTCGGATCTACTTCACTTTCAACTACGTGATAGTTGGTTACGAGGTAACCTTTTCGGTCAATAAAGAATGCGGAACCGATCACACGGTCGGGCGAACCGAGGCCCTTTTCGACTTTTATTCCTCGATCAACCCAAACGGTCGCGACACCCTTAATCATATCGGAGGGAGAATCTTTTCCGGAAGCAAAAGCACGAGCTTCCTCCGAGATAACTCCACCGCGGCTTTCCGCTATCTTGAGAAAGAAAGCGCTAGTCCTGCGCTGTCGCGATTTAACGGCCCTATCAAGGAATGTCGTTACATCCGCGGCATCGAGCGGCTTGAGGGAATGGGAGAGCGCCGCGGTAAGAAAGGCGGGAACATCGTCGCCTTTCTTAAATAAATCACGAGCTTCATCCAATAAAAGCTGAGCCTCGCCGGAGCGTTCTATTTTTGAACCGATAGCCCGCAATGAACGTGAGGAAGAAACCGCGTCACTCCACCGTCTTTCGGAGACAGCCGTTTCATATTTCTTTTCAAGAACGGTCACTGCTTGAGCGTACAGTTTTGCGGAGAGAGACTCGTCTGACTTCGTAAGATCGGAACCGTATCGAATTTTGAAGGCTCCCAGCAAATGAATTGCGCGTTCGGGGTTCTTCTCAATCGACAACTCAATATCTTCAAAACGGGTTGACGTCGTCGACTTGGGTTGGGTAAGCCGTTGGGAAGCCGATGCGCAAGAAAACAATAACGATACACAAATGAACAGGCCAATATTACGGAAGCTCACTTCTGAATTACCTTATCAAATACTCCATCACCATCGAAATCCGTTTCAACCATATTGACCTCATGACTATGTGATTTGAATTTGACAAAAGTCTCAAATCGACCGTCTAAATCAAGATCCGCTCGGCGAAAAGTCGGGAAACCGCCTTCAAATTGGGTGATAGCTAAAGTTGCGCCTTTTACGGTTTCAATTGAACGTATGGGCGCACCGAGCGAATACTCGATTCGTTCGGAGGATCCGCTCGCCAAGGAACCCGGTCGGTCCACCGATGACGCAAAGGAATAAAAAGAACGTTCGGTCATACGCGGAGTAATGGGATCAGTTTTCGGTATTCGTACGGCGGCGCCTGGGAAAAGGGGCACCAATCGAACAGGAGCAAACGGAAAGGCTTGCGGTGGGAAGCGAAAATAAGTTTTACCCACCGCAATAGACGCAATGTATGGATACCGTTCCCATGTCGTCTCGGCGCGAATGAGATCGGAATGAACGGCGACACGCACAGGAACGGAAGAGTCGGGAGTGATACTTTCTGCCGAAATCGCGATTGATCCCCGTATCGGAAGACCATCCGAGATACGTAAGTCCCACTCGAATATTCCGTCCTGATCGGCATCATACGAGAAAGACACCATTTCACCCCGTTCATACCGCGTCCGCGATTCGGGCCGAGAATCTCCGTCGGCGTCTTCGGTTATCAACCCGGAAAATGCGGCACTTTTTCGGGCGAACAGCGTGCGGGCGTCTTGGGCGCGTAAAAGGTCGTACGAATCAGTCAATAAACGTACATCCATGATCGATTGGGCGAACAGTTCCTCAACCGCGTCGCTGTCAGATACAAGACCGAGCGATAGGGCCATTGGAACCGATTCAACGGAAACAGGAGGTATCGCACGGTATGCCGCCACCAAACGGCGGCGCTCCTCAACGTTGCGAACGAAGGGCGCCGCGCAAACGGCTAGGAACGGATCAGCACCAATCAAAAACGGAATTCTATCGAGCGCAAAAGCGATTAGACGCTGTTCTTCGTCACTTTCCACTCTCTTTTCCGTCTGTTGAGAAGCAGGCTTTCCGGCAACTTTAAAAAGGAGTCTAACAAAGCGAGTATCGCGGGGGAAAGCGGCCAACGAATCCTTCATGCGACGCAGGAATCGAACGGCATCACCGGACGCGCTGAGGGCGCGCAGAACGAGAAATGCCGAATCGGGGCTTTCAGCGCAGTCAACCAGAACGGCCAAGGCCTCGTCGAACGAACGTAAATCAATGAGGCATTCAGCCTCCAGCAAACGGGCGTCGTCGGCGGACTGACTCGTCCAGCGGGAAGCTTCTAGGGCTCGTCGCGTTGCCTCAATAACCGACCCGATGGGTCGGTTTAGATTCCGGCGGGCACGGGCCAACAGCAACGACAATTCAGAAGAAACTCCTGAATAATCGGCAGCGCGAACAAGGGTTGTCTCGACGTCGATCCATCGTCCTTCTTCCGCGGCAGCGAGCGCGTAGGCAAGATAACGAGCGGCCGCGGCTTCTTCACCCTTTCCTGACGGCTCAGGAGCCTGAGCGGATAGCACGGCGGCTATGGTCAGAAGGGCGAAAAGGCCTGCCGTTCGTCTCATACTAAGCCTCCGAAGTCTCCAGAGGCTCTGCAGACCCCGGGGTCTCTGCTGTAATCGGAGTCTCAACGAGCACCGAGTCAATGACGCGCGGCGACCGAGCGGGAAAGCCGAGGAACATACGGATTTCGTCGTCCACCAAGGTTTCCTTGATGATGAGCTGCTCGGCAAGTTTTTCCAATTGGTCCTTATGCTCCCCAAGCAAACTTTCCGCCGCGTTTATGCTCCGAGTCAAAATACTCTTAACCGCGGCATCAATACGTCTTGCAGTATCTTCGGAATAATCTTTATGGCGGGCAATTTCTTTCCCAAGGAAAATGGGCTCATCTTCTTGGCCGTAAGCGATTGGTCCGATATCGGCAGACATGCCCCATTCGCATGCCATTTTGTGAGCTAGGTCCGACGCTTGCTGAATATCCTGCTTGGTACCGGTCGTCGTTTCGGAATAGAAAAGGCGCTCCGCGGCCCAACCGCCGTACATAATGGTGATACGGTCTTCAATCCAGCCCTTCGTGCGGCTGTAACTGTCTTCGTCGGGTAAGGAGAGAGCAAGACCAAGGGCTCTTCCGCGGGGCACAATAGTGACTTTGTGTAGCGGGTCTGCGTTTTTGAGGTAATAGTGGAGAAGTGCGTGACCGGCTTCATGAAAGGCGGTCATACGTCGTTCTTTTTCGGAAATGACCATCGATTTACGAGCCACGCCCATAAGGACTTTATCGCGGGCTTCCTCAAAATCGCTCGTGTCGACTGCCGCTTTATCATTCCGTGCCGCAAAAAGAGCGGCTTCGTTGACAAGGTTGGCTATATCGGCGCCGCTTGTCCCCGGTGTTCCCCGAGCAATACGCTGAAAGTCAACATCGGGAGCAAGAGGGACCTTATCCGCGTGGATGCGGAGGATTGCTTCGCGTTCCTTGATATCGGGCATGGCGACAACTACTTGTCTATCAAAGCGACCGGGTCTCAACAAAGCGGGATCCAGAACGTCGGGGCGATTGGTAGCCGCCAAGAGAATTACGCCGTCCTTGGAATCAAAGCCGTCCATCTCAACCAGCATTTGGTTGAGCGTCTGCTCGCGCTCATCGTGACCGCCGCCGTAACCGGCGCCGCGCGTACGACCGACCGCGTCAAGTTCATCAATAAAGATGATGCATGGAGCGTTCTTGCGGCCCTGTTCAAACAAGTCACGGACGCGACTCGCGCCGACTCCGACAAACATCTCAACAAAGTCGGAACCGGACATGTGAAAATACGCTACACCGGCCTCTCCCGCTACCGCTTTTGCGAGCAAGGTTTTACCGGTACCTGGCATACCGACCAAAAGCACGCCTTTGGGAATTCGGGCACCCATTTTCGTAAATTTCTGGGGGTTCTTCAAAAATGCGACGACTTCCTGTAGTTCGTACTTCGCCTCTTCTTGCCCGGCGACGTCGGCAAAGGTGATTTTCTTGTTAGTTTCCAAATATCGTTTGGCACGACTTTTACCGAACTGGAACGCTTTATTCCCGCCGCCTTGCGCTTGGCGGAACATGAACCAAATAAAGCCGAAGCCGATAATCCACGGCAAAAGTTCAAGGATCATACGCATCGGCGTGACACCACCGGATGATCCGGATACTTTAACGCCTTTTTCGCGCAAAGAACGCATCAGATCAGCATCCTGGTAAGGAATGGCGGAAGTGAATAAACCGGTATCACCCTGCTGCCCTTTTAGAGTTCCTTGGATCGAATGCTCATCGACGATTTTTACAGCATCAACTTCACCGCGATTGAGATACTCGATAAATGAGGAATAAGGAATCTCAGTTTGAGTCTTCGTTTCCTTTCCAAAAAAGAAATAGCCGAACAAGGCTATGGTGATCAACAAGAAAACGAGGGCGAAGCGATTCGCGTTTCCTCCTGGCCCAGATGGCCGCGGTATTTTATCGTTCTGATCGTTGAGCATGGTACCCCCGGATGATTATACTCGAACCTATAATATAGAAAAGAACACGGAATCCGCATAGCCGGTTACACGGCTTTTTTGCATATCCCCGGTAAGTTTTATAGTTCCATCTTCATGGGCAAGCACCAAAGCCCCCACCCCAACCATATCTTCGACCACAAAACGAGTTGATATTGTCGGACGAAAGGCCGCAAAAGCGGAACGCAACTGTGAAAGTTCAGAGCGCCTTGGCGAGCGAACGACGAGAGGCAACACCATTGGTAAGCCTTTTTCAACATGATGACCGTCTATAAGGAAGGATAATCCTTCAAAAGAATACGTTCCGGGCTTGGCCAAAACGAGCGAGACGCCCTTTTCTCGCTCGGCCGTCGAAACCGATTCGACTATGATCGATTCTCCGCGTCGTAACGCCCTCACTTTGCCCAGATTTTGTGCGTTCACCGCACCCGAAGCAAATATTTCCACGGCCTTACGCGTAGGTTCTCGTTCAGTTAGTGCTTCAGCATCCGGCAAAATCCGCGATTTTCTTTTCCGAATCACCCGCATCAGTGAGTCCACTGCTTGGTAAAGAGCCTCGGCTCGCAGAACAGGATCAGCCGCAAAAAAAGCCACGGCGTTCGTTTCTAATGTTTCGGATAAGGCAAACGGCACCGCCCATGAAATCTTTTTTTTTGCCTCTTCCTCGATGAACCGCGCAACAGAAGTTTGCGTTCTTGATACGGAACCAACGGCCGTTTTCCAGCCGGGGAATTCAGCGTCCAGAACGGGAATAAGACGACCGCGAATTCGATTCCTTAAATAACGGGGATCCGCGTTTGTCGAATCCTCAGCGAAAGAAACACCCAACGAGGCGTTATAACTGATCACATCGGCGCGGCTAAGATCGAGTAAAGGCCGCAGGATCCGTCCTTTGCTATGAGGCAATGCGGCCAATCCCGCAGGACCGGATCCCCGTAAAAAACGCATCAGGGTTGTTTCCAGAAGATCGTTTTTCGTATGCCCGATCAAAATAAGATCCGCTCCGCTCCGGTCGGCTTCGCGGACCAGAGCGCGATGCCTGAAATAGCGAGCGGCGTCTTCTATCCCTTTTCCCGTGGATCGAGCACGTTTAACTATCGCACCTTCGGGAATGGAAAGAACGGAACAGGGTACTGAGAACCGTTCGCATAGAGAGCGAACCACGGAGACATCCCTCCGGCTCTCTGCCAATGACCGGATTCCATGAACGACGTGTACGCAAAAAAGCGTGTATCCTAAACGCTTTTTTAATCGGGCAACAGATGCAAGCAGGGAACAAGAATCAACTCCACCGGATACGGCGACGAGCAGACGAGCTCCGCGCGTGTCTTGTTCAAGCGCGCGTTCAACAACTGATTCAAATGCCGCGATCGCGGTAGAGGGCAAATCATTAGCCATCGACAGCCCCGAAAAAAAACCGCCTTTTCCCAAAAAAAGGAAAGGCGGTTTTCAAGTGAAGTGAACTTTTTTTTAGGCCTTGGCGCCGGGAGCCGCTTTGGCAGCGGGAGCCGCTTTGGCAGCGGGAGCCGCACCGGCAGCGGGAACCGCACCGGCAGCGGGGACCGCACCGGCAGCGGGAGCCGCACCAGCAGCGGGAACCGCACCGGCGACAACTACAGGAGCAACTTCAACTTCAGCCTTGGCAAACTTCACCAGCACGATGACCTGATCGCCGGAACTGATAACTCTAATGTCACTGCCCAGTTTGAGGTCCCGGACGTGAATGGACTGATTTGCCTTGAGTTCGCCGATTTCAATGTTGATCCTCTCCGGCAGAAATCGCGGAAAACATTCAACTTCAATTTCATGCATGGGGTTCTCAAGGATACCACCATCACGAACACCGGCGGCGCTTCCAACGAGATGCAAAGGAACCCTTGCTCGAAGCAGTTTATTCGTGTCGATTTCGTAGAAATCGACATGTTCGACCTTCCCACTAAGGATATTGAACTGAGCATCCTTCACGAAAGCGTCACGAGCGGTGCCGTCGACGTCGAGCTTAACGATGGTACTTTCGGAAATACCCTTAATCGCTTTGGAAAAACCAAGCGCGTCCAACTCAATGGTAAGGGACTGCCCGGCTTGACCGTATACAACCGCAGGAACGCGGCCTTGTTTACGAAGACGCGCGGCATTGCGCGAACCTAGATTAACCCTCTTTTGGGCAAAAATGACTACCTGATCCATTCTAGTACTCCTTAACTAACGCGCGTTCCGCGTATTTCCTGGGACGGTAGGATTCGAACCTACGAATGCCGGGATCAAAACCCGGTGGCTTACCGCTTGCCGACGTCCCAAAATAAAATGAAGCGTTCGGCCTATGATGTTATCGGGCCTTACAACTCCAAACCGGGATCGTCTTGAACGTTTCCCGAATCATACACATCTAAGATCCTTTTTTGCAATGACGCTCTAAAATCGGGGTGTATTGGATGTGCGACATCCTTATACTCCCCCGCTCTCGTTTTTCGACTCGGCATCGCAATGAAGACTCCGCTCTTCCCTTCGATGATCTTCACGTTGTGCACCACGAAGCAATCGTCGAAAGTGACGGTAACGTACGCCTTGAGCTTACCTTCGCTCGTCACTTTTCGAATCCTGATGTCGGTGATCTCCATGCCGGTTCTCCTCTTTTTATCACGCCCAGAATGAGAAGCTGAACTATTCTAATACCGCCTTGGCCGTGCGCGCAAGAGGAACCGCTAAACGCACGAACGGCCAACGAGTATTAAGCCTCTTTACCGCTATTTCCGCTGTTTTCAGATCCGAAAAGACTCCAAAACAAACAGAACCAGAACCGGACAAGCTCGCGAAACATGCTCCCTCAGTAACAAAATCATTAAGAAGAACATCGTACAATGGAGACGCTTTTCTTAGAACCGACAAAAAATCATTGAAAAACGGCCATTTCGAAGGAACTGAGAGCACAGCTTTTGAGAGCGTCTTACTGTCTGCCATCGTGATAGTTTCGGCAGGAATCACGACTTCGGACTCATGGAGTCGTGATTCATCCAACAAACGATACGCGGTTGCGGTTTCACTCGAAAATCCGGGATGAGCAAGGACGACCCAATAATCGATCCTAGAATCGATGGAGCGAACTAGCTCACCACGCCCAGTAACCAAAGCCGTTCCGCCACACAAAAAGAAAGGAACATCACTGCCTAATTCTGCCGCGAGGGAAGCTAACTCCGCCCCTGATAGGGAAAATCCGCTTAGCCGGTCTAGCGCAACTAAGGTGGAAGCAGCGTCGGTTGACCCGCCGCCGAGTCCGGCGCCGTACGGAATACGTTTTTCAACGTGAATCCTTACCCCGCCGTCAAAACCGGTTCGCCGACGAAAAAGCGACACGGCTTTATATACAATATTTCGCTCCGGCGGCACCGGGCCGTCCATTCGGACGTCACAGACGAAGCGTTCTTTCAAAGAATCGATCCGCAATTCATCACCAAAAGAAAGTGCCTGAAATACACTTTTTATATCGTGAAAACCATCGGACCGACGACCCATGACTTGAAGATGGATATTTATTTTACACGGGGCCGCAACGACAATACCATCTTGCATAGTCGAGGCCGAATTATACAGATAATTCGTCTTTTGTCAAAGGGTGTGGCATCCATGCCACCGCAGAATGCCGGGAAGGCATTCTGCGCCTTAGAGTGCGCGCGCATCCATGCGCGCGTTAAAGATAAGTCTACATTAGATACGCTTTTATGATTGACGCCGAAAATCGGCTCGCCTATACTGAGGAAATGGAAACTTCGATCCGAGCATCATTTATTGAGGCGGCTACGCTTATTTTGAATGAAATAGGCTTTACCGGACTATCGGTCGGTAATACGAAGGACGATTCTCGTGAGCGTATCGATATGATCGCGGCGATTGGCTTGGTCGGGGACCTGAAAGGTCATTTTGTCATCTCTATCGGATCAAATTCCATTCTTTCTTTCGTAAAATCAGTGTCCGGACATCTTGAAATGCACAATGAAAATCCGGATGATCCACATTATCGAAAAGCCCTTCTGGGAGAGATCACCAATCAGATAGGCGGTAGAGCTGTGGCGCTATTGTCCCTTAAAGGGATTGAGTGCATGATCACGCCGCCGACGGTAATTACCGGCCAAGGTGTAGAAACAGCTCTTCCTGAAGCGGATGATCGCTTAACTTTTCCGGTATGGGGAACCTTCGGTCGTTTCGATTGCGCGATCGCATTGAAGAGGAGCAAGGTGATCTAGTTCCGTTGCGATTTTTTCATTGTCTGTGACGGAACCTGTTGACAGATGCGGAAGCTCTCCCTTATGTTTCAAGGGAAATTCCTTCAGAAATAACGGAGATAGCCATGGTTCCTTTTGAGGCCATACATACGGACCTAATGCTCGAAACCCAGCCCGGAACGTTCGGTTCATCAGAAACGAATCCATTCCCATTCGTCGCCTTCGACGACGACTTCGAAGATGATTTTGAGGACGAAGACATGGATGAAGACGACAACTTCGACGACGATGATGAAGAAGATGACTTCGACGACGATTTCGAATCCGAATTCGAGGATGAAGAAGAAGACGAATTCGAAGACGACGAAGAAGAAGACTTCGAAGACGACGAAGAAGAAGACTTCGATTATGAAGAAGATATCGATTACGACGATTTCGAAGAATAATCTGATCTCATTTTAGTAAAAATGGCTATTCGAGCTCTCGAATAGCCATTTTTACGACCGAACGTTCAGGGTTCCGCCCGCCAGACGATCTGAGCATCACTCCATAAACGTTCCAATTCATAAAAAAGTCGTGCCTTATTCGTCATAAGGTGCACAACGATATTCCCGAGGTCGATAAGGCTCCATTCCTCATCAGATGGCGTCTTTCTTTGTCTACGCAATATAGTCAAATCCTCGGAAGCGGCATGCTCCTTGATATGCTTGTGCAAACCTTGCATATGGGTCGAACTTGTCACCGTAGCGATGACAAAAAAATCAGTCCATGCGTTCAGGCCTGACAAATCCATCACTAGGACATTTCCGCCCTTATGGTCGCCAAGTAATTTCCCGATACCGACCGCGGCTTTTTTCGCTTTACTGTACGACGAATCTTCCATTAAAATCCTTTCCAAGAATGAGAGTGAAATCGACGCCTTCGTCGATGCCGATATCCGGATTTGAGTCGCCTGGCTTTTCTATTTTCCTGCTACCCGACTCCGAACTGATAGATTCGCAACGAATAACATCCGCCAACAATCGGGCCGCTTTGCTATCTCCCGTCCGACTGATGATCATCGTAGAATCGTAATCAATGCGATCGGCATTACTTATCTTAACAGTATCGTATCCGAATCCTTGCAAAAGGTCTGCCGTTTTTTTGGCAAGACCTTGGTTGTTCGTTCCATTGAGCACTTCTACCGTATATACGCGATCAGCGGACCAACCATCGGTATCCCGTGCCAAGGAGGCCAACGATTGCTTAACGATATCCTTGATCAAAGTTCCGTCGTAGAAGGGAAACAAGAGCGTTTTACCTGAAACATCTCGGCGATTTCCTTGAATACGTTGAACGCCAACCCGATCCACGTCAACCTGGGCAAGTTCCGCGAAAAAACGAGAAAAGGATCGTGAATCCATATTTGTGTGAATCAACGACTGAAAAAACGGCTGTACCTGCTTTGATGAAAGAAATTGGTAAGCTTCTCCAAACCGTTTCAGAAGGGACAGCATAAAACGTTGACGTCGAATTATCGGCAACGCTCCATCCTCATCCGGCAGTTCATATCCGAGATACATCAAAGCCTTATCCCCATCCAACACAACGGCGCCGGAGGGAAGCAGAACCTTCGGTGACAAACCGAAAGCAGCGACGGGGTCAGATATAAAAACTTCTATACCGTTCATCAAATCGACCATTCGAGATACCTCGGATAGGTCAAACGCCATAAAAAAGGGAATTTCAACTCCGAGCAGGGAGGACAATTCGTTTATATAGGGCTTCGGATGACGTCTATCATATAAAACGTCGACACGATCTACACGGCCAAGAGAATGAATTATCTGCCCCAATTCCCCTGGAATATCAAAGAGAGCCGCGCGTTTAGTTTCCGGGTAATACATGAGAACATGAGACGAAACAGGCTTACTATCCTTCTCAATGACGATAAGTGTATTGACGATGCGGTCACCCGATAAGGCAACTTCCATTGGATCGACGCGAACGGCGAAATAAACGGCGGCGACACCACCGACGAGCAAGGCGAGCATAAGACCGAGAATCAAAAGGCTTGCGTCAACACGGGCGACTTTCATTCATATGCTCCCGGCATTCCGCCGCTAATCGTTTAGTATCCTCCGATACTATTTTCCCCCGTTCGCGCAAATACCGTATAGTATCCTCAACCGTTGCCGCAAACAAAATATCCAGCTCCGCTGTTCTGATCATTTCATGTAAATGCGGGGAAACGCTCAAACGCGACGGCTCGATCTTATCGGCGATATACACAACTTTCCCCAAAGCGCTCATACCGCTGGTCCCGAAGGTATGGTGACGAATGGCTCCCAGCACTGTTTCATCACGATACCCAAAACGAGATTCAAGGAAACAGGCCGCAGCCCGGGCATGAAGCAATGAGGGCTTCGCTTTTTCAATATCGGAAATGGGATTGCCATCCAACAAAGCCAGAGAGATAATCCGATCAGACGAAAGTTCTTTGCAAATATCGTGTGCGATACCGGCTAAATAGCCTTGCTCGGGATCCAAGCCGAATCTGACGCACAACTCGGACGCAAGGTACGCAACACCGCGCGAATGCAAGTATCTCGAAGTGCCGAGTTCAGAAAAAGCATGCGCTTCAACGGCCATACTGGTCTTCCGCGCAAAAGAAATCTGCCTTTTCTTCGATCCGTACAGACCGCGCTCTTCTATTTTCTCACGTACCGCATCGGGAACCAGAAAACGCCAAGGCTCGCCTCGGCCGATAAGGGCACGAATTCCAGAAGAAGAAATAGCCAATGTCGAATTCTCTAACTTCAGATGTGGATACGCAAAATCGGTCCCGGAAAAACCGGGGCGCGTCGCCAGAATGATATCCACGCGCGAAACCAGTTCGTCAACCCTACGCCAAGTTGAAAAAGAAGAGACAAGATCTTCCCCAATAATCAGTCCCAACTTTCCGTTTGGTCGATACCGCCGTTCAATATTATCAACAGTATCAATAGTATAAGAAACACCGCTACGGCGAAGTTCGCAATTATCGACAAGGAATCGGCTCTCATTCATTATGGCGGCATTCACCATGTCCAGCCGGTCATCGGGTGAAGCCATATCCGCGTTTAATTTATGCGGCGAAATGAATGCAGGTATAAAAATGACGCTGTCATAGCCGAATCGAGATACTACTTCATCGGCTATCAATAAATGGCCGAGGTGGACAGGATTGAAACTGCCGCCCAAAAGAGCGATTTTCACACCCCTGACTCCTCCGTCGCATCCATAGCGTTGACAAGATCCGCAAACGCGCGGGTCAACTCATCCAAACCGAGCCCTGAGAAAACAGAAATTCCGAGCACTTTTTCAGATGGATAAAGCGATCTAAGCTCTTCAAGACGGCCTTCAGTTCCCTCTATGTCCATTTTCGTACCGACAATCACGCGCGACTTGCCGATTAATTCTTCGGAAAAAGCCATGAGTTCATTCTTCAATGTTTCAAAGGCCGTGGAGTATGAATCTTCGGAAAGATCGATAAGAAACGCGAGACCGGCAGCGCGGGAAACGTGTTTTAGAAAACGGATACCAAGGCCATGACCATCCGACGCGCCTTCGATCAGCCCGGGAATATCAGCTAAAACGATATCGCGATCCCCGACGGTTAAAACACCGAGGTTCGGAATCTTCGTCGTGAAGGGATACGGCGCGATCTTAGGTCGGGCATTGGTAAAGCGATCAAGCAGCGACGACTTACCGGCGTTAGGAAAACCGACAAAGCCGATATCCGCCATAACCTGCAACTCCACACGGAGTTTGCGGATTTCACCGGGTTTGCCCGGCAGCGCGGTTCTTGGCGCCTGGTTGGTGGATGACTTGAAGTGTACATTGCCCCACCCTCCATTCCCACCTTTTAAAAACTGGAAACGGCCTTCGACACCGCCGAAATCTCGGATTACTTCGCCTGTTTCGGTATCCTTAATGATCGTTCCCGGCGGGACGGGTACAACAATATCCTCACCGTGCCTACCGAATTTGTTTTGCCCGGCTCCGTCACGCCCGTTCTCCGCATGAAAAGTTTGTTTATATCGAAGATGGGCAAGCGTACGTAGGTTGCGTCGCACTTCAAATACGACATCGCCGCCACGGCCCCCGTCGCCGCCTGAAGGACCGCCCTCAGGGACACATTTTTCTCTACGGAAGGCTATACAGCCATTCCCGCCGTTGCCGGCGGATACTTCAATGAGGGCTTCGTCAGCGAACTTTACCATAAATACCGCTTATAAAAAAAAGAGCGCGCCAGTAGGCGCGCCGTTCACGGAACCACGTGGAACGCATCTTTGCGATCCTCCGAGCGGTAACGATTATTTCGTGCCTTCCGCTAAAGGAGTGATTCCGGCCAGTTTCCGCCCGCCACGTTGACTAAAACAAACTTTACCATCGACGAGAGCAAACAAGGTGTGGTCGGTACCACATCCCACATTGACTCCAGGATGGATCTTCGTGCCGCGTTGGCGAATGATGATCGAACCGGCAGTGACTGTCGTACCGCTGGAAGCTTTTACTCCGAGGTACTTCGGGTTTGAATCCCGACCGTTAGTTGTTTTTCCGCCGCCCTTCTTAGTTGCCATTGTCCTGCCTCCGTTCCGTACGCACGCGTACGATGCAAAAATCCGGATAATCCCGCGCTACGGATCGCAATCCTTCAACAAGGAAAGCCGACGCGCCTGCCGGAGCGGCACCATTTTCCGGCGCCTTTTCCACGACAAACCCCAAAACGCCCCTGTGCGGAGCGTTGGCCGAAACCACGACTCCTTCCATATTGGAAAGCGTCGTCAGGGCCGTCCGGGCGAGAATCGAAACCGCGGCACAAACGATGTCGCTGCCGCGAGGTCCCGCCCCCGAATGTCCCTCAATAGAGCAGGAAAAAACAATCCCCGCTTCATCGAGCGACACTTCGGCGACGATCATGGGATTCTTACTTCCCGACGATGTCCTGAACGCGGATCAGTGAATACATCTGTCGATGCCCGCGCTTACGACGATAGTCTTTCTTGGACTTATACTTGAAGACGATGATTTTATCGTCTTTTCCGTGGTCCTCGACTATGGCCGTGACTTTAGCGCCCGCAACGTACGGAGCACCGACGGAAACGGAATCCCCAGAGACAAGGAGAACCGTATCAATTGCGACGGCTGCACCCTTCTCGGCGGCGATCCTATCTACCTTAAGCAAAGCACCCTTCTCGGCCTTGTATTGCTTTCCCTTGAATTCTACAAGTGCGTACATGAACAATTGTCCTCTATATGAGCGAATAATAGTCTCCGGCGTTTATACACCGCGGAGCGTCCGTGGGTCAAGTACCTCAGGCTACATAGTATTCCTACATAGCCTCGAGAAAGGGGATGCAAGCGAGGCGGAACGCTTCCCTGAGTGTCCGAAGCGTCGCTTTAGCGAGTGCTAGTCGCGTAGAGGCGACATCTACATCATCCGCGTTGAGTATAGGGCAATCGTGGTAAAAACGGCTGAACGCCTTTGATAAATCGTACAAATACGAAGTCAGGGCAGAAGGATCCATCCTTTCAGCCGCCAAAGCTACCGCGACAGGGTACTCGGAAATAGTCTTCAAGAGTTCCCACTCGGCTTCGCCGGATAAAAGCTCCGGCCGAACCGTTCCTTTCGCCGCCGCGCTACCCGCTTCTTTAGCAAGCATAGAGGAAATTCGAGCCCCCATATACTGTAAATACGGACCGGTATTTCCATTGAAAGCGAGCGACTCCTTGGGATCAAATAACATATCCTTGCTTGAAGAAACCTGCAGCAGAAAGTAGT
>Ga0172379_10001659_pt1 | contig 43242 bp, 43 predicted proteins | sample GrowelOW334metaG_FD_119756 | JGI IMG/M metagenome (GOLD analysis project Ga0172379, IMG submission 119756) | Groundwater microbial communities from an aquifer near a municipal landfill in Southern Ontario, Canada - Groundwater well OW334 metaG | ecosystem: Environmental > Aquatic > Deep... | reverse complement strand
ACGTGACCACTAAGCAGGCGCCGGTCCTGAACGGTGACTCCGCGGTACTCGCCATACTGGGGCAGATGCGCAGCGTGATCGGCGCCTTGCCGGCTGGGATTACCGGTAGCTTCAAGGCTTTGTCCCAGATCGGGGTCGCCTTCCAGAAAGATGGCTCTTTGGCCGTCGACGCTACAAAACTTCAGAGTGCCATTGACAGCAACGTCGCAGATGTGTCCACGATCGTCGCCACCACCGGGGGCAAGCTGAAAACCTTGCTGGATAGCCAGTTGGGCACCAGCGGCGCACTCGCCGCCAAGACAGACGGCGTCAATCTCCGCATCAAATTGCTCAATGACCGCCGCATCAAGCTGAATGCCCAACTGGTAATCAAGGAGCAAAACTACCGAAAGCAATATGCCGCCCTGGATGCCCTGCTCGGCAGCATGAAGACCACCAGCGATGCCTTGACTTCGCAACTGGCGGGCCTCCCTGGCGCTACCAATTCAACCAACTCAGGATAGCATTTTGCCTGGTCCGCTTTCAGCTGGAGCTTCTCGATGAGTGCCATGAACCGCAACGCCCTAAACGCCTACTCACAGGTCAGTGTCAACGGCAGTGTGGCGACGGCCGGCCCGCACAAACTGATTACGATGCTATTCGACGGAGCGTTGCTTTCCATCGCCACCGCCCGCGGGCATATGCAACGCCGGGAAATTTCCGAAAAGGGCATGGCGATTTCAAAGGCCATTGCGATTATCGATGAAGGCCTGAAGCTCAGCCTGGACATGAAGGCAGGAGGCGATCTGGCCCAGAAGCTCGACGCGTTGTATGAGTATATGTGCCTGCGACTGCTGTTCGCGAACCTGAAAAACGATCCGGAACCGCTTGACGAAGTCGCGTCCCTCCTAAATGATTTGAAGAGTGCCTGGGTTGAAATCGACCCGGAAAAAGCCCAGGCAACCCAAAGTGCGTCGTTATAATCAGGCATGACCTTGGCCATGGCACCGCCTGTGGAAGCAGCCATGAACAACACTGAGTTGTTGTCGCAATATGAGGAGATCTGGCGGCAATCCTGCCGCATGAACGAGGCCGCCCGCCAGGACGATTGGGACCTGTTGGTCGACCTTGAACTCAATCGTGCAAAGATCAGCAAGACGCTCATGCCCCGAGCGCGGAAGTGCGCCTTCTCGCAGGCGGATCAAGCCAGATTGGCCGAGTTGATACGAAACATTCTGGCTTGCGATGAGGAAACAAGACTGCTGATAATACCGAGGCAACAGGAATTGAAAGCGGCCGTCGGCAGCATCGATACGGAAAAGAAATTGCAAAAAGCCTACGCTATGACCTGGTAGGTCGACTGGGCCAAGGTCCCACTCGGCACAGGCTCGGCCAGGAAGGAATTAGCCAACAATCACACTGTTCATTCCTCGAACCCGTTGACCATCTAACAGTTACCATGCTGTTCATGCCTACACAGATATCGCTCTACCAGGAAATGAGTGCCCTCTCGTCCCTAATGGTCGAGGCAGCACGGGCCAACGACTGGGAAAGACTGATCAACCTGGAGCGCTCCATCGCCGCGCTACGCAACTCGTTGCTTCATGATGACGACATCGACGATCACTCCGGCAACGAACTGAAACTCAAGTCTCAACTGATTCAGCGCATCCTCGCAGACGACGCGGAAGTCAGGCGCCATACCGAACCGTGGATGGAACAGTTGCGAAAATTCCTCGGCAGCAACGCCAAACGGCGGGCAGTCGAGCAAGCTTACGGCCCCGACTCATAATGCGCGATGACGGCTTGCCCGTCACGGGATTGCGGCTATGGTACTGATCCCGCCCGATATCGGATTGCGCCTGCGCTTACAGAACGAGCTGCTGCCGCAGCCGGTTGCGCCGGTACAGGAAATTCCGGCCGATCTGCCCGACCTGAAAACCGGGCAGACATTCAACGCGCGCATCCAGGAAGTGTTGCCGGAAAACACCTACCGCGCCCTTGTGGCCGGCAAGTCCATCACCTTGTCGCTGCCGGAATCCGTCAAATCGGGCGATACGCTGGAGCTGGTGGTGGTCGACCGGACCCCGAAGAGCATCATCGCCCAGTTGGCAGCTCCAAGCGCCGCCCCGGCCGATGCGGCGATCACCGCCTACCCGCACACGACGCTCAGCCGCGCGGCGCAGTTGATCGGCGCCTTGCTGCCTGCGGAAGGTCAATCGCCGCCCGCGGCCCCCCTCAACCGTGGCCAGCCATTGCTGGCGCAGCCTCCGCAAACTGGATCCGATCTGGCGCCGGTCCTCGGCAAGGCCGTGTCCGAGAGCGGGTTGTTCTACGAATCGCATCAAGCACAATGGGTGGCCGGCAAACTTCCGCTAGCCAGCCTGTTACACGAACCACAAGGCATGCACTCCTCGCCTGAAGCCAAGATTGCCGCTCAAGCCGACAAACTCATGGTCCTTGCCAATACTGCGCAGGACCCTCGCGGACCACTTTCCCCGGCATCTCCGGGCGCCGCTCAGGCCGCTGATCGGCAATCGCCCGCCCAAACTCCGACGCTAGCCGGGCAATCGCCGCTTCCGGCGGGATCCAACGCAGAGGCAGATAGACCACCATTGCCCGCCCAAGCCCCGGCGCCAGCGGGACCGCTCCCACTTCCAGAAGGAGCCAGCCGTCCGGGCGATACGCCGGCGTCGGCCGCCCAGACGCAGCATTTGCAGGAAGCGTATTCACCGTCGAATAAGTCGGATGTCGAAGCAGGCAAGGGCGGCGCGGCGGCTCTGGCAAGAGAGATGGCGCAGCTGCCGCCATCGGGCACCCAGCCGCCTGGCCTCCATCAAATGACTTCGAATCCAAGTGAAGTCGCCGAAGCCCAACGCCAGCAGAGCAGTGCTCAAGTCGGCCCACCCATGACCGCAGCAACAATACCGGACGAATTGCGCCCCTTGGTACAACAACAATTGGATGCGGCGGGAACCCAACGCTTGATGTGGCATGGAGAAATCTGGCCGGGCCAGACGATGCAGTGGGAAATCGAATGGAATGATCAGGCCGGCGGCAATTCGGGGCATGACGAAGCCGAGCCCTGGGCTACCACGCTACGACTCAAGACGCCGCGACTGGGAGAAGTAGAGGCGGGGCTTCGGCTGGGGGCAGGCGGCGTCCGAATCGCGCTGACAACGCCCTTGGGCGCCAGCGCGGCCGATCTACGCGCCGGGGCACCCGCCTTGGAACAGGCGCTGGCTTCGGCTGGGGTGCCCGTGCTGGGATTCACGGTGAAGCAATCGCCGGCGTCCGCGTCTGCTGCCGAGGATGGTACAAGTGGCTGAAGATCCGGCAAGGATCGCCGCCAGCGAAGAACGTTCCCTGGCAATCGCCCTGGCCTATGCACCGGGTGACACTGCCCCACGCATCGTCGCCAAGGGACGGGGCCTGATCGCCGATGAAATCATCCGTAGAGCACTACAACATGGCGTATTCGTCCATGAATCGCCGGAATTGGTGACCCTACTGATGCAATCCAACCTCGACGACCGCATTCCGCCGCAACTCTATGTCGCGGTTGCCGAGCTCCTGGCCTGGATCTACCGTCTTGAGCTCAAGCGGCCCGAACCGTGATTTTCGCTGTTTATATGCCCCGGAACATCGTTTAAACTACACCCCTAAATCGTACGAGTGTGGACATGGCCGACGACACTGAACTATCGGAAGAGCGGATAAAGGTTTTGCGCCTCGAAGTTGCAGAGTTGAGGAAACTCTTGAGCAACGAAGTTGCTGTCCAGAAGAAGACCCTAATCGCCAAGGCAATCGAGCAAAGGGAGTCGCTCCTCGCCCCCTATGATGCCGTGATCAACGCGATGCTCCAGGAAGCGGAAGAGAAAAAGGCCGCATTGCGCAGAGAAGCAGAGGAACAGCGAAGGTCGATGCTCAGGATCGAGCTGGCGCGTACCGAAGAGGACACCGAGTTTCATCTGCATAGGCAGGTCGAGATCGTTTCCATCTTCCGGTCGTTGAAGGACAGCAACGAGACAATCACCCTGTACTTCAACGACGGAAATGATTTCATCATATCCTCGATGTTTTCGGTGGATGAGGAAGAGAATTGCGTCGTTCTCTATGCAGGCAGCAACGCCGCAACCAACAAGCAGGCGATGCTGAGCGGCAAACTGATCGCCATGACCCAGTTGGCCAAGGTCAAGATCCAGTTCGTCCTGCGCAACATCCGGATGGCGCAATACCGCGGGCGCCAGGCGCTACTCGCAGACATACCCGACTCCGTGCTGCGTTTGCAGCGGCGCGAATACTTCCGCCTGATCGTGCCGATCCGGCTACCCGTCAAATGTCAGATCCCGATCCCGCAACCGGAAGGTTCACCACCCAAGACCGTCGAAGTCAATGTAGTTGACATCAGTGCCGGCGGAGTCGGAATCACCACGCCACCGTCGGATGTCCCGTTCGACATCGACATGGTGTTTGAAAAATGCCAGATCGAGCTACCCGGCGACGGCATTCTGGTTGCCACGTTGAACGTTCGCACCATTTTCGAAGTCAGTGCGAAGGATGGCACTGCCAGCTGGCGTGCAGGCTGCGGGTTCGTCAATTTAAGCGGGCCGATGTTATCCCTGCTTCAGCGCTACATCATCAAAGAAGAACGCGAACGCAAAAGTCGTGAAGCGAGCCTGGCGAAGTCTGCTTCCCGGTAAGCCCGGAGTTTCGTTCCGCAACGCCTTCAGGCGCACACTTGCAGCACGATCTTGCCGACATGGCGACTGCTCTCCATCAAGCGGTGCGCCTCAGCGGCCTGATCCAGCGGGAAAGTGGCAAACAGATGGGGTTTCAGTTGCCCGCTCGCCAGCGATGGCCAGATGTGCTGAAGCAGCGCATCGCGAATCGCCGCTTTTTCGGCGATACTTCTCGGTCGCATCGTTGACCCGCTCAGCCTCAGCCGTTTCAGCATCACCGGCAGGAAATCGAACTCTGTCTTGCTGCCCTGGAGAAATGCGATCATCACCAGGCGGCCGTCGCGGCGCAGCACGCTGACATTTCTTTGCAGGTAGCTGCCGCCGACCATATCGAGCACCACATCGACCCCCTCGCCGGCGGTGATCTCCTTGACCTTTGCGACGAAGTCCTCTGTGGTGTAGTCGATCGCGAAGTCGGCGCCATAGGCTCTACAGAACTCAGCCTTCTCCTGGCTTCCGACGGTGACGAAAACCTGGGCGCCGAGGTGCCGCGCCAACAGGATGGCGGTCAGCCCTATGCCGCTGGAACCGCCGTGTACCAGCAGGCGTTCGCCCGGCTTGAGCTCGCCGATATTCACCAGGTTTGCCCACACGGTAAACCAGGTTTCGGGGAGGCCGGCCGCTTCGGCCAGGCCCATGCCGGCAGGAATCGGCAACGCATGCGCCGCGGGAGTGACGCAATACTCGGCATACCCTCCGCCAGGTACCAGCGCGGTGACGCTATCGCCGACCTGCCATTGCCTAACACCCTCACCCAGCGCTGCAACCCGTCCAGCCACCTCGAGTCCGAGGATGGTCGACGCGCCCGGAGGCGGCGGATACCGCCCCGATCGCTGCGCCACATCGGGGCGATTGACGCCCGCGTAAGCCACCTCGATGAGGATTTCCCCGGCCGCCGGGACGGGCATCGCGCCGTCCACAACGCACATGGACTCGGGAGTGCCCACGGTGCCGTAGGCGATGTATTTCATTTTCGGTGGTAGATCAACTACTTTGCGGGCACTCAATTCCATTTTCAAATCAAGTGTGACGCGAAGATGACCAACGGAAATCCCTGTGGGACGAGCCGAAGATGACCGCAGGAAATCCCCGTGGGACAGTGTAAATTACACGGCGAGGCGAAGTCGACGCCCCGAAGGAAGTCCCCTTGGGGGACAAAGTCACGGTTGATTTGGAAATGGAATCAGACCTGCATGTTCATGATGTCATGGTACGCCGAGACCAGCTTGTTGCGAACCTGCACCATCTGCTGAAAGGAAAGATTGGCTTTCTGTAGATTGACCATGACATCCTGCAAATTGACATTGCTGTTGCCGGACGCAAATTCCTGGGTCATTTGCTGGGCCGATTGCTGGACCTGGCTGACTTGGTCGATGGCGCTCTTCAGGGCAACGGCGAAGTCGGTATCTGCGCCGACGGCACCGGCCGCCTGCGCCGGCTTGCCAGACGTGATCGCTGAGGCGGAGCGCAACTCCGCCAGCATTTGGTCGAGACTGCGTGTATCTATTGCCATGACTCATCTCCCGGCCTGACCAGCAGGCCTTCCACGATTCTAATAGCAATCCACATGCCAGGCCATAATTCGACGAATACAGCCTCTCACACTTGTCACAGAAAACCCTCGTCACGGTACTGTTTGAGCTTATAGCGCAGCGTACGCTCGGAGAGCCCCAGCCGCTCCACCGCCAGCCGGCGCGAACCGCCGACGGACGCCAAGGTGTCGAGGATGTGCTGGCGTTCCAGATCCCTCATGCTGGCTGGAGTCTCGCTGCTGCTTCCGGCTGGGGCGGACAGAGCCTGGGGCGTCTCGGCGAGGGATACAGGGATGGCCGTGCCGGCAGCAAACAACAGATGCTCGGCCTCGATGACTTCCTCGGGTGCCAGAATCAGGGCACGCTGAATCACGTTTTCCAGCTCGCGAACATTGCCGGGCCAGGCGTGGGCGGCAAGTTTTGCCGCCGCCGCGGGCGCCAGCCTTGCCGTCCGGCCAAGCCGACCGCCATGAACCGCGATGAAATGACGCGCCAGTGGGACGATATCACCGGGACGTTGGCGCAATGCGGGAATTTCCAATGGAAAGACATTGAGCCGGTAGTACAAATCCTCGCGGAAACCGCCCAGTTTGACTTCCTCGGCCATGTCGCGGTTGCTGGTCGCCAGCACCCGGATATCCAGTGCCACCGGCCTCTTGCCGCCGACACGCTCCACTTCGCGTTCCTGTAGTACACGCAGCAGCTTGGCCTGCAACGACAAAGGCATTTCCGAGATTTCGTCGAGCAGCAGCGTACCGCCGTTCGCCTGTTCGAACTTGCCCGCCTGGGCCGTCTGCGCGCCGGTGAAGGCGCCTTTCTCGTAACCGAACAGGGTCGCTTCGAGCAGGTTATCCGGAATCGCCGCGCAGTTGATGGCGACGAAGGGTCCACCGCTGCGCCCCGACTGTTCGTGGATATAGCGCGCAAAAACCTCCTTGCCGGTGCCGGATTCGCCGGTCAGCAGCACCGTTGCATCGCTGCGGGCGACGCGCGCAGCCAGCAGCAGGGTATCGCGGGTAAGCCGATCTTCCGCCACCACCCCTTCGCTCAGCGGAGCGGTGGCATAGCGGGCGATCTGATCGAGCAGGGTCTTGGGCTCGAATGGCTTCAGCATGAAGTCGCAAGCCCCGCCGCGCATCGCCGCCACCGCCTTGTCCACATCGCCGAAGGCGGTCATCAACAGCACTGGCAAGCCCGGTGAACGGTGGCGGATTTCACGCAATAGTTCGAGGCCATCCATCGGCGCCATACGTAGATCGGAGACCACCATATTGAAAGATGACCGCTTCAGAAATTCGAGTGCCTGTGGCCCTCCCGCGGCACCCTGAACGTCATGACCCGCGGTTTCCAGAGTGATCACCAGCGCATCGCGAAGGGCATCATCGTCCTCGACAACGAGAATATTCAAGTGCTCAGGCATAGTTGCTTTCGGTCAAATCGGCGGGAACGTCCTGGTCGGCGGCCGTCCTTGCCAGTGGCAGGGTGACGATGAATTCCGTGCCACGGCCAAGTGAAGAATTGGCTTCAATGTTACCACCATGGGCACGCGCCACGCCACGTGCAATGGCCAGTCCGAGCCCGGTGCCTTCCGCCCGGGTGGTGAAGAAAGGTTCGAATAACCTGGCGGCTACCGATGCCGTCATGCCCCGCCCGTTGTCGCGGATCGAGAAGGCCAGTGAATCTCCTGCGCGGCGAACGGCAAGAGCCACTTCGCCGCCAATCTCTTTGGCCGGGTCGGTCGCGTGGCTGGCTGCCTGCAAGGCGTTTTCGAGAAGATTGGTCAAGGCTCCGGCAATGGCCTTCCGGTTGCCCTGAAGCAGCATGCTGCCGGCCGGCGGTTCGACGTGAAAAGTCACTTGGCTGGCCCGCGCCAGCGGTTCTATAGTCTGACGCAATTCCTGCAACAGTTCGGCGACCGGAATATCTTCGCGTCCGAGCACCTCGCCGCGGGCAAACAAGAGCATGTCCTGGATCAAGCGCTCGAGGTGTTTCAGGCGGGCAACGGCCTTTTGCGCGATGCTGATGCGCATCGTCTCGGGTAATTCAGGATTTTCAAGGTTGGCGGTATAGAGGAGCGCCGCTGCCAACGGCGTACGCAACTGATGCGCCAACTGAGCCGCCATCTCGCCCATCGCCGCCAGCCGTTGATGGCGCTCGGCCTGGGCTTTGAGACGATGCGCTTCGGTGATGTCGTGCAACAGGACAATGCGCCCACCCGCCGAGTCGAGGGCGGTTACCGTCACCGCATAGCGTTTTCCGGCGTTGCCGGAATCATTGATGAACTCACCGGGCGTATCACTGGCGACCAGATGGGCATTTTCAACCTCCGCCCACTTCTGCCCGGCCAGGGCGGCCCCGAGGGTTTCCTCGGCCGCCGGATTGGCCTGCACCACCTGACCCTGAACGTCCAACACCACCACACCGGCAGGCAGCGCGGAGAGCAGCACCGACAAGCGTTCGGTCAAGGCCGCCTTTTCCTGGTATTGCTGGCGCAAGGCGCCGTTGGCGGCCGCCAATTCCGCTGTGAGAGCCTCTACCTGGCCTTGGAGGCTGGTATAGGCGGTGGACAGTTCTTCCGATGCCTGGTTGAAGATACGAAACGCCTCCGCCAGGCGTTGCGACTCCGGCTGGGGCTGTTGGTCTGTTGCGACCTGCTGCGGTTGGGTTGTCATGGCGTGCCAGATGATTATCGGCAAATGATCGCAGATTCGTTAACCTGAAACAAGAAGAAACCCAAGCTTAAGCCTTGAAATACAGGTCAAACACCGCCTTTTTTCCCGGACATGCGGTGAATGGTCGGGGCATAATCCGCCAAGAAGTCATAATGGGCTTGAAATATCAACGAGCAACCCGGATCCTGAAAATATGGCCAGCGCTGAGCAAACCTTCACCCTACCTTTTTCCCTAGAGACCCTCACGAGCCTCTCCCCGGCACAGAAAATCGGCGCACTGGCGTCGGTGGCTTTCGCCATCGCGCTATTGGTCGGAGCCTGGATGTGGTCCAAGACCGTCGATTACAGCGTGCTGTTCTCCAACATTTCAGAACGCGATGGTGGTCAAATCATCGCCTCCTTGCAGCAAATGAACATCCCTTACAAATTCTCCGAAGGTGGCGGAGCAATTCTCGTTCCAGCTTCGCAAGTACATGACGCTCGCCTCAAACTCGCCTCTCAAGGACTGCCCAAGGGTGGCCTGGTTGGCTTCGAGGTCATGGAAACGCAGAAGCTCGGCTCGAGCCAGTTTCTCGAACAAATCAACTACCAACGCGCTCTTGAAGGTGAACTGGCGCGCTCGATCCAGTCTTTGAAGGCAGTCCAGGGAGCTCGCGTGCACCTGGCAATACCCAAGACCACGGCTTTCCTGCGCGACGAACAGAAGCCTTCCGCGTCGGTCGTACTCAATCTTTATCCGGGTCGCGCCCTGGAACCCAGCCAGGTGGCAGGAATCGTGCATCTGGTTTCCTCCAGCGTGCCGCAACTGACACCGTCCAGCATCAGCGTCATTGACCAGACCGGCAACTTGATCTCGCAGAGCCAGGATCCATTACGCGATGCCGGTCTCGACCCGTCCCAGCTCAAATATTTGCGAGAGCTGGAAATGAGCTACATCAAGCGTATCGAGGCGATCCTGGATCCGGTTGCCGGCGCCGAAAACGTGCGTGCCCAGGTTGCCGCCGACGTCGATTTCTCTCAGACCGAGCAAATGGCGGAAACCTACAAGCCCAACCCATCGCAGGAAGCCGCTATCCGCAGCCAGCAAACCGCCGAGTCCGGCAGCACTTCCCCGGGGGCCACCGGCGTGCCGGGGGCCCTTTCCAACCAGCCTCCGGTCCCGGCCACGGCGCCCATTACGATCCCCGCGGCCCCCGGGACACCGGGTGCCGCAGCCAACGCCGGCGCAACCTCGCTGCCGTTGAACACAACCAGGAACGCCACGGTCAATTACGAACTGGATAAGACGGTGAAACATACCAGGGGAGGCGGTGGCAGCATCAAGCGTCTTTCGGTAGCTGTCGTGGTCAATAACAAAAAGACGGCCAGCAAGGACGGCAAGGTCGGTTCGGCACCCTTTTCCGCCGCGGAGATGGGACAAATCAACGCCTTGGTACGCGAAGCCATGGGTTTCAACAAGGACCGCGGCGATTCCCTCAATGTCGCCAATGTCTCCTTTACCGCGACTGAAAAAGAGGTCGTTCCTCCCCCGCCGCTGTGGAAGGATCCGGACCTTATCGCCACGGCTCGTGAAGGTGTAAAATTCGTCTTGCTGCCGCTGCTGGTTTTCATCCTCTGGAGAAAGCTCGTCAAGCCGATGATCGACGACATGGTCGAAGCCCACGCCGCGGCCAAGAAGCAGCGCGAAATGGAACAAGTGGAAGCGGCCATTCCAAAAGTCAAGGAGATGGGTCGCACGCAACGGGCTTTCGAAGCGAAACTTGCCGGTGCGCGGGACTTGGCTAAACAGGAGCCGAAAGTGGTTGCCGACGTGATCAGGGACTGGGTCGCCGCTGAAGGCGAGGCGAAGTGAGTGAAGAAGTCGACAAGGGCGTAGAAAAGGGTGCCCTGTTGTTGCTCGCTCTCGGCGAGGATGAAGCCGCGGAAGTGCTGAAGCATCTGGGTCCGAAAGAAGTCAACAAGCTCGGCCATGCAATGGCCAAGCTGAAGGCGACACCCCGGGACAGGATCGAGGAAGTCCTGGATGAGCTGGACCATGACACCGAGCGCGGCACGGCGATCGCGGCCAACGAGGATCAGATTCGCTCGATGCTGGTCAAGGCGCTGGGCGATGACCGCGCCGCCAATCTGCTTTCGCGCATCATGCAGGGCAGCGACACGGCGGGCATCGAAGGCTTGAAGTGGATGGACGCGGACACAGTCGCCGACATGATCCGCAATGAACATCCGCAGATCATCGCCACCATTCTGGTCCACCTGGAATACGACCAGGTCGGCGAGATCCTCAAACTATTCACCGAGCGCCTGCGCAATGATGTGGTGCTGCGCATAGCCACTCTCGAAGGCGTTCAGCCGCAGGCACTGTTCGAATTGAACGACGTGATGGCGCGCCTCCTGGCCAGCTCCAGCAACATCAAGAAGGCCGCCATGGGTGGTGTCCGCCATGCCGCGGAGATTCTCAACTTCGTCGGTCAAACGACCGAGACCGCCATCATCGACAGCGTCCGCGAATACGACCCGGATTTGGCCCAGCAAATCCTCGACGAAATGTTCGTCTTCGAAAATCTGCTGGATGTCGACGACCGGGGCATACAACTGCTGCTACGCGAAATCCAGTCTGACTCCCTGATCATGGCATTGAAGGGATCTTCCGAGGAGTTGCGCGAAAAGATATTCAAGAACATGTCGTCGCGTGCATCCGAGATGCTCAAGGAAGACCTTGAAGCCAAAGGACCGGTCCGGCTGGCCGAGGTCGAGGTCGAACAGAAGGAAATTCTCAAGATCGCCCGCCGCCTCGCCGATGAGGGCCAGATCAACCTCGGTGGCGCCGGGTCTGATGAATACGTGTGAGGATCTGTCGTTTCCCGCGCAATTGCGGCTCTTAGACGGCTGAATCCATGGCTACCCATAACGCCGAAGGCAAGCTCACCGCATGGGAGCGTTGGGAACTTGCCAGTTTCGATGTTCCGACTGCGGCAATTGAGCAGGAGCCAGGCACTGAACCGGCCATCACCCTGGCGGTCGCCGAAGAGATTGAACGCCTGTTCCAACAGGCAAGAGAAACGGGCCATGCCGAGGGCCATGCAGCGGGCTTTTCGTCCGGTTATGGCGAGGGCCAAGTCCTGGCAAGATCGGAAGGCGCCCGCTTCGTCGAGTTGTCCACGAAGCTCGATAACGCCATGACCAGGTTTGAACAACAGGTGGCCAAAGACCTGCTCGACCTGGCGCTCGATGTGGCGCGCCAGGTGATCCGCCAGGCACTCGCCGTCAAGCCTGAACTGCTGCTTGAGGTGGTCCGCGAATCCTTGTCGCAAATGCCCCATGTGCACGTCACCGTACATCTGCATCCCGAGGATGCCTCGCTGGTTCGATCCTACCTGGGAGACCAGCTTTCGCACGCAGGTCACCGAATTCAGGAGGACCGGCAACTGGCGCGCGGCGATTGCCTGCTCGAATCCGGTGGCAGTCTGCTGGACGCCACCTTGGCCACGCGCTGGCGCCGGACGGTGGAGAATCTCGGGAGCAATGCCGCGTGGCTGCAAGCTTCGGCGGCAGAACAATCCGCAGTCAAGTCACCTGAAGATAGGGACCCACTGGCTGAGGCTGCGCCCAAGTGACGAGGCGAGAGTGCTGAAATCCCTTAAAGCGGGATTCGAGAATGAAAGACGAAAACATCCACCTCGCTAACTGGCAAGGGTTTCTTGCGGATTGCCGCAAGCTGACCTTGCGCGCTTCGCCTTTTCAGATATCCGGAAGGCTGACGCGCATCAACGGCCTGGTGATGGAAGCGGCGGGCATTAAACTTCCGCTCGGATCCGGCTGCCGCATCCAGGTCCCGGGCGGTGGCACGGTGGAAGCCGAAGTGGTCGGATTTTCCGGCGAAAAGCTGTTCATGATGCCGAGCGAGGATGTTTATGGTCTGGCGCCCGGAGCCCTGGTAACCTCGATCGAGAACCCACCACCGCTGCTGCGCGCCGGAGAACGCCTGCATGAGCACGTCAACACCGTCGACCGCGCCAAGCATGTCCCGGTCGGCGCAGCCTTACTCGGACGCGTGCTGGACGGCAACGGTCAGCCGCTCGACAATCTCGGTCCCGTTAACACCAAGCAATCGCGCTCGCTGCAAGGCACTGCGGTGAACCCGCTATCGCGTGCGCCCATCACCCGCAGCCTGGATGTCGGGATACGCACCATTAACTCGTTGCTGACCGTCGGCCGCGGCCAACGGCTTGGATTGTTCGCCGGCTCCGGTCTGGGGAAGAGCGTACTGCTCGGGATGATGGCCCGTTACACCGAGGCGGAGGTAATCGTGGTCGGACTGATCGGCGAACGCGGCCGCGAGGTCAAGGAGTTCATCGAGGAGATACTCGGCAAGGAAGGCCTGCGCCGTTCGGTGGTGGTTGCCGCGCCCGCCGACACCAGCCCGCTCATGCGCTTGCGCGGCGCCGCCTATGCCACCGCGATCGCCGAGCAATTCCGCGACGAGGGAAAACAGGTATTGTTGATCATGGACTCCCTGACGCGTTTCGCCATGGCTCAGAGGGAAATCGCCCTGGCCATCGGCGAGCCGCCAGTGACGCGCGGATATCCGCCTTCGGTGTTCGCACGTCTGCCGCAATTGGTGGAGCGCGCGGGAAACGGCGGCGAAGGTGGCGGCTCGATCACAGCCTTCTATACCGTCCTGGCCGAAGGCGACGACCAGCAGGATCCCATCGTCGATGCGGCGCGTGCGATCCTGGATGGACATCTGGTGCTGTCGCGCTACTTGGCGGATGCCGGTCACTATCCGGCGATCGACATCGAACAATCGATCTCGCGCGCCATGACCAACCTGATATCACCCTCGCACCTGGCACAGGTACACCGCTTCAAGCAACTCTATTCGCGCTTCCAACGTTCCCGCGACTTGATCGCGGTCGGCGCCTATGCCGCCGGCACCGACCCCCTGCTCGACCAGGCCATCGCCATGCAGGGCTCGCTTGAAGCCTTCATGCGCCAGGATTTGACTGAACGAGCAAGTTATCAGGACAGCTTGAGCAGGCTCAATCAGATGTTCGCCCCGACAGCATAGAATTAGCGACCTGATTCCAGAGTATCGACCCGTGGTCAAGCCATTTCCCCTGCAAACCCTGCTCGAACTCTCACAACTTCGCATGGACCAATCCGCCAAGCGGCTCGGGGAACTGCTGGCCGGAGAGCAGGAAGCCGGGGCGCGACTGATCCTGCTACAGCAATACCGGGATGAATACAACGAGCGCTTTGTTGCTGCCGCGCAAAGCGGGATCGGCCGCGATGCCTGGAGCAACTATCAAGCCTTCCTGGCCCGCCTTGACGACGCCATCATGCAAGCCCAGGCCATGGTGGCCCAGTCCAAGCAGCGCACAGCGGATGGACAGCGCGAATTGGCGGCTAAACACGGCAAAGTGAAAGCGTTCGATACGCTATCGCAACGGCACCGCAGTCGCGAATTGAATATTGAAAACCGCAAGGAACAGAAAATGCAGGATGAGCACGCGGCCCGGCGTTACCAGGTACGCGACGAAGAAGAATAGAGGCAAGGCACTACAACTGGCACGCTGTTTGCTCGGTGATGGGCATTAGGCAGAAACTCATCTGCTGCTTGCAAAGGACAGCCTCATGCCGGGAATGACGACCATGCCGATCTTGCAATCGGCTCCGCCTGCAAGCAGTAGCCGGCCGCCTAGTGGAAGCGTCGCGCCGGCGACCGCTGCGGACACACCGGATATACCAAACGCAGCGAATATCGCCAACAACCCAAATGCGGCGAACGCCGCCAAAACGTCATCGTCAAGCACGGCGCCGAGCACCGAAGCCGGGAATACCCCCGAATCATTCGCCGATGCCTTGCAGCGCCAGTTGGCCCAAACCAGTTCTACCGACGCGCCGGTCCCTGAGTCACTTCGCCTTCCCGGCCTGGCACTGTTGATTCAGCCTGCTTCCAGCGCAACAGCCGGAATATCGATACGGCCGGCAACGGGTGAAACCTTGTTGGGCGATTTTTCCGGACTCGCGGATCGACAATCTTCCAGCGCCGACGTCCCGGCGGTATCCGGCGATCCGGTCGCCACGGAACTCATCCAAGACCTGCCTGCCGCCGCGGATCTCAATAGCAATCTTAGCAACGCCAAGATCGTCCCGGAACATCTCCGGAACCCCGCCGTCGCCGATTTGGTTCCCCAAGCCCCGCAAGGTGATAAGCCAGCGGTAATCGATGCCGTATCGAGCGACCCCACCCCTCAATGGGCAGGGTCGGCGAAGGAAGACGATGGTCCCCGGGAAATGCCCCCGGACGGGCTGGCTTCCATCGCGTCATTCGTGCAATCGTTACAGCCACGTGAAAGCGTCAAGCCGGAGCCTGAAGCGACGGCGGACGATACCTCCCCCAGTGGCAGCGGGTTGCCCCTGACACCCGCATTGGCGGCAGCGGTCATGGCACAGTCAAACATCGACAAGGAGCCTCCACCGGCCACGACTTCCGAAATATCGGCGGCAGCCGGCAGATCGGCAGAATTTGCCGCGACACAGACAATATTGGCCGAGGCTCCTTCGAGCAACACCGGCCAAAGTAGATCCAGCGTCCCCGAGCAGAGTTTTGAGGCCTTGCTGGCCGCCGCCCAGACATTCAGCCAGCACCGCAACAACGGCGTTCTTGCGGCAAACACCCCCGGCGTTCCCTTGCCAGTTCATACTCCCGTTGGCACGCGCGGCTGGGATGGTGAAATCAGTGACAAGCTGGTGTGGATGGTTGGACGTCAGGAACAACGTGCCGAACTGGTACTCAACCCGCCGCAGATGGGCCGTATCGAGGTTTCAATATCAGTGAACGACGGCCAGACCAGTGCCCTGTTTGCTTCGGCCAATCCTGCCGTACGCGACGCCCTGGAAGCCGCTCTGCCACGTCTGCGTGAAATTCTCGCCGATGCCGGCATCAATCTCGGACAGACGCAGGTCGGCGCGGACACGGGCAACAATGCCGGCAACTCATCGACAAATAGTGCGGAAAACAGGGATAATCCAAGACGTGATTTGAGCAAAGACCAACCACCACCCGGCGATAAGATCCTGCGGCAGCTCGATGCGCCCCAGTGGCTCAAGCGGGGTAACGGCTTGGTCGACACATTTGCTTGAACGCCACAGACGATCCTGAGAGGCTGCCAGGCGCCAGGACCACATTCGACGGACAGTTATCGTTAGGAGTAATGGATGGCCAAGGCCCCAGACAAGCAGGAAAAACAGGCCGCGGAAGCCGCACCGGCCAAGAGCAAGAAACTGGTCATCATCATTGTCGTCGCCCTGGTGTTGGTGCTGGCGATTGGTGGTGGCGTGACTTTTCTCCTGTTGAAGAAATCCAGGACTGCGGCAGACGATGGAGAGTCGGACGTCAAGCAACATGAGGTAAAGCCGGTATTCGTGAAGCTTGAGTCGTTCACCGTCAAGCTACAGCCCGATGAAGGCAAGCAAGAGCAGCAATTCATGCAGACCGTGCCGGAGCTCAAGGTACGCGATGCGCTGATCGCGGAAAAAGCCAAGACCTACATGCCGGAAATTCGCCACAATATCCTATTGCTGCTGTCGAGCAGAAGGCCCTCGGATCTGGCGACACCGCAAGGAATGGAGAAGCTCTCGGTGGATATCCGCAATGTCACCAACAATATCCTCGACGACGGCGCCAAGAAGCCTGCCGAAAAAGGCAAGGCACCCGCCGATAAGGGCAAAGTCGATCCCGACGACGCGGTGCAGGCAGTATTGTTTTCGACGTTCATCGTCCAATGACCCCAGGATAGGGCATGAGCCAGGATTTTCTCTCTCAGGAAGAAGTTGACGCGCTGTTAAAGGGCGTCACCGGCGAGGTCGAGGAATCCGCGGGTACCGAGGGAGGCGAAGGCGCCGCCGTCAAATCCTACGATATCGGGCGCCAGGAGCGCATCGTGCGCGGCCGCATGCCGACGCTCGAACTCATCAACGAACGCTTTGCGCGCTTCTTGCGTATCGGCTTGTTCAACTATATGCGCCGCAATGCGGAGATTTCGGTCGGGCCGGTGCGTGTCCAGAAATACAGCGAATTCATCCGCAACCTGGTGGTTCCGACCAACCTTAACCTGGTCCAGGTAAAACCGCTACGGGGAACGGGCCTGATTGTGCTGGACCCCAACTTGGTGTTCCTGGTGGTCGACAACATGTTCGGCGGCGACGGCCGTTTTCACAACCGCGTCGAAGGACGCGATTTCACGGCGACCGAACAACGTATCATCCAGGGCCTGCTTGGCGTGATATTCACCGAATATGAAAAATCCTGGAAGCCGGTGTATGAGCTGAGCTTCGAATATATGCGCTCGGAAATGAACACGCAGTTCGCCAATATTGCCACGCCGGCGGAGGTAGTCGTCGCCGTCACCTTCAATATCGAATTTTCCGGCGCATCCTCGGAAATGCATATCTGCCTGCCGTATTCGATGGTCGAGCCGATCCGTGAAGTGCTCTATAGCGCCATGCATAGCGACCAGGTGTCCTCCGACAAACGCTGGACTTCCATGCTGCGGCGCCAGCTGAAGAAAGCCGAAGTGGAGCTTGTGGTGCCACTTGCGTCCCGTCAAATCACGCTCGGCGAAATCATGAAGATGAAAGTCGGCGACATCATCCCGATTCCCGTCCCGGATCAGATCGATGTTTTGGTGAATGGCAATCCGGTGATGAAGGCCAATTATGGCGTCAGCAGCGGCCAATATGCCGTGAAGATAGACCACTTCCTGAAAGAGGAAGAAGAGAATGAAACCTCACCCCAGTAGGAGCAGATGATGAGCGAAGAAGACCAGGTATCCGAGGACGACTGGGCGGCGGCGATGGGCGAGCAGGCGCAGGCTGAAGCGGCTCCTGCCGCGGCCCCTGCCGCCGCGGCGACGGCCAAGGTTTTCGAGCAATTCACCGAGGGCACCGACAAGCACGGCAATATGAGTGACTTCGGCATGATCCTCGACATTCCAGTCAGCCTGACGGTGGAACTTGGCCGCACTCATATTTCCATCCGGGATTTGCTGCAATTGGCGCATGGCTCCGTGGTGGAACTCGACGGTCTGGCGGGCGAACCCATGGTGGTGCTGGTCAACGGCACCCTGATCGCCCAGGGCGAAGTCGTCGTCGTCAACGACAAGTTCGGCATCCGCCTCACCGATATTGCCACGCCGTCGGAGCGTTTGAATAAGCTCAATCGTTGATGGCAGCGCCGGCACCTCCGTCAGAGCCCAACGACGGACAAAGAAATACCCGTGAATAGACCCCGCTTTTGCCCTCTGATCAAAGCCTATCGGGGGTCGTAGCGCGCTAAGCTGGCATGATCGAGAAACATGCCGGACTATGTATACGCGCACTCCCATAACATTTCTGAGTCTGTGCATGGCGGCGCCCGGCGCCGCCATGGCCCAGGCGGCGACGCCAGCAGCGGAACTCGGCGGCAATATCCTGCAGGTAATCCTCAGCCTGATCGTCGTTGTAGTATTGCTGTTCGGCAGCCTGTATGTGCTCAAACGGCTTTCGGCGCCACGCGGAGTGGCGGCCGGCCTGCTGCGAGTCATCGGCGCAGCGGCAGTCGGCTCGCGTGAGCGAGTGGTCGTGGTAGAAATAGCCGATACCTGGCTGGTCCTTGGGGTGACCCCTGGCAGTGTCACCGCGCTGCATCAGTTGCCGCGTCAGACGCTGCCATCCGTCGATGAAACGGGCTCACCCGGAAAGGATTTCGCCGGCTGGCTGAAGCAGGTCATGGACCGTCGTAATGCGGACTAACCGCAAATACCTGCTGCTGTCATTGCTGTTCGTACCGGCGCTCGCCGCTGCCCAGGCGCTACCGGCGCTGACCAGCACGCCGGCCACAGGAGGAGGCACGCAGTGGTCGTTGTCGATCCAGACCTTGCTGCTGCTGACGGGCCTGACTTTTCTGCCGGCGTTGCTGTTGATGATGACAAGTTTCACCCGCATCATCATCGTGCTATCCCTGTTGCGACACGCGCTGGGCACCCAGACCGCACCACCGAACCAGGTGCTGGTCGGGCTGGCCATGTTTCTCACCTTCTTCATCATGGCGCCGGTGGCCGACAAGGTCTATACCGACGCCTACCTGCCATTGGCCGAGAGCAAGATCGGCTTCATCGAGGCCCTGGATCGCGGCGCCATACCGTTGCGCGGCTTCATGCTCAAACAGACACGCGAGCCCGATCTGGCCCTATTTACCAAGATCGCCAAGCAGCCGAAACCCGCATCCGCCGACCAGGTGCCGATGCGGGTGCTGATTCCGGCATTCGTCACCAGCGAATTGAAAACTGCTTTCCAGATCGGTTTTATCGTATTCATTCCGTTTCTCATTATCGACATGGTCGTAGCCTCGGTATTGATGTCGATGGGCATGATGATGATGTCCCCGGTGATCGTCGCCCTGCCCTTCAAGATCATGTTGTTCGTGCTCGTCGACGGCTGGAATTTGTTGATCGGTTCTCTTGTGCAAAGTTTTGGATAAGGATTTCCCATGACGCCCACTACTGTCATCAACATCGGCCGCGAGGCCCTTGAAATTACCCTCCTCATCTCGGCGCCGCTGTTCATCGCCGCGCTCGTAACCGGATTGCTGATCAGCGTCTTTCAGGCGGCCACCCAGATCAACGAAGCGACGCTATCCTTCGTCCCCAAGCTGTTGATGATTTTCGTCACGCTGATCGTCGCCGGTCCCTGGATGCTGACGTTGATGACCGATTACATTCGCCGGTTGTTCGAAAGCATTCCCAGCATCATCGGTTAAGCAGCGCGCGCCGATATTTCTTCGCACTGACGGGCGCACCTGCTCAGACCCGGTGATCTCTTTCTCTTCCGCTCAACTGGACAGCTGGCTGGCGGTCTTCATATTTCCGCTGGCGCGCATACTGGCAATGATGGCGTCAGCGCCGGTATTCAGCAGCGAAGGCGTACCGACCCAAATCCGGCTGGTCATCGGCCTGGCGATAGGCCTCGGACTATCGCCGGCCCTGCCGCCCATGCCATCCATTGCACCCGGATCCTGGCTGGGAATCGCCGTATTGGGGCAGCAAGTCTTGATTGGGGTCACGCTGGGGTTTGCCATGCGCATCGTGTTTTCTGCGGTGGACATGGCGGGCGAACTGATCGGACTACAGATGGGTCTGTCTTTCGCCACCTTCTATGACCCGCAGACGTCCTCGCAAACGCCCGTGGTCAGCGAATTCCTCAGTCTGTTGGCGACTTTGCTGTTCCTGGCGATGAATGGTCATCTGCTGATCCTGTCGGTGCTGGCCGAAAGCTTCAGTCTGTTGCCGGTATCTGCGACCCCGTTTGCCGCCAAGGGTTTTTCCGCATTGCTGGCGTGGGCAGCGGTGTTGTTCTCGGCAGGGCTGATGCTGGCGTTGCCGCTGATCGCAGCACTGCTGATCGCCAACATTTCACTCGGCGTTCTGGCACGCATCGCCCCGGCGTTGAATATTTTCGCCGTGGGCTTTCCCGTGACCATCGCCTCCGGTTTTGCCGTAATGCTGCTGTCACTGCCGTATTTCGGCGCGGCGCTGGAGAGACTCTACGATCGGGGATTCTTCGCGCTTTCGGGAATAATTCGGGCTGGCGGCGCTCTGCCTTGACCAGTGCCCGTAGTTGAGTCTGGGGTGCCAGTGCCCGCGTTTGATACTGGGGTGATCGAACCGGAGTCAATACCCGCACCTGTCAGCCGGATCACTCCCTGGGCCACGCGTTGTGAGCCGAGCACCGACGATTCCAGGCTTTCGCTGTATTCCAATAATTCGTATCCTTCATAACCACCGCGCTGCACCAACTCCTTGGCACGACGATGCAGGACGGACCGCGCCTCGCCGGCGCCACCCGCATAGATGCGCTTCATCTTCAACGCCAAGTGAAATTGGCTCTTGGGCAGGGGAGCTTCCTCGATATCCCAGTTCGGCGCATACGGATCGAGAATCAGATATGCTGCGCCCGCATATCCTCCCCAATACACGATTTTTTCCAGAGGGATGGCGAGCGACGGGGTAATCTGAAACGAGGTATCCGGAATGACACTGCCGGTTCGCGGGACATCTCCGGTCAACCGGGAAGTAAATCCGGTACAGCCCGAAATGCCCGTCAGCGTGGCGAACAGCGCGAGAAGTCTGACGAGGTATCCCGGTTTCAAATCAGACATAGTTGAACAAGGACAGCCGTGAAATATTGACGAAGGATTTCTGCGCCGCCTCGAGTTCCGTCTGATGGCGCGTCAAATCGGTGATGGCAGAGGCGTAATCGAGATCCTGCAAACCGGAGAGGGTTGTCTCATATTGCAGATCCATGTCCTGAGTAACGCCGTCAAGCGCATCCAGCTCCCCCATGCGCGATCCGACCGATGCCCGTACCACCAGGTTTCTGTCCAGCGCCCTGTCCAGATTATTGATCACCGAACCGAGTTCATTGTGCAAGGCAATCTTGGTGCTGCCGCCTGGGTTGTCCGGTGCTTCCAGTGCGGTGATCAAGCGTCCGACGGTTGAAAATACGCTCTCGCTGCTGCTGTTGTTGAGGACGAATACGTCGCCGCTGGCGGGGGTACCGCTGATCGTCACGGACACCCCGAAGTCTCCATAGGCAGGTGCCAGGCCGCTAAACGCGATGGAGTCGCCATCCTTGAACTTATGGGTATACGTGCTGTTGGCGACCCCACTGGTCGAAGCCGTGTCGGTAAATAGGGATTTCTCGGTCTTGCTATCGACCAGATCGTAATACTGGACGGCGGGCTTGGTGGAAGTGTCATTCCAGAAGCGTATTTCCAGCTTGCCGCTGTTGGCGGGGTCGTTCCATTTCGCCGCATCCAGGATCTCGCCGGCACCGATGATGCCCGTCCCGGCGTTGATCGCCGGGGCCAGCTTTGGCGAAGTGACAAAATACCCGTTGCCGGTGATGTCCGTGCTGCTCTTGATGGTGAATGTATCGCCCGTTGCCGGGGTGCCAGTGACTGTCACGGTGGCGCCGTAATCAAATGTCCCCGGACTGTTCAGAGCAATCGGCGATCCGCTGGTGAAGGGATTGGTATAACTGCCGCCACTTCCGGTAGTCGAGGTCAATCCGGTAAACGCAGAGTTTCCGGAGTTGGCATCGACCAGATCATAGTAGATGGAAGCATCCGCCGGATCGGTCCAGAAGCGAAGTTCGAGATTGCCGCTATTGGCGGAGGAACTCCATTTGAAAGCGGCCAGGGGATCAAGAGGATCGAGTTGTCCCTTGTCAATAGTGGCCCGTGCGGAACCGCCAACCTGCGTCTTGATGGAGGTTGAAATTGTTGTTGCGGTACGTTGTAGAGCAAAGACGTCCCCCGTCTGCGGCGCCCCGGAAATTGTGACGGTTGCGCCAAAATCACGCGCAGCGCCATCGCTGATATCGATCGGCACGTTGCTGGCATAGGGATTGGTGTAGCTGCCTCCCAGGCCTGTCGCGGACCGTGTGCCGGTGAAGATCGAGTTGCCGGTGCCATCAACCAAGTCATAGTAAGCCTGGACGCCGTTTCCCAGCACATCGGCGGAATCGACCCAGAATCTCAATTCGAGGTTGCCCGTCACCGCCGGCGGGTCGCTAACTGTGGTGTCCTCCACGGCAATTCCGGTCGCATTTATGGAGCGTTGCGACTGTGCTCCGGTAACAAAGACACCGTTTCCGTTCTTGATATTCATGAATATGCTGCTGCCCGACTCACTCACCGGGAGATTGCGCGAACTCGACACGCGCAAGGCGCGCTGCCCCTCATCGCCTTGATAAACGACGCTGCTTTCAACGCTGCCGGAGAAGGGCTTGTTCGATCCCTGATATCCGGAAAACAGGTATTGCCCGGTTCCGTCGGTGCTGTTGCCAAGCCCGATCAACTCGTCAAAGTGGGCGCGCAGTTCATTGGAAATCGAGCGCAAGTCGCTGGAGGACAGCGCAGCATCGCCGGCCTGCACGGCAAGCTCACGTACTCGGGTGAGAACATCGGCAGCGGCGGACAATTGACTGTCGACCAGGCTCATGGTGCTTTTTGCGCTGCCTTGGGTCACCCCATACGCGGTATTGATTCCCTTGGCCTGGCCGATTTCCAGCGCCCGCGCGGCGGCGACCGGATCCTCTGAGGGCGACAACATCCTGCGTCCCGTGGCAAGCTGTTGCTGGGTATGCAACAGGGTGCTCGTCTGACCCTGAACGGAACGGACGCCGCTATCGTAAATCATACTGGTGCTGATGCGCATATCTGTCTCCGCTGACCTAATTGGCTTGGCTATCTTCCAAGTGCCAGTATTTCTGCAAAAAGCTTGCTCGCAACATCGATCATTTTCGCCGACGCCTGGTAGGCTTGTTGATAGCGAATCAGGTTCGCCGCCTCCTCGTCCAGGTTGACCCCCGAGGCAGACTGTATGAAGTCCTGCCCCTGCTTGACCAGAGTCTCCTGGGCTTTGGATGCGACGTCCACCTCACGCGCCTTGTTGCCGATCTGGCTGACGATTTGGGAATAGGATGATTGGTAGGTCGCCGTGCCGCCAGCCATCGTATTCATGGTCTGTAGATTTCCGAGCAACAGCGCGTTACGATTATCTGAAACGCCACTCGGATTCGGCCCGACCGAGAAAGTGTCGCCATTGATCGGCGCGCCGCTGATGCTGAAACTGATACCGTTGAAGGCAATAGTGGCCTCCGACGTATATGCTATGTAGTCGGTTGGCTGCGCTATCGTGTAGCTCGTTGCCGCACCGCTGCGTGGTGTCACCGTCACCACACTGCCCACCGGCAATCCGGTCAGGCGTGCCGGCAAGGCCAGGCTGGTCACCGGATCAGTGCCAGCCTGAAGGTACTTGAGGGTAATCTCGCCGGATGGCAGACTCTCGGTGCGGCTCAGGATGCCTGTTCCCAGTACGGCATCACCCAAATTCGTGGCGGTTTGAGTGAAGCTCGGGGTCAGTGCAATGGAACCGCCCGAGAGCGCCGACGTCACTTGTATCAGATTGTTCTGTGCCAGCGTCACGTTGACATTGCCCGCGCCAAGCGCCGCGTTGATGTCGCTTTGCATCTGGGTGACTATGGATGCCGGCGTGCTATATACGCCCGGGGTCAGGGTAATCGTGACCGCACCGCCCCCATCCACATCAATATTAAACTGATCATTGACTCCGGCAGCGACGGTTAATGGCACCTTCGGAACAGTGCCACCCACCACGCCGTCTGTCGTTGCTGCCGGCACGCCAAACAGTGGTGTGAATAACGGCGGGACAATCTTGAAAACATCCCCATCTTCGGGCGGCCCCGAACCGTCAGTGATGGATACCGCCACATTATTGAAACTGATGCTGGCCCCGGACGTATAGGGTATCCGCATGGTTGGACTGTTGATCTTGTAGGTTTTTCCCGCAACATCAACCGTCGTGCCCACCGGAAAGCCGATCAGGCTGTTGCTCGATGCTTCATAGCTGATGGAAACCGTTGCCGCCAGCACCGCGGCCGTATTGCTGACCACGCCGGCACTGATCTCCGCGGTGCCGGCGTTGGCGACGGTGGCGCTGGTGCGTAGCGGGGCGGCCAGCGCGATGTTGCGCGAGTCATTGACCAGCATCGAAATATCCCGAGCGCCGAAGCGGGTCGGGCGAATCAGGAACGTGTCGCCGACGCTCATCGAGCCAATACCGCTCATGGCCAGATTGAAACCTTGAGGCTGATTGGCGTTGACTTGCGACATCAGGCTCGCCATCGCCTCGGGCTGGTTGTTGCCGCTGCCGCTCCAGGTAACGTTGTCGGATAGCCGCGTCAGCCTCACCGTGTTCGTCGCAGTCAGGCTTAGCCGGTAGTCGCTGGCCGTCAGGTCGGCATAATTGTCGAAACTTAACGTCAGCTTGCCGTTGCCGGAATTCCCTGTGTTGGCCAATATCAGTTGTCCGGATTGCGGCACGTCGAAGAAGTTCTGGCCCAGGGCGCCGGACAGGTCCTGGCCAAGTTTGTGTTGGGCATTGAACGTCGCGCCAAATACAGTGGCGATGCGACCCAAGCCGTTTTGCGCGGAATCCAGGGTCTCGGAACGAAACTGCAAGAGCCCGCCGAGCTTTCCACCATTGATCAGCGACTCGGGAATATGGGTGAACGTTCCATTGACATCCTGCAAGGTGATCTCGATGCGCGTCAAGTCCTCCAGCGAGGCCGCCGCATGCAACCGAAAGCTGGACGACCCCACCAGCAGGGGCTGGCCGCTGCCGAAAAATACGCTGATGGTTCCATCGGACTCTGTCTGCGTGTTGATGCGAATTTCCTTGTTGAGATCGGATACGATCTGATCGCGCTGGTCGTAGAGATCGTTCGCCGGCAACGCCGCGCCGGCAATCTGGGCATTGATGATGCGTTGGTTGAGGTCATTCAGTTGTTGCACGTAGGAATTGACGACGCTCGCTTCGGCCGCCACTTGCTGGTTGATCCCGGAACGTATGTCGTCGATGCGCTGATTGACGGATTGGAAGCGCGCCACCAAACCCTGCCCCGCCGAAAGCAGCGCCTGCCGTGCCGGGATCGAGGAGGGGTTGGCGGCGGCTTCTTCCACCGCACTGAAGAACGCCTGCATGCCAGGACTCAAGCCGGCGTTGGGATCGGCCAGCATATTGTCGATTTGCGCAATCTCGGTCGAATAGGCGTTGAGCTGTGCTGCCGAAGTTTCGGTATTCAACACCTGCCGGGCCTGAAAGTCGCTATATATCCTGACGATGTTGGATACCACGGTACCCTGGCCGAAGAAACCGGCGCTGGAGAACATCGGGGTATTGGTGGTCTGGACGATGGTCTGGCGGTTATAGCCGCGCGTCGAGGCATTGGCGATGTTATGCCCGGTGGTTTGCATCCCCATCTGTGCCGCAATTAGTCCGGTGACGCCGGTACTGACCAAACTCATGATTTCTTCCGATCCTCAGGATCATCGGCAACAATTGCCGAAAGTTGAGTGTTCGGAATCAGATACGCAACCTCCGTGCCATGCATGCCCCGCGGGTACATGTGCCCCGCGGGTATGCATGCCCCGCGGGTACATGTGCCCAGCCACCTCTTCGGGTGGTTCCGCCCTCCGAGCTTCTACGGGTATAAACGGAGGTGCTCGGGAAACGAATCAGCACCCCAGACCGAAAAAGCGGGCACTGGTGCCCGACTTTCGGTCTAGGGTGCTAGCTATTCAGGCTTAGCCTCAAGGTGTTGCCGCCGATGATGCGTTCAAGCTTGGCGGCGTACATCGGATCGGTCGCATAGCCGGCCTTTTGCAAGCCTCTGGCGAATACGGAAGGATCCTGGCTACCGACCACGGCGGCATAACGCGGATTGGAAGTCAGCAGGCTGGCGTAATCGCGAAAGGCCTCGGCATACGAAGGATAGGCACGGAAACGTTCAACCTGCTTTTGAGGCGAGCCATCCACATATTCGCTGGTCACCGACTCAATCACCGCGCCGCTCCAGTTCTTGCCCGCCTTGATTCCAAACAGGTTGTAGCTCGGGCGACCATCGCTGAAGCGCGGTTCCGATTTGCCCCAGCCTGTCTCCAGGGCTGCCTGGGCAACCATGAAATGCGCGGGTATTCCCGTTGCGCGGCTGGCTTCATAGGCATGCGGCCAGACACGATTGACGAACTCGCGGGAGGCGGGTGGAGCGCTATCGATTGAGGGCAAATTATCGAGACTGGTGAGTCCCCCACCGCTCCGGGGTAATGGCATGGAGACAGGGGCTGCGGGCAGCAAATACGGCTGAGCCGGCGGTGCGAGGGGCAGGTCGCCGAGCGACTGCGGATCGATGTTGGCGCGCGACAACTGCCTCTCGATCATCGCGGCCAATCCAGTACCTTTCCCCTTGGCGGAAAGCACCTGCGCCAGTTGCTGGTCAAGCAGCGATTCGTACATGCGCGATTGGTCACTATCGAACATGCCCTCGTGCGGTGTCGCCTCACGCATGGACTTCAGCACTATTTGCAGAAACAAGGCCTCGAATTGCTGTGCCGCCTGTTTGATTCCCTGCGGTGAATTCTCGTGAACCTGGCGCTTCAGGTCGGCAAGCCCCTTGACGTCAAGTGAAAATTGGTTGGAAAGATCCGGGATAGCCATGGTTTCAGGCTACGCCAGTCGCACCGTGCCAACTGCGGAGAGAAGAAGGGACTTTGCCCGGCAATTCATGCCTTGCATCGATGGGCCGATACATCGCCAGATCCCCGGCTGAAGATTTCGTGGTATCGGTTGAGGAGCGCTCTTAGATTATCTCCAGCTCGGCGCGCAACGCCCCGGATGACTTCATCGCCTGAAGGATGGCAATCAAGTCCTGGGGATTGGTGCCGATGGCATTGAGGGCCTTGACGACATCGGCAAGATTCGCTCCTCCCCTGACATTCAACAGCTTGCCGCTTTCCTGCTTGATGTCGATCTGCGCGTTGGTCACGCCGGTGGTCTGGCCAGCGGCAAGAGGATTAGGTTGGCTCACGGCATTGTCAGCGGTCACGGTTACCGACAGATTGCCATGCGCCACCGCGCAATTATCCAGGGTCACCGACTGATTCATCACCACCGAGCCGGTACGGCCGTTAACGATAATCTTGGCGGCCATCTGGGAAGGCCTCAGTTCAAGGCTCTCGATTCGTCCGAGAAACGCCACCCGCTCGTCCGGATTAACCGGCGCCTTTACCCTGACCTGTCGGCCATCGGCTGCACTTGCGGCTCCGGGCACTGCCTGGTTGATGACCTCGACCATCTTTTGCATGGTGCCAAAATCCGTCGTATTCAGGTCGAAGTAGACAAACTCGCCTTGGCCTATCGGCATTGGCACTTCGCGCTCGACGGTGGCTCCTCCGGCAATGCGGCCCACCGACAAATGATTGAGTACTGCGCTACTGCCGGCGGCGGCGGCGCCTGCGCCGCTGACCAGAACGTTGCCTTGGGCCATCGCATAGGTGCCGCCATCGGCACCTTTGAGGGGAGTGAGAATCAGCGTGCCACCGCGCAAGGACTTGGCATTGCCCATTGATGATACGGTAATGTCGAGTTGCTGGCCCGGGCGCGCAAACGGCGGCAGGGAGGCTGTCACCATCACCGCGGCGACGTTCTTCAATTGCAGGTTCGTTCCTGGCGGCAGGGTCACACCCATGTTCGACAGCATGCTGATGATGCTCTGGATGGTGAAGGGCGTTTGGGTGGTTTGGTCGCCGCTGCCATCCAGCCCCACGACGATGCCATAACCGACCAACTGGTTGCTACGAACGCCGGCGACCGAGGCCAGATCCTTGATTCTCTCGGCATGAACCGGCTGGCTCAACACCAGGGCGCTGAGCAAGCAAAGGATGGCTAGGACCACGTCAAATCTGTTCGTGTTTTTCATCATCGAATCCGCTCAAAAAGGAAGGAAACTCAAGAAGAAGCGTCCCAGCCAACCCATCGCCTGGGCCGAATCGATGAAGCCGTTGGCCTTGTATTCGATACGCGCATCGGCCACCTGCGTCGACTGTACGGTATTGGTCGCCGTGATGGTGGTCGGATTGATCACCCCGGAGAAGCGGATGAATTCCTCCCCTTCCTTGAGCCCAATCTGCTTCTCGCCCGACACCAGCAGGTTACCGTTGCCGAGCACTTCAATCACGGTGACGGTGATGGCACTGGTGAAATCATTGGCGGAAGTATTTTGACCCTTGCCGCCGAAATCATTGGTACTTGACGCCGACAGCGCGGTGCCCTGTACACCCTTTAGGGGTAAGCCGACAACGGTGGGCACCGACGCTTCGATACTCTGGGAACGCGACGTCTTGTTTTCGGAATTCTTTGAAGCGGAGGTCTTTTCGGCGATGTTGATCGTGATCGTATCGCCGACAAATCGTGCGCGCCGGTCTTCGAACAGCGGACGCATCGAAGCGATGCTGTAGATTGCGCCATTGAGCGGAGCCGCAGCATGGCGCGGCTCCGGCCGGGCGGTCATCGGTTGCGCCACGCTGGTCGGCGGAGTGGTCGTAACACAACCGCCGAGCACCAGTCCGGCGACGAATGGCAGCATCATGAGCCTGAAATTATTCATGTTGATCTTTCTCACAGTTGGCTCAATTTCGCCAGCATCTGATCGGATGTCGTGATGGCCTTCGAGTTGATCTCGTAGGCACGCTGGGTCTGAATCATGTTCACCAATTCTTCGGCGACATTCACATTCGAGGTTTCGACGTAGCCCTGATTAAGCAAACCGGTCCCGTTGGTGCCCGGCGTATTGGGTGTGGGCGTGCCACTGGAGGCCGTTTCGACGAACAGATTTTCTCCGGCACTCTGCAACCCGCCGGAATTGACGAAACTGGCCAATTGGATGGTTCCAATTTGAGTCGGCGTCGTGGCGCCCGCCTGTAGCACACTCACCACGCCATCCCGGCTGATGGTGACAGATATGGCATTGTTAGGTATGGTCAGCGCGGGCGACAGAGGATAGCCACTGGAGGTGACCATCTGTCCGGTGCCGTCTTTCTGGAAAGAACCATCGCGGGTGTAAGCGAGCGTACCGTCAGGCATCTGGATCTGAAAGAATCCCTGGCCGTTGATGGCGATATCCAGAGGATTGCTGGTCTGGTTCAGGCTACCTTGGGTAAAGATCCTTTCCGTCGCGACCGGCTTCACGCCGGTGCCAAGTTGCAGGCCGGACGGAATGGCCGTTTGTTGGGACGATTGCGCGCCCGGTTGGCGCAATGTCTGATAGAGCAGATCCTCGAATACCGCGCGCGCCCGCTTGAAGCCATTGGTGCTGACGTTCGCCAGGTTGTTCGAAATGACGTCGAGCTGCGTCTGCTGCGCATCGAGTCCGGTCTTGGCGATCCAAAGCGAGCGGATCATGGCCTACTCCTAGAGGTTGGTGATGACCTGCGTTGCCGCGCGGTCGTTGGCATCCGCCGTGGTAAGCGCCTTCATCTGCATTTCGAAGTGACGCGCCAGGGAAATCATGTTAACCATCTGTTCCACCGGATTGACGTTGCTGCCTTCGAGATAACCGCCGGCCAGCGTCACCTTCGGATCAATCTCGGCGGCGAACCCTCCGCGTTGTCGGAACAGACCGTCGCCGCCCCGTTCGAGATTGGCTTCAGGCGGGTTGACCAGCTTGATCCGTCCGATCGCATTCACGGTATTCTGCGCGCCGGTTTCGGGGACCACCGAAACGGTACCATCGTTGGCGATGGTGATCTTGACATCGGGCGGGACCGTGATCGCGCCCCCGTCGCCTTGCAACGGAATGCCATTTCGCGTCTGGAGCACTCCGTTGGCACTGAGCTCGAAGTTGCCGTTACGCGTGTAAGCCTCGCTACCGTCCGGCATGGCGAGCGCGATCCAGCCCTGCCCTTGCACCGCGACATCCAGGGAGCGCGCGGTCATTTGCAGGGGACCCGGCATATAGTTGGTGTGGGTGCTGGCATCGACCACGAAGGCGCGGGTCGGCAAGGCACTCGGACTGGGAGAGTTTGCCGCACCGGGAAGCACCTGGACCGCCCGCAGACGATGCTCTTCGGCGCGATAACCGGTCGAAGTGGCGTTCGCCAGATTGTGCGATACCGCAGCCTGGCGACCCAGGGTCTGGGATGCGCCACTCATCGCGGTGTAGATCAGACGATCCATGCCAACCTCGGATTAATATGAAACCCAGTTACGAAGCGCCCCGTAACCCATGAGCGTAGCGAACAGTTTGTAACCCCCGCCCGGGCGGGGGGCGGGGGTGGGGACGTAAATTCCGTCTTTGACGATTTCATGGCACGGGGGTCGTCTGACGACTATGCGAGTTAACGCAGATTGACCAGCGTCTGCAACACCTGGTCGATGGTCTTGATGGTCTGTGCGCTGGCCTGATAGGCACGCTGCTGAGTGATCATCGCCACCAGTTCGCCGGTCAGGTCGACATTGGACTCCTCGACCGCACCCGACTGGACTGTTCCGAGGCTGCCTGAGCCTGGCGTGCCCGGAATGGGCTGGCCCGAGGCGGCCGTCTCCACCCATTGGTTGCCGCCCATGGATTGCAGGCCATTCGGATTGGTGAAAGTCGCCAGCACGATCTGGCCCAGATTGCGCGACTTTCCGTTCGAATAGTTGCCCTGCACCGTGCCGTCCGCCGAAATGCTCAACCCGGAAATCTTCCCGGACGTGTATCCGTCCTGTAACAGCTGATTCACCCCGAATCCAATCCCGTACTGAGTGGATCCGGTCAGGTTGACAGAAAATGCCAAAGGAGAAGTGGCGCCAGTACTTAGACTGAAGCTCTCCGTCACCGGTGAGGTCGTCACCAGTGAACCGTCCGGCTTGAACAGCAAGGTGTCGACCTTGGCCGGTCCGCCCGCGACGGTGTTTGGCAATGCACCGAACAGCGCTGTTTTTGTCGACAGTCCAGCCCCTTGAGTGATATTGACGGACGATCCGACATTGACGGTGTTGGATTCGACGATCAACTTTCCGAAGGAATCCAGCCGCGCAGTCGCCTTAACCACCGCAGGGTTACCGTCGGCGTCGACGCCTGTAGCGAAGGCGGTATTGATAGCGTTCACCAGAGCTGTCGCGTTGGCATAGGGGCCGCCAATATCAGGTATCGTGACGGTGATCGGTCCGGCGCCATCGACATCGATGTCGAACTGGTCATTGGTTCCCGCGACGATGGTCAAAGTGCTCGGGACCGCCCCCAGGATGCTGCTGCCTGTGATCGAGCCCGGCGCCGGCGCCGCGATGTTGTCGATGGTCGAATACATTTGCCAACTGCCCGGTTGCCCCGTCTTCACAAAATATAGCGACAAAGTATGGGGATTCCCGAGCGAATCATAGATGGTCTGAGCCGTCGAAGCGGTGAAGCTGGTGGTATCGGTCGAACTGAAATTGTCTACGCCCGAGGTTGCAGTGGGCGGATTGGCCAGTCCGAAAGCCGGAGAAGCCGCCGCGTCATAGGTACTGGCGCTCGCCACGTTGCCCGGCAAGCCGGCAAACAGGATTTCATAGCCGGTATTCAACACCGTAACGCCATCAGCAGGGTCAAAAGTCGGTGCCAGAACCACCGACGAGCCGTTACCCTGCGATCCGAATGTGCCGACACTGCGGGAAGACACCACCAGTTGGCCCGCGGTGTTTGCAGTGACGTCCACCGCCACCGTCGTTGCGGATAACTTGGTGTTGATTGCCAGCTCCAGGGCCGTGGCAAGGTCGCCGACGGTCTGATAAGTTGCCGCGGGTATCGCCACCGTATAGGGTCCCAGGCCATCGACCGTGATATCGAAGGTATCATCGACAGCCGTCGTTATAGTCAGAGGCATTGGGCCGGGTGCGATACCACCGGCAGTGGTGCCGTGGGTCATCGCCGCGGGCGGCACAGCCCGCGCGTCCAGGTTGGTCTGGATTTGACTGAGCGTCGTTGCCACCGGCGGGATCGGCGCATTATTCATTTGCAGGGGGACATAGTTACCCGGCACGATCACGCCTGTGACCGGATCCGCGGCGTAGCCCGTCAGATTCTTGCCGCCGCTATTCACGATGAAGCCGGCCTTGTCGAGCAGAAATTGTCCCGTGCGGGAATACGAGATGGTCCCGTTGGTATCCAGTCGGAACATTCCCCCGCCATTGATCGCTATGTCCAGCGGGTTGCCGCTGGTAGTGATGTTGCCTTGGGAGAACTGTTGGGCAACCTTGGAAACCGCTACGCCGATACCCACCTGGCTGGACCCGCCGCCGGTCAATGAGGTTGCGTAGACGTCCGAAAACTGCGCGGTGGATGACTTGAATCCAACCGTACCACCGTTTGCGATATTGTTGCCGATCGCCTCAAGCGCCTTGGAGGCACCATTCAGTCCGCTTAACGCTTGTGCAAAGCCCATATTTCTTCTCCCGTAATAATCCGATGCCTAACTGTATTGCTACTCAAAGAATCTCTCTAACGTCCGTCATCTTGAAATTGCCCAGAGACCCGACATTCAGACTCACGCCCTTGCTGCCGCTCATGATGCTGGTGACCATCCCAATTTGCAGGGCGGTGATCTCCACCTTCTCGCTGCCGCGCGTGGCGGCTACGCTGAAGGTATATGCACCGTCGGCCGCGACAGCACCGTTATCGGCCTTGCCATCCCACTGGAAGGTATGAGCGCCCGCCTCCATGCCACTCAACTTGATGGTCCTGACGGCAACACCATTCGCATCGTTGATGGTCACCGTGCCAGTATCTATCGGGCCGGCGAGATCAAAGCCGGCAAACGCAGCGCCATCAGCGGCCTTCAAGGCCAGGCCTGTACCCGGCACCAGCACGCCCTTTCCGAGCATCGCCGCCGCCTGGACGGTTTCGCTGTTGGAAGTGCTGGCCATCATCGCCTGTAGGGTCGTATTGAGTTTCTCTATGCCATTGACCGTGCTGATCTGCGCCATCTGCGAGGTCATCTGGGCATTGTCCAGAGGATTCAGCGGATCCTGGTTCTTGAGCTGAGTAACCAGCAACTTCAGGAATCGATCTTCCGTTTCCGTTGTTGAGTTGGCGCTCGTCTTGGCACTGGATTTCGAATTAAGCGCGGAATAAACCGAACTCGCCGGGTTTGTATCGGTGGCTGCGGTGGTGCTCATGTCAGGTTCCTTTATGCGACGGATTACTGGCCGATGGCCAGGGTTTTGAGCAGCAAGGTCTTGGAGGTATTCATCACCTCGGCATTGGTCTGGTAAGAACGGGAAGCTGAAATCATATTGACCATTTCCTCGACCGGATTCACGTTCGGCATGGATACGTAGCCTTGTTCGTTGGCGAACGGGCTGCTCGGTTCGTAATTCAGGCGCAGGGGCGCGGCGCTTTCCACCACCTGGGTCACCCGAACGCCTTGCCCTCCTTCGTCACCGATGGGTGTGGCGGCGAACACCACCTGCTTGGCGCGATACGGTTGGCCATTGGAACCGGCGACGCTGTCGGCGTTGGCGAGATTGCTGGCCACCGCGTTGAGGCGTGCCGACTGGGCACTTAGAGCCGACCCGGCGATATTGAAGACATTAAAGACGCTCATGGCTGACTCCTCATGGGCTCAAGGCGTTGGACATGGTCTTGAGACGGCCGTTGACAAAGGTCAACATGGCCTCCATCTGAATGGCGTTTTCAGCGAACGCCGCGCGTTCCACATCCATGTTGACCGTATTGCCATCGACGCTTGATTGCAATTCACCGCGATATTGCACTGCCGCACCGAAACGATTGGCACCTGCCGCCGGCATATGCTGTGCTGCCGTCTGCGTCAGTGCCAAGGCAGCGCCTTGGGAATTGCCTAACGCACCCGCCAAGGCCGTCTTGAAGTCGATGTCGCGCGCCTTGTAATGGGGCGTATCGGCATTGGCGATGTTCGACGCAAGCAACTCCTGGCGATAAGCGCGCAGGTTTAGCGCTGTCTGGCTGAAACCCAATTCCTGGTCGATGCGGTTGATCATATTTCTCTCAAGTTTCTTATTCGTCTGTCGATATGCATCATTCGTGCCAACACAATCCAGCCGAGATTGAAAGCAGACAAAGCGCTGGTGTCTTGTTCCGGACTGAAATGCAGAGAGACTTTCCGGCAAAGCGGTAGCGCCTTAGGCAATTTTTGCCGTATCGGGAGATCGGCTCTAACCGCCACTCAATTCGCACTTGCCAGGGCACGTCCGGCGTGATTGAATCCCGCCATGCCGAGATATGCCTTATTCCGCCGGGTACTTCCGTTGCTCTTGCTCTCGATGGCCTTCTCCGTCGCCGCCCGGCAGGAGACCGCACCGATCAGGAAAGCGGTGGAGGACTTCCTTCAGATTCAAACCAGGGGGCTACCCGGACAAGTAAGCTTCGTAGTCGGTCACATTGAGCCCCAGAACAACCTGGCACCCTGTCCGGCCCTGGAAGTCTCAATGCCGCCTGGCGCGCGTGCCTGGGGCAACACCAACGTCAACGTGCGGTGCCAGATGGAAAATGGCTGGAGCATTTTCGTATCGGTCCGTATTCGCGTCGTCGGCGACTATCTGGTGACAGCCCGCCCGCTTAGTCAAGGGCAGATCTTGATCGAAACGGATCTGGCAAAGAGCCGTGGCGATCTGGCCGGCCTTCCTGCCGGCATTGTGACCGAGATCGCCCAGGCCGTTGGGAAGAGCATGGCCATATCGGTCTCGTCTGGGCAGCCGTTGCGCAACGATCTACTCAAGCAGGCGTTGGTGGTTCAACAGGGGCAGAACGTCAAAGTGTTGTCAAAAGGGCCGGGGTTTCAGGTGACCAGCGGCGACGGCCGTGCCCTGAACAATGCCATCGATGGCCAAGTAGTGCAGGTCAGAATAGGCAATGGCCATATTGTCAGCGGCATTGCGCGTCCCGGCGGCGTGGTGGAAGTCAGCTATTGAGCCGACACGCGCAGCCATTGTTGGGTATCGCTAGGGCGTGTTCTCAATTGAGCGACGTGTGCGAACGAGGCAGATGGCCCCCAGTGCAAGGCACGAGCGACGCCATTGGGTCGTCCCCAATCAGGAGCGAGCAACGCCGCAATGGGGGCCATATGCCTCGTTCCCTTCGGGTTGTTGCCAAATGCGGCGTCCGCTTTGTTGCTCGTCTCGTCAAGGGGAATGGCCATTGACTTCGACTCGCGTCGCGCGGCCATCCGCATTTCGCAACAACGCATCACGCCGATCAATTGAGAACACGCCCTAGGCAGGACCGCCACAAAATGCGATCTGTGACCGGAAATCAAGGCCGGCGCTCGAACCGCGCGCCTTTTGGCGGGAAAATCGGATAGAATCCGACTCAAGTTTTCCCTTCTCTGGCCGTTACTTTGTGCAGGACTCCCGTGTGGAAAGGATCGTAGCGTGAAGATCGAAGGCACATCGAATGCACAAAAGGGCCTGGTATCAAGGGCCGGGAAGGGTGCGGCCAAGACCGAAGCCGGTTCCGGAGCGACGGCGACGCCCGCGCAAGTCGAGTTGTCTCCCCTTTCAACCCGGATTCAGGAAATCGAAAGTGGTATCACCAGCACTCCCGCGATGAATAGCGTGCGGGTGGCTGAAATCCGCCAGGCGATCGCTCAAGGCAATTTCAAGATCGACGCCAGCAAAATCGCCGATGGCCTGATCGACAGCGTGCGCCAGATGCTGGCTGCAAAGCAGCAGCCTTAGATCTCGCGATTTCGTTCTTCCGGCATTGTCAGCAGGCGGCGCCATCAATCAGCCGGCATCCCATCTCGGCGCTAGCCTGAAAGACGAACTCGCCGCGCTGCGCGAGTTTACCGCCCTTCTCCAGCAAGAGCAGCAGGCCCTGGTGGCTGGCGAAATCGACAAACTGACTCCCCTCATTGAGGAAAAGTCGCGCCTCGCTACCGGCTTGAATCGCTTCGCCGAACAGCGCCAGCGCCTGATGAGTGCCGCCGGAATGCCCCACAATCGAGCGGGACTGGAAGCCTGGTTGGCCGGTCAGCCGCTCACCAGCAAGGACCGTGCTGACTGGAAGCTGCTGCTAACGCTGACCGGAGAAGCACAAACTTTGAATGAGACCAATGGCAAGCTGATTGCCATGCGCGTACAACACAACCAGCAGGCACTTAATGTGCTGCTCTCTGCGGCGAACCAGGCGACGCTGTACGGGCCCGACGGGCAAACCAGGCCGACGGGTGGTGGCCACCTATTTGGCAAGGCTTGACTAACCGGGTTCATGGTGGCCAGCGACCGGGCGCCGTCAGGGCTGCCCTTCCGGCTTCGGTAGTACCGGCACATCCGCCAGCGTATCCGGTGTCTTCGACTCGATATTAATCGCGACGCGCCGATTGCGCTGACGGCCTTCGGCTGATTCGTTATCGGCCACCGGGCGCTGATCGGCATAACCGGTAGCGGTCAATCGCGATGGCGCCACGCCGTTGTCGATGAACAGGCGCACCACGCTCGACGCCCGCGCTCCGGACAACTCCCAGTTTGAAGGGAATTGCTCCGTCCTGATCGGCAAGTTATCGGTATGCCCTTCGACGACAATGGGAAAATCGATCGGGGAGATTAGCTGTGCCACGGCGGCGAGCGCGCTCACGGCTATCGGCGCGAGCTTCGCCTCTCCCGGCGAAAACAGCACGCTGGCATTGATTTCAATGGTGATGCCGAGGAGCCCTTCGGTCACCCGGACCTGGCCATCCTTCGCCAGCGGGCCCAGGGCATCGATCACCTCGCGGGCGATATTGCGCATCTTTCCCTTGGTCTGGCGCTTCTCTTCTTCATACTTGGGATTGATGGCGATCGACGGCTTGTTCAACATGATCTGCGGCACACCTTGCGACGCAATGGGTGTCACGTCCACCGTGATGACGGACTTGTTGAAGGCGGCAACGATGGAATTGGAAAGCAGGCGGTACTTGCCCTCGTTGACTACCGACAACGCATACATCACCACGAAGAATGCGAACAGCAACGTGATGAAATCGGCATAAGACACGAGCCAGCGATCAAGATTCTCGTGCTCTTCCTCGTGATTTTTGCGACGGCGCGCCATGCTCGTATGGCAATCGGTTCAGGACGCCATCGGTACGCCCGCCTGCGTAGCCGCTATCCTGCCCTTCATGCTACGTAGCCCTGCATCCGGCTCTCGATGACGTGAGGGTTGTCGCCATTGGCGATGCCGATGATGCCGTCGACATACATGTCACGCAGCACCACCAGATGGCTGATATTTGCCAGGAGCTTCTTGGAAATCGGCAGGAAGACCAGGTTGGCCATCCCAACGCCATAGATGGTCGCGACGAAGGCGACCGCAATGCCGCTCCCCAGCTTGGTCGGATCGGAAAGATTCTCCATGACCTGGATCAGGCCCATGACGGCGCCGAGAATTCCGATGGTCGGGGAATAGCCGCCCAACGATTCCCAAACCCTGGCGGAGATCTTCAAATGCGCTTCATAGGCGTCGGTTTCAATTTCCAGCAAATCTCTGAGACGATCGGGCTCTATGCCGTCCACCAACATTTGCAGTCCCCGCCGCGCGAAAGCATCATCCAGCACGTCAACCTGGGCCTCCAGCGACAACAAGCCTTCCTTGCGCGCGATATGGCTCCATTTGACGATTTGATTGATGAGATCGCCATGGGCCACCACCGGAGGCACAATCACCCACTTGGACATCTTCATGCCGGCAAGGAATACTTCCCACGAGCTTTGCAGCAACACCGCCCCGAAAGTTCCGCCGACGACGATGACAAAGGCCGCCGGTTGAATTAGCGAAGAGACATGGCCACCTTCGACGAGTTGCCCACCGACAATTGCGCCGACGCCGAGCAGGATGCCAATAAGACTGAGCTTGTCCATAATGTCTAACCTGGCGTAGTCAATTTATCTTTCTTGAGTTGCTTGACGCCCTTGCCCGGAGGAATGACGTCGAGGATGCGCGTTCTCAGGCGAGCAATTGCCTGGGTATGCATTTGGCAGACGCGCGATTCGGTGACGCCGAGCACTTCGCCGATTTCACGCAAATTAAGCTCTTCGTCATAATACAACGCCATCATCATTTTTTCACGTTCCGGCAGATCTTCGATCGCGCGCACGAGGACGTCGCGCCGGTCCTGGTCGAGCAGGACTGTCAGCGGATCCAGCTGCGAAGAGGCCAGGTGGCGGTCGAGATAGCCATCGTCGTCGGCGCCGCTGAGGTCTTCGAGATACACCAACTGGTGGCCACGCGCATCTTGCAGCAACTTCTGATAGTCCGCCAAAGCCATGCCCAGCGACTGGGCCAGTTCGCCTTCGTGCGGTGGCCGGCCATGCTGCTGTTCGAGCGACTGGATAGCGGCCTCGACGCGGCGCATGTCGCGGCGCAACCCGCGCGGCAGCCAGTCGTTCTCCCTCAAGCCGTCGAGCATCGCCCCGCGGATGCGCTGCACCGCATAGGTCTCGAACTGGGCGCCGAGACCCTCCTCGTAACGGGTAATGGCGTCAAGCAGTCCTATCATGCCGTTCTGGATCAGGTCGTCGACCTGCACACTCGGCGGCAACTTCGCCATCAAATGAAAGGCGATACGCTTTACCAGCGGAGCATACTGCAAGACGAGCTGGTCCTTGTCTGGAACGCCCTGAGCGGTGTACATCGTTATGATTTGAAAGGGCCTGGATCGCTAAACTATACCACCGAATCGCGCGCTGCCGAACCGCTCATCGCCTCCCTGGAGCGAGGGCCACCACGCATTCTGGATGAATTCGCCAGACCGGCGTTGGGCAGCGAAAAACCGTTGCCCTGGCCGACGGCGGGAGGCAGGCGCTGTGACAGCGCGTCGGCCAGATTCTCCGTCACCGGCACGAGGGAAGCGCCGAGATAGTCGAGCCGCACTTCGAGGTGTTCATGCGCCACGCGCCGCATGTTGTCGAATATGGCACGGGCTTCCGCTTTGCTCCGGGCGCGAGTGATGACGATCTGGAAGTCATCGCGGCCGCGCTCCTGAGCCAGGCGCTTGATCAGCGCGTAGGCATGGGTGATGGCCGCTCCCTGAGCGGCCACCACAACGGCCATGTGACGCGCTGCCAGCGCCAACGGCGACAGATGCCCACCGCGCCGGATCGTGGTATCCACCAGGACGAAATCCACATCCTGCTGAATTTCCATCAGACATGAAGTCAAGTTAAGGCGCGCCGCCGCAGCGACACGATTGGCGTGATCCAGTTCGCGGGCAGCCCTGGCAGCCGGCAGAATCCGCACCAGGGGCGCTGCCGGGAGCATGGTCTGGCGCAAACTGCGCTCCCCCTGTAGCACCTGGAACAGGTCACCGCGTGCGCTCAAACCAAAAGCTGAAACGGCATTGTTTGGCGCCGGATTCTCGTCGATGATCAGCACGCCGCGGCCTGAGGCAGCCAACGCCGCGGCGGTCTGAACCAAGAGGGTGGTCCGTCCGCAAGCCTCTTGAGCGGATGCAAACGCCACGACCTGCGGTGCCTGCCCGCCAAATAAACGGCGCAAACCTGCCGCCTGATCGCCCGGCCAGGCGGAGATCCCGCCGACGTCGAGGCGCTGTTGATCCCAGTCAGACAAGGGCCGCTCCGACGCCTCGTTCGGCTGTTCCAGCCGCAGCCGCTCCCCGCGCAGCCATGACCAAGCCAGCCTCGTCGCCCAGCAGGCGATGCGGCGACTCCTCGTTCGGCAGTTTGAGGGCGCGATGCATCAAGTAATTCCGGTTGGGCAGATGAAGATCCTCCGGCACGCGCTGGCCATTGGCTATATAACAGAGCAACAAGCCGTGTCGAACCACGGCGTCGAGCGCCGGCGCGATTGAAACGCTTTCATCGACCTTGCTGAGGATACAGCCCGCCAGATCCTCCCCGGCATAGGCCCGTACCACGTCGTCGAGTGTATCTCCCCGGCTGGTGGCGTTGAGCAGCAACAGGCGATTCACTTCGCCGGCGCGCATCAGCATTGCCGCCTGTTCGGCCACCATGCGGTCGCGCTGGCTCATGCCGACGGTATCGATCAGCACCATGTGCTTGTCCTTCAGATCAGCCAGGGTGTGGCGAAGATCGTCGCCGTCACGCACGACATGTACCGGCACACCGAGTATCCGGCCATAGATGCGCAATTGTTCGTGGGCTCCGATACGATACCCGTCCGTGGTCAACAAGGCGATCTTGTCGGCGCCGTAGCGCACCACGCAGCGTGCGGCGAGTTTTGCCGTGGTGGTCGTCTTGCCTACCCCTGTGGGCCCCACCAGCGCGTAGACGCCACCTCGTTCGATGATGTCGCTGTCGTTGCCGAGAGTTCGCAGACGGCGATTGATGGCGCTCTTCAGCCATTTGCGCCCATCCTCGATGCCCAGGCTGACCGGCATCTCCTGGCAGAGCTGGCGCGCCAACTGCCCTGAAAATCCGGCCTCCAGCATTTCCGCCAAGGCCAACGCCCGCGTCGGCGCTTCGCGCGCCATGTCGCCCCAGGCGAAACCGGCCAACTGGCGTTCCAACAACTGCTTGATGGTCTTCATTTCTCCCATCATCTGCGCAACCTGAGACTGGGCTTGGGTCGCTGAACCGGCCTCCATCTCGCCCGGAGCATCGCCAATTTCCTTCAATGCGCCTTTCAATGTGGCTCTGACCTGAGCTTCCGACGGAATTTCAAGATCACTTCCAGTACGTGTCGGCAGCGGCCTCAGCAGGGGCGGCGCAGATTTGACGGGGGCGGCGCGGCGGGATGACCCGACGGTCGCCACTTCCTGCCATGATGGGTGGATCGTCGGCTGTTGTCGCGCCTGGCTGGACAAACTCACCGTGTAGTCGTCGTCTGCCGCCCCGGCGACGCCCGCCACGCGGGCGGGGATGGTCGCCTGTAGCGCATCCACGCTGGCCGCGGCGGGGAAACGTGGCATTTCGGCTTTCTTCGGCCCCAACTTTGGCGCGGAGTCGCCGCTCACGGGACGCGGGCCAGCCTGGTGCGACAAGGCCTCGAAGCTGTCCGCCGACATCGCCATGATTTCGACGCCGCCGGTCACCGGCTTGTTGGACACGACAATGGCATCCGGGCCCAGTTCGTCCTTGACCTTGCGCAGGCAATCCCGCGCGGTTGGGGCTATAAAGCGTCTCACCTTCATGTTTTCGCTCCGATAATCGCAGTGACTCTAATTGTTCGGGAATCCGGCACTTCGGCGTTCGAGATGACCCGCAACTGCGGCACAGCGCGTCGCAGGAAACGCGACAGCAACCAGCGCAACTGGCCAGGTACCAGCAGCACCGCCGGCAAGCCGACTTCCTCCTGACGCTGAGCTGCGGCGGCCGTCTCGCGCAACAGCTTGTCGGCCAGCCCCGGCTCGATGCCGCTGGCATCTCCGGCGCCGTGCACCGTCTGCCCGAGTACCCGCTCGAGGCCCGATTCGATTGCCATGACCGACAGATCGGCATTGCCGGGATAGAGCTGCTGGACTATCGAGCGACCCAGCGCGATACGCACCTGGGTAGTCAGTTCCAGCGGATCCTGGGTGCGTGGCGCATATTCGGCCAGCGTCTCGATGATGGTGCGCATATCGCGGATGTTCACCCCCTCTTCCAGCAGGTTCTGTAGCACCCGTTGCACGGCCGAGAGGGAAATCAGCTTGGGCACCAGATCTTCGATCAGCTTCGGCGAGTCCTTGGCGATGTGGTCCAGTAGCGCCTGCGTCTCCTGGCGACCGAGCAATTCGGCGGAATGCGAGAGAATGACATGATTGAGGTGGGTCGCCACCACGGTCCCGGCGTCTACGACGGTGTAACCCAGGGCGTGCGCCTGCTCGCGCAGGCCCGCTTCGATCCATACCGCCGGCAAGCCAAAAGCCGGGTCCTTGGTCACTGTTCCGGCGAGCGGGCCGGCGACGCGGCCGGGGTTGATCGCCAGATGCATGCCGGGATTCGACTCTCCCACGCCGATCTCCACGCCTTTGAGGGTCAGCCGGTAACCATTGGGTTTGAGTTCGAGGTTGTCGCGAATGTGAACCGGTGACGAGAGAAAGCCGACCTCCTGGGCAAACTTCTTGCGGAGGCCGCGTATCCTCTTCAGCAGATCGCCATCTTGTCCCTTGTCGACCAATGGGATCAATCGATATCCCACTTCCAGACCCAGCACGTCGACCGGTGCAACGTCGGACCAACTGGCGTCAAGGGATTCCTGGGGTTCTGTCTGCGTGGCCGGCGCAACTTCCTTCGTTGGCGACTGGGTGCGGAGCTGCAAGATCCACCAGCCGAGTCCGCCGATCACCCCGGCGAGCAGCAGAAATACCAGGTTGGGCATACCAGGTATCATCCCCAGCACACCAAGGATGACCGCAGTCAGCAGCAACACGGTGGGATTGCCAAACATCTGGCCGGCAATTTGCTGGCCGACGTCCTCGTTGGTGGTGACACGGCTCACCACGAGGCCGGCGGCCGTCGAAATAATCAGGGCCGGAATCTGCGCCACCAGGCCGTCGCCGATGGTGAGCAGGGTGTAATTCTTGGCGGCCTGGGCGATTTCCATGTCGTGCTGGAGAACGCCGACGATGAGCCCCCCGATGATGTTGATGAACAGGATCAGGATGCCCGCGACAGCGTCGCCGCGCACGAACTTGCTGGCACCGTCCATCGAACCGAAGAAGTCGGCTTCCTGGGCGATCTCCGCGCGACGCCGCCTGGCCTCATCTTCGCCGATAAGGCCGGCATTGAGGTCGGCATCGATTGCCATCTGCTTGCCGGGCATGGCGTCGAGAGTGAAGCGCGCCGACACCTCGGCAATACGCCCGGCGCCTTTGGTGATGACGACAAAGTTGATGACCACCAGAATTACGAACACCACCAGGCCGACCGCATAGTTGCCGCCGACCAGGAAGTGTCCGAAAGCCTCGATCACCTT
>Ga0172379_10001658_pt1 | contig 43268 bp, 42 predicted proteins | sample GrowelOW334metaG_FD_119756 | JGI IMG/M metagenome (GOLD analysis project Ga0172379, IMG submission 119756) | Groundwater microbial communities from an aquifer near a municipal landfill in Southern Ontario, Canada - Groundwater well OW334 metaG | ecosystem: Environmental > Aquatic > Deep... | reverse complement strand
CTGTCCCACAAAGCGGTTACTGTGAAAAACATGTCCCTTTTACGGAATTACAAGTTTTTCTGCTCACTTTGCATGAAATTTAGCGGGAGAATGGACTCTTCTGCGCCACCTAATGTGAGAATTGTCCGGATTTTCCTGGGACAGGGCTGCCGCCGGGAACGCTATCGTCCACATCACCTGATATTTCCTAAACGGACCTGAGCACGACAAGCTCCTAATGTTGCACGGGCTTTCGGGAATGATAAAACTCCGGCTTATCGCCGGAGTTTTATCATCTCATTAATGGCGGTATGTTTGTTGTAAGATTGCAGAAACCACCGGGAGGGCTAATTGTGCTTCATCATAATTCCAGGGCGGGATTATGTTAAATATTGAGTATGCGGCAGGCGAATAAGTTGGAGCGGGCGCCGGGGGTGTGGGGCTGATGGGCCGTCGCGCAGGGTGAGGCTTACGCAAGCGCCGAACCTAGTGTAGCGCGGCCGCGGTGCGGACGATAGCGTGCCCGGCAGCCCCATGCCCCCGGCACGCCCGCGAACTTGCAGGCCTGCCGTTTCCTTAAAAGCGGGACGGCCGTGTTCTAAAAGGCCTACACCGGTGTAGGCCTTTTTTTCGCGCGGATCCGGCCTTTATGCTCATGCGCAAAGCGCTCCCGTACCTTACACTATCTCTATAGGCAGCACGGAACGACTAAGCGGGGAGGAACAAGCAAATGAAAAAGATCATAACCATAGTAGCAATGCTGGGGGTGACAGGCGGCGCTTACGCCGCGGAAAGCGCCATGAAGACGCTTACCGACCAGGCCAAGACAGACAAAACGGCGACTGTAATAATCGTACCGGACGCGCCTCAGCCAGAACCTACTCCTGAAGAAATGCTTCAGAAGATCTATCAGGACATGGGCGAGCGGTTCCAGAGCGGAGGCCTGGTCACGATATGCAATCTGACCGGGGGCAACCCGTTCGGCGTACGGCAGGCGGAGATGATCTCCATGGATAAAGAGGGCAAACTGAAACGGGGGCAGGTCTATCTTTCGGTGGTTGAGCAGGATAAAGGCCGCCTGGAGAACGCCGAACCCGTGTACGGGGTATCCGCCAAACTGAATAATACGTTCGCATATGAAGCCGATTATGTCCCGGCCGGCTCCGTAGCGCTGAAGAATCTAAAAATGTCCGTCTCTCCGAATAACAAGGGCACGGCGAGCGTCGCGGTGCGGGAGATAGACGACAACGGGAAAAAGATGCTGATCGCCATGTTCACCGAGAAATTCGTCTCGGATAAAGGCGACCAGGAGTTCAGCAGCTACGCTCTTTTGGACCCCCGGTAATAAAATGTCGTAAAACGCATGTTATCGTACCCGGCACGGGGTTTTATCGATCCCCGTGTCGGGAATGTCAGCCCTGCAAGATGTTTTCGGCGCTTATTCCTTTAGGCCCGGGAACAAGGCCGAAAGGGTTGACCAGCGCATCCCAAAAAAAGAACTGCAAACGACGGTTGAACCTGGAATAGGATTCCAGACGGGCGGCTTCGGCTTCCGCCTCAAAGATCCGTCCGGCGAGGGACTTTTTTTTCCCGCCGGAAAAAAACGCGGCGGTTTCATAATCTCCCGCGGCCACGCCTTCAAGCGAAATATCTATGGCTTTCGCGCGCGCGGCCAGGCCGGCCTCCAGCGTCACATAGGCCGCGCCGGGACGCACCCTGGACAGGTATTCGAAAATAAGCTTATCGAGCACGCAGGAAAAACCGCGGTCGGAGATCCTGTCTTTCAGGCCGGCCAGGCGCTCGTGGGCCGAAAATCTCAGTTCCCAGAAATCAAAAGCTTTTTCCAGCGCATAAAGCCGGCTTCCGGCGGATTTTACGCTCTCCGGGTCCTTTCCAAGGTCTTCCAGGAAAGACATAAGCGCTTTTTCAATGCGTAAAGCGTCGGCCTTAAGGATCCTGGCGCCGGGAGACCGGGCCGGCAGGAGCTGCGCCCGGTCGTTGATCCTGCGCATCACGGAAAGAGTTTCCAGTTCCCCGAGATTTTTTCTGAGGGAAAGACGCAAAGCCTCAAGCCGGGCGGCTTCCTCACCGGTTATTTTGGTCCTTCCTTTTAAACCGGACAGCGCCACCACGAAATCCCGGTACAGGGAAAAAGTTTCGTCGAAAAGCCTGTGCTGCGGGGTAAGCCCCTTTTCTTTTCCCGCGCCCCGGCTCTCGGCTTTCATGGCGGATTTCACGCTTTCAAACCAGCCCCCCAGCGCCCGGCTTTCGCGCTCCGTACGGCCGCGGTCCAGCCTGTAATCCGCGTAACCGATGTTCCCGGCGCCGCCCTGCCCCGCGCGCTGGTCCGTACGGAAAAATTGCGCAGCCCGGCCGGGAACCAGGGGCGCGTAAGCCTCCGGCAGCGTCTGCGGCCCCTCAAAAAGCCGCTGCGCCGCCACGCTCATCTCCTCCCCGCCCGCGGAAGCGTCCCGTGCCGCCTTATTAACATCCTCTACCAGCTCGACGAAATTCGGATTTATAACCCAGGACGGCACTTTATAACTTATGACCTCGGGAGGGGCGGACTCTCCCGGCTGCCGGTTCTTAAGATAAAAATACATGTCGGCCGCCCGGATCAGATCGGTTTTAGCCCACCCGATCAGGGCCAGCCTGACCTCCGAGCGGGTTTCACGCCCTGTCAGCCCGACCAGCCGGGCAGCCAGGCCGGCCTCTATTATGCTGTCGGCCAACTCCCCTCTGAAAAAAAGACTGGTCGAAAGCCTGTCCCGCACGACGCCCAGCTCTTCGGTATTGACGGAAGCCGGAGGCACTTCGAACCCCCCTCCCTCGGAAAACGCCCGGCCGGAGAAATTTACCGGCATGAGCGCTAAAACGACGCCCAGCCCCATATATTTACCGAAGGCTCTTAGTCCGCGGCCGTTCATAACAGGGACCTGAACAGGTACAGCAGTTTGCTGGAGGCTTTAGAAAGGAGCGGCCGCATCCTGGTTTCAGCCAGCGTGACGGGCCTTGAATTTTTAAGGTCGTCCCTGAAAAAATGGGCCATTTCGGAGCCGAAATCCCGGTCATAGACGTTTATATTGATCTCCAGGTTGTAGTGCAGGCTCCGGTGATCCAGATTGTGGCTGCCCACGGAAGACCAGATCCCGTCTATGACCGCGGTCTTGGAATGCAGGATCTCCCCCTTCCATTCATAGATCTTGATGCCGCTTTTTATCATATGCGGATATATTGACCAGGTGGCCCAGCGGATGTACGGGTGGTCGGTCTTATACGGCCCTATAATGCGCACATCCACGCCCCGGCGCACCGCTTTTATAAGCCTGCGGTAAACGAACCGGTCGGGAAGAAAATAAGCGTTGGTTATATAGATATATCTTTTGGCGCGGTCTATGGCGTAACTGTAGCTGCGCCTGATAGACCGGAAATTGCGCATACCCGAAGCCGATACCACCGAAGCGTAAATATTGCCGGCTGCAAGGCCTTTGCCGGGACCGGGCGGCGGCTCGGCGCCCGACGCTACGGAACTGGCGGCCCAGGATTCCCAAAAAAGCCTTTCCACTTCCTCCACCACCGGGCCTTCCACGCGGACCTGCGCATCCTTCCAGCCGCGGCCTCCCATAGAGACGGGAGCGTCGTAAACGCTGATATTGAAACCGCCCACCAGCGCCGCCCTCCCGTCCACGCAGATGAGCTTGCGATGGTCGCGCTTGATCCAGTTCCAATACGGCTTCCAGAGCACTACCGGCCTGAATTCCCCCACTTTTATCCCGCCCGCGGCCATGGTGGAAAAAAAATCCCTGTCGGTGAGGACGGAACCGACGGCGTCATAGATCAGATAGACGCCGACCCCTTCTTTTACCTTTTGCAGCAGCAGGTCCCGGAACATGCGCCCCACGGCGTCGTCCGAAAATGAATAAAACTCCAGTAAAATATATTCCTTGGCCGAACGCAGCGTCTTAAGGATCTCCGCGAAGGCCTCGGACCCGTTCTTAAGCAGCTTAACGGCGTTGCCGCCCCGCGCGTTCTCGGGTTTAAAGCAGTATTCCCGCCAGCCTGTGTTTTCCGTCATATTTTATTTTTTAAAGCCCCGGTTATTTTAGCATAAGAGCCCGGCGGGAGAGAGAGCAACTCCCGGTCGTAAGCGCTGCGGGGCGCGGGACCCGGTTTAGCCAGCAGTTCCTTGATCCGGAGCAGTTCCGCGGCCGCGGACGGGTAGTTTTTTTCCGCGGCCAGGATCTCGGCCAGGCGCAGCCGGGCGCGCAGGAAAGCCGGCTCCACCGCAAGCACCTTATAGAATTCCTCCTTGGCCGGCCCGTACGCGCCCGCCATATAAAAAGCCTGCGCCCGGGCGAACCGCGGGAAGGGGTCCACGGGCCGTTTTACCGCGGCCTCCCCGGCCAGGGCCGCGGTATAGGCGTAATTGCCGTAAACTTCAAGCGATAAAGGGACCGCCGCCGCCAGCAGATCGGCGTCGCCGGGGGCGAAAACCAGGGCTTTTTTAAGGCAGGCCTCCCGCGCGGCCGGGGCTGAGCCGGCGGACAGGGCGCAGATTTTGTTCCGCTCAAAAGCGAATTTCGGAAGAAAGGCCGCGCACCAGCAGACCAGCAGCAGCGACAGGGCCGCGACACGCAAGCCGGGCGCGGCGGCGGGCCTTTCCCCGCCGGCAGCCAGCAGCCCCAGCGTCCCGAAAAAGAATATTTGCAGGGCGCCGGAGTAAAAGATTATATCCACGCACGCCTGTACGAACAAAGCTACGGCGAAGGCCCTGAGCGCCGTCCCCCAGTGGTCGCCGTCCGGCGCGGCGAAAACGGCGCGGCCCCACCCCCAGGCCAGAAGGACCGCCGCCGGGATGCCGGCCTCGGCGGCAAGGTTTAAAAGTTCGCTGTGGGCGTGCAAAGTGGTATGGCCGTAATATGAAACACCGTTATAGAACGGGAATTTAAAAACTTCAAAGGCCCGTTCAAAAAGACCAGGCCCATACCCGAAAAGAGGACTGCCGGCTATAGCGTCCAGGGCGGCGCGCCAGATCTTAAAGCGTTCCAGGGAAAAGGGCGAATCCAGCTTCAGGATCCAGCCTAATTGCGCCTTGGGCAGAAGAACCGCCGCGAGCAGCAGCCCGGCCGTTAAATAGAACAGGGTCCGCCAGGACCGCTTCAGGCACGCAAGATAGAACAGGGCCGCCAGGGCGGCCAGAAGCCCTCCCCTGGAATTGGAGGCAAGGAGCCCCGCGGACAACAGCGCAAGAGCCGCAAGAAGCAGTATCCCGCTTTTTTTATTCCCAGCGGCCGGCAAAAGCACGGCCGCCCCGGCCAGGGCCGCCGCCATGAAGGCGGCGCCGTAATTGGGATTAAGGCCCAGCACGCTGCCGCTGCCCGCTCCCGTAAGATATTCGTAAACGGAAAAACCCGCCGCAACGGCCCCCAGCAGGAATACGGCCCAAACCCAGGCCCGGCGCGCCGGAAGCGCGCGGCGGCTTGAAAAGATATAAAAGGAGAACAACAAGAGATACCTGGAAAACTGCCAGGAAGAATTAAGCGGTTCCGGGGAAAACGCGACGGCGGCCGCCAGCCAGGCCGCAAGCGCCCCCCAGACGCCCAGGCCGGAAAATGAAAAATCCTCGTCGAAGAAAAACAGATAGATCAAAAATACCGCCGAAAAAGCCGCCAAAAAGCCCCAGTCCCTCAAACCGCCCAAAACCGCGGCCAGCGGCAGAAAAACAGCCGGGATAAAATACCGTTTATCGCTCCGGCTCCGGACCGGGGTGGTTAAGCCGTTCACCTGAAGACCTCCGTCCGCCTTTTTCGCAGGCCTTCTAGAAGACGCCGCTCTCCGGCGTCCGCGTAAAGCCGTTCAAGGTCCCGCCAGGCGCCGAAGTTGGAAGGAAGAAGAAGGACCGCCCGCTCCAGCTCCACCGCGGCGGGAAAAAGCAGGCCGGAGTCCTTTTTCCCCCCGGCGGCGCGCATGCGCAGCCGGCCGAGAAGCCTCGGCACGAACGGATTTTCCGGCGCCAGCCGCGCGGCCGCCTCAAGTTCCGCTTCGGCCAGGGAATAATCCCCGGCGGATAAGGCCGCGAGAGCGCGGGCGCGCAGCCGTTCAAGCTTCAGCTGCGAAACGAAGACGCCGCAAACGGCCGCGAAACACGCCAGCCCCAGAACGGCCAGGAAAACCGCGGCCTTCTTTTCCCTACGGGCCGCCGGAGCCGTTCCGCCCGGCGGCCGTTTCTCCGGGCCGGAGGCGGGGACGCCCAGCAGATAACAGAAAACAAAAAAATTGGCCGGCACGGCCAGGCCGAAATCCGCCGTGGAATGGGCCAGGGCGGCGATGAGCGCGTATTTTTTCAGGCCCCTTATGTCCTTAAGGCGGGCCGCAACGGCCCAAGCCCAGAAAAAAAACGCGAAAGAACCGTTTTCCGCCAGGAATTCCAGATAATAATTATGCGCGTAGACCGTGGCCACGCCCCCGGTCATGGGCGTGTGATAGGCGGGATAAACATAGGCGAAAGAGCCCGGACCGAAACCGAGCGCGGGGTGGTCCGCGAACATCGCCAGCGCCGCGCGCCACCAGTTCAACCGGTCAAGGACGGAACGCGGCTCTATCTGCGAAACGGCCAGCGCGGCGGCCGCGACGAGCGCCGGCAGCAGCCACCAGCGCTTTTTCAGATCACCCGCTTTCATCTTATCCCATGCATAAAAACCGGCGGCGACAAGCCCGGCGAGCAGAGCGGCCTCCGACCGGGTCAGGGCCAGCGCGACGAGCAGCGCGCACAGAAGAAAAAGGTCCTTCCACTTGACGGCCAGCGGCAGCAGCATAAGAATGAACAAAGCCAGGGAATTGGGATTGGAGAACGAGGCGGAAACATCGGAATTCTTAAGGATAAAAGCCTGATACAGACTTAAAAGGGCCAGGAACCAGGCGGAGATCCTTAAGGCGAGGTCGGAATAAAGCAGGCCGCCGGCTTTCAGCGAACCGCCCAACGCCAGTATAAAAAGCCCGGCGCAGAACAGCTGCCATTCCGGCATGACCAGCGCGCGCACCGGGCTTAACGCGGCCGCCAGTCCGGAAAAGAACGCCGCGCCCAGCAAGGGGAGGTTCCTGTTCTCGTATAAAAAAGCGGGGGTCCGGCCCGACATCGCCTCCCTGAAAAGCCAGAAGCCGCCCGTCAGGAAGACGGCGGCCTCGAACACGAATTGCGTCCGGAAATCCCAGACGCCCTGCAACGCGGGCGCCAGCAGGAGGATCGAAAAGAAAAAAGATGTCAGCATGTTACCCGGGAAAACGTATCGGCGTTTTCCCGGAAGAATTATTAAAAATTTTTGCCGCAAAATTTTTTACGGCACAATGCCGTCTTCCGGCACTTTATTCTTCGAGCACCCTCGGAGTGACGAAGATCAGAAGTTCCACACGGGTCCTGGTATGGGCTTTTTTCCTGAAAAGATAGCCTAAGAGGGGGATATCCCCCAGCAGCGGGACCTTTGAAATAGTGTCGGACTGCGAGTCATGAATAAGGCCGCCGATGACTATGGTTTCACCGTTCTTCACTATGACGCTGGTGTCGGCGCTCCTGGTATCGACGCTGGGGGCGGCGAACAACGCGGCCTGGGAAGGCTGGCTGACCTGCGGATTTATTTTCATGGAGATGCGGCCGTCGGAATTGATGGTCGGCGTAACCCTCAGGATGATGCCGGTGGTGATATAAGTGATCTTCTGCGTGGTCACGGAGCCGCCGGGGCCGTTGGTGATCTCGGTGGTGGTGTAAGGGGTCTGGTTGGTGATGTTGATGTTCGCTTCCTTGTTGTTAAGGGTGGCGATCTTCGGGTTGGAAAGGACCTTGGCCTTGCCTTTTTTGGCTGCGGCCTGGATCGTGAGGTCCAGCATGTTGCTGGCGGTAACCCGGCCGAGCCTTAAGGCGCCGAAAATATTGTTGGCCGCCAGGTCCACGCCGGAACCGGCCTGAAGAGGCGTACCGGGAGCCGGAACCTTGATCGCCTTCTGACCGGCGAAATCGTACCCGTCCACGGCCAGCGTCCGGCCCAGGGTATTGCTCCCGTTTTTGGAGGTGTAGCCCCATTGCACGCCCAGGTCCAGCGAATCGTCCAGGGAAACCTCCACCAGCTTGGCCTCTATGACCACCTGCCTGGGAATGCGGTCCAGGTTCCTGATAAGCCGCGCGGTATTCTCAAGCCCCATCGCGGAATCCGTGACTATGAGGGCGTTATTCGACTCGTCCACAGTATACTTCCCCTGCCCGACCTCGGCCGCGGCCACCGCGTCCAGCTGGACCTTGACATCGGCGGCCTTGGAGTAGTTAAGAAAGAACACCCTGGTCTGGAGATACGCTTTTTTCTGCTCCGCCAGGAAGGTCTGGGGCGCGGCGATCCTGAGAATATTGTCGCCCACCTGCTGGGCGGCAAAACCGTTCACATTGAGGATGGTCTTGAAGGCCTCGTCGAAAGGGACCTTGTTAAGGTTGATGCTGGTGGTTCCGGTCACATCGTCGGAATAAATTATGTTGATGCCGGCCTTGGCGGCCAGCATGCCGATAATGTCGCGGATCTCCACATCGGTGTAATCCAGGTTCACGGGTTCTGTAGGGAGGTTATCCATGATGTTCCTGGAAATTTTTTCGGCCCGGGACGGCGCGGATTTTTTGGGAAGGATCACCGGCACGCTTTCGCGGTCCAGGTCCGCCGGCTTCACCAGCTCCGTGTCGGGAAGGGCCTGGGACTTATCCTGCGAAGTGGGCGCGATGATCTTCACTCCGGCGGGAACCGCCTCGGGAGCGGCAGGGGCGTCTTTCAGGGCGGGGGTTTTAGACCCGAACTTGCCGCCGACTACCACCACCAGTTCGGTCCCTTTCTGGGTTATGTCGTAAACTGCTTTTTGCGTCAGCTCCAGCACCACCCTGGAGACGCCGGACGGGCCGGCCTTGAACTGCCCGGTGCGCACGCTGCCGATAAAAGTTCCGTTGACTGGGATCTCCTGAAGGGTTCCAAGCCTTGAATTCTCCAGTTCCACGATAAGCCTGGCCGGCCGGCTCATCATAAAGGATTTGTATTTCACGGGCTTGTCCGTGGTGATATAAACGCTCTCGGACGAAACCCTCACCGATTTAACCAGGGCATTTTCCGCGGCGTAGATAAAAACCGGGTTCTGCGCCGACAAAAGGGCGATCATGATCAAAACCGTTATTTTTTTCATATCTTCTTCCTATTTTCAGTTTCCGGGTCGTTCGCTCAATCCTTTTCGTGCAGGGTCAATTGATGGATCTTTTTATCTTCCGTCATCAGGATGACCTGTTTCCCTTTGACGACGCCGGAAACCCCCGGCAGCTGTTTCTTCCTGGAATCCAGCAGTTTTCCGCCCCTGAGGAAGTAGACGACGCCGGTCGAGAGGTCCCTGAGCATGGCCTCTTTCGAGCGGCTGTCCTCCAGGATCCCGGTTAGCGTGAGATTATACACGCTGAAAGTGGACCTTGCCAGTTCGGCGGAAGCCGCCCTGGCCGTCGGCGCATGTTCGTCCCCGAACACGGTGGAGATCTTGAGCGGATCCCTCGTATTGGACGGATGGTAGGCTTGTTCGACGGTCACGGCTGCCGTGGAAAAGCCCGCTGCCGCCGGGACCTGGGCCCTGGCGGCGGCGGGGATAAGCGGGAACAAACACGGCAAAAGGACGGTTTTCAGGATTTTGTTTTTCATTTTCAGCCGTTGTACTGATACGCCAAAAGGGTGAAGGTGGCGGTGGCGGAAGTCGCCGCGCCGGGGGTAGCCGAGAGGACAAGGTTCTCCATGGTCAGGATCCGTTCCTCCAGCCCAAGCGCGGTCAGGAACCTTCCCAGGGCGTGATAATCGCCCTTCGCGGAGATCTGGTAAGCCGCCTTGTCGAAATATTCCCCCTTCATTTTGCCGCCGGGCGTGATGCCCTGGAGCTCCACTTTATATTTTTTGCTCAGGAGCGTAAGGGTCTTAAGCAGGTCGGGAAGCTTGCGCTCCTTGGGCAGCCTTTTTTGCGCCGCCTCTTTTTCCGCTTTCAGCGAGGCAAGCTTGAGTTCCAGGTCCTTATATTTGGCTTTCTGCGCCTTCGCTTTCGAGATATCGCTCTCCATAGAAGCCACGCTTTTTGAATTGGTCTCTATCTTGGCTGAAATGGGCAGCCAGAAATAAACGGCATAAACATAAATGAACAGCGCGCTGAAAAGCGCCCCCGCCGCTATCTGGCCCGCCTGTTCTTTTGTCAGCTGTATTTTTCCCATATCAGGTCACCTGTACGCATATGTCAGGGTCAGGTTCGTGGACAACACCTTGCCGGTGTCGGAATTGTTTACCGCGATGCCGCCTATCTCGACCCCGGAATATTTAGGGTCCGTCTCAAGCGCGTTGATCCAGTAGGCCAGGTCATAGATAGAATGGGAATTCACCGGCAGGGTCACGGCGATAGTATTGTCTTTCAGGGTGGTAGAGACGCCTGTGAACCAGATGGTGCCGGGGAGGGCCGCGAGGAGGTCCTGCATGAACCTCGTGTAAATAAGCCTGCCGCCCGTAATGCTGTTTATGGCGTCCAGATAACGCTGCACCTCGGCTATCTGGGCCTCTATAGCCTTGACCCTGTCCACATCGCCCTGAAGATTTTTAAGCTCCACCTGCAGACGCCCCATCTTAAGCTCTATGGTTTTTGCCTGGGTAAAATGCCAGACCGACAGGAACACGACCAGCGCCGCCGTGATCACTCCCGCGGCAACCGCCTTGGCGATGATAGCCCGGCGGTTAAGCTTGTCGATGTATTCGGGCGGGATCAGATTTATTTTTATCATCTTATTCCCAGTCTTTAAGACTTCTCAGGGCGAGGCCGGCTGCGACCGCCAGAGAAGGCAGGATCTCCTGCGGCACATTCTTCTGCTCGGGCAGGAAAGAGAACGGGTTGGTCGTTTCCACGGAGACCTTGAACTCGTTGGACAGGAACTTCGTTATATTGCCCAGGTTGGCCACGCCGCCGGACAGCAGGATCTTTGAGATGGAATGGTCCATCCCCTGCGAGAGATAAAAATCTATGGACCTTGAAACTTCGGTGTAGAGGTCTTTAAGCACGCCTGAGGCCGCCTTGGAAACGGCTATACCGTCCCTGTCGAAAGCGGCTATGGCGGCCTCTTTGTCCTCTTCGGAAACAAGCAGGCCTTTGGATCTTTTTATGGCGTCCGCGCCGGCGGCGTCGGTCTTCAGCGCCTTCTGCACGGCTTTATCCAGAGTGCTGCCGCCGATAAAAATATCCCTGACCACGCGGGTCACTCCCTGCGAGACTATGGAAAGATTGGTAACTTTATGGCCGATGTTCAGGATGAGGACGGCGCTGGCGTCGGTCTTCGGCAGGATCCTGTCGTAGAGCGTCTCCAGCGCGAAAGAGTCCACATCTATGATCAGGGGGTCGAGGCCGGCTTCGCCGAGGATGTCTATCTTGTCCTGGACGGCGTCCCTTTTAGCGGCGACAAGCACGGTCTCCATTTTGGGCTGGCCGTCTTCCGTCACATCGTTAAGGATGCAGTAAGTGAGGTTGACATCCTTGATGTCGAACGGGATATAGGGCTCCGCTTCCACATTAAGGGTAAGCGCGAGCTCTTTCCTGGAAAGCTTGGGGAGTTTGACATACCGCACGATAACGGCGTTGCCGGAAATGGAGGAGGCGGCGTACTTGGCCTGGATGCCTTTCTTTTTGAGATAGTCCTTTATCTCTTTGGCGATGATGGCTTTTTTTTCTTCGGGCGGGGTATCCGGCTTGATGGCCAGCGGGAGATGGCCCCAATCCTTGAGACTTACCCGCTTTTTTTCCTCTTTGAAGCACACGATCTTCACGGCGGAATTACCGATGTCTATGCCGACTATTTCCTTGGAAGGGAAGATCAGTTTTGTGAGGCTGAAGCTCATTGAGTTTTAAAACCCTCCGGATCGTTTAAATGCGAAACGAACATCCGCCCCGGCCGTGTGCGAAAAAGAGCGCGCCGATATAGTACAGTATAATTATTACAGGTAATAAATCGTTTGTCAATATTTTTGTACAATTTGGCATGTTGAAAGGCGCGACGGCGGGATCCGGAGGCCGCGTCGAGGCGGCGCGAACATGATAAGATTTTTAAACAGGTTGTTTTTCGGGACCCCGCGGCGGGCGCTATCCTCCGGCCTGTTCCTCTTCTGCGCCCTAAGCGCCCTGGACTATCTGCTGGCCGACGAAGTGTCGATAGACGTATTTTATTTCATTCCCATCTTCATCGTGACCTGGCGCGGCGGCAGGGCCTGGGGCGTCGGCATGTCCCTGGCCGGGACCCTGGCCTGGCTGGGCGATGCGAGGGTTTTCGCGCCCGCCTTTACCGACGCGACCTGGATAGTTTTCTGGAACGCCGCCGTGCGCCTGGGCTCCATGCTGGCCCTGGTCCAGCTCCTGACGGAACTTAAGGGCCTGCTGGCCCGCGAACGGGCCGTCTCCGGGCTTAAATCCTCCATGCTTCACACGGTCAGCCACGAATTCAATAATTCCCTCACCAGTATGTCGGCCGGCCTTTTCCTTTTGCAGGAAACCGAACCGTCCGGCGGGGATGAAACCCGCCCCAGGATTTACGCCATGCTCAACGACGCGCAGCGCGCTATGGCGCTTTATGTGAAGAATATCCTTAACGAAGCCAGAATGGAGGCGGGCAAATTCAGGCTGGAGAAAAAACCGGTGGCGCTGAGGGACCTGGCTTTGGAAGCCACAGGAACGGCGCGGGAGATCTTAAGGCAGAAAGGCATTAAACTTTCCGTTAAAATGCCTGAGCAGCCCATCATGGTGGACGCCGACCAGGCGGCCCTGGCTCTGGTAATAAGCAACCTGCTGGGCAACGCCATAAAATACACGCCTCAAAACGGGAGAATAACGGTGGAGATCTGCCCTTCAGGGGAGCCCCCCTCGAAAGTCATCTTCTCGGTGGAAGACACCGGCATAGGCATTTCCCTTGAGGACCTTAAACACATAACCGCGGGCTTTTACCGGACCCAGGAAGGAAAGAACGCGGCGGACGGTTTCGGTCTCGGTTTAAAGATCTCGAACGAACTCCTCAACCTGCACGGCAGCCGGCTGGAGATCGCAAGCGAAAAAGGCAAAGGCTCCAGCTTCTTTTTCGAACTCCCGGCCCTACAGGGCGGAAGTGATAAACCCCCTCACGAACAACGATCCGCAGATTTTGCAGATTAACACAGATTAAAAATTCACATCGATGCATAGGATATACAGGATAACAACCAGAAGCCGCAAAGCATCACTGCTTTGTTCATATCCTGTCCATCCTGTATATCCATGGTTCTCTTCATGTCCTTTGTGGGCTCATCCGAGGATTTAACCACGAAGATACCAAAGCCACTAGGTTTTAAATATTCACATCGATGCACAGGATATACAGGATAACAACCAAAAACCGCAAAGCATTCCTGCTTTATTCAGATCCTGTCCATCCTGTATATCGATGTTGATTCTCTGTTTGAGTACGCCGGCGGATAAATTCTATTTGTTTTCGGGACCGGGACCGGGCGGGACCTGTTTGCCGGACTGCAAGACGGAAACAAGGAACCGGCTCAAGCTTTCACTGGCCCCGTAAACATGCAGGGCCGCTTTGGCCAGCAGGAAAAGGGTGGCCGCCAGAAAAAGCGACTGGTAAACCCATTCGAATTCCGGGATAAAAGGGAACACCACGGGCTGGAACGCGGCGTACGCGAACAACAGCGCGACTATGCCGGTGACATAATTTAAAAGCTTGCCGGCGCCGGGCAACTGAGGCAGCAGCTCGTCCACGGCGGTTTTGGCGTTAGATCCGGCTTTGATAAAAACCGCTATAGCGGCCGCGGAAATGAAAGCCGCGATCAATTCATCCGCCGTTACCAATTTATTAAAGACCGGGAGGACCGCGAAAGGCAGGGTTTCTATGAACCTGCCCATAAGCAGCAGGGTAAAAAGAACTATCGTCGTTTTAAGCGCTTCTACCAACAGATAAGTCGTCAGGTCCCTTTTGATCATAAATCCCCCGGCGGGAGCCGTACGGCCGGACTCCCATCCTCCGCAGCATCGTCCTACTATAGAAAAAACGGAGTTCAAAGGCAATCCGGCCGCCCCCCTGCGCGCCCGGATCGCCAATCCCGCGAATTTGGAGTTGAAACAAGCCGGTTTATTGTGTTATGATAAATAATTATACGCGCCGCCCCGCGCGGCGCCGGGAGGGAGTACTATGGCAGTGGAAAGAACAGAATACAAAGGCCAGCCGGTCATCATCCTTAAGCGGAACGATAACGACAAATACCCGTTCTCCTTCGGGCTTTCGAAGGCCAGGCTCATCATCGAATACTTCGAAGAGATCAAGAAATTCGTAGCCGAACACGACACCGCGCCCGAAGAGAAGAAATAACTTTATTTCTCGACGCCTGAAAATGCCGGATAAGACCCCTAGCTCGATCTCAGGGTTTTATGACGGTATTTTTAATTGTTACGAAACAGCCAACACCCTCCTGACCCTGGGGCTTAACGCTTATTGGCGCAAGAAAGCCGCCAAGACGGTTTTAGCCGCGCGGCCCGGCTCCTGCCTGGATGTCTGCACCGGCACCGGCGGCCTGGCCGTCCTCATCCACGAACTTTCCCGGGGACGGATCGACCTAACCGGCCTCGACTTCAACGAGTCCATGCTTTCCAAAGCCAGGGCCCGAACCGACAAGATCCGGTTCCTCCGAGGCGAAGCCGGGGCACTGCCGTTCCCCGACGCGACCTTCGACGCCGTGACGGTCTCCTTCGCCGCCAGGAACCTGGCCGCCGGCCCGGGAACCCTGCCGGAAATTTTCAAGGAATTCAGGAGGGTGCTTAAACCGGGCGGGCTCTTCGTAAATCTTGAGACCAGCCGTCCCGGAAATATTTTTATACGGAAAATTTTTTATCTTTATGTTAACGCCATGACGGCCCTGGCGGCCGTCATTTTCCCGAAGTCCAAAGCCGCCTATTCCTTTTTAGCAAGCTCCATTCACACCTTCCACAGCGCCCAAGAGCTCACCGGGACCCTTCTGGACTCCGGCTTCGCAAGCGTCGAAACCGCCCCCAGTTTCTTCGGAGCCGTAGCCGTGCACAAAGCAGTAAAGTAACTTTAAATATTCACATCGATGCACAGGATAACGACAGGGCACCACAAAGCGGCACCGCTTTGTTCATATCCTGTCCATCCTGTATATCGATGTTGATTCTCTTCGTGTCCTTTGTGGGCTCATCCGAGGATTTAACCACGAAGGCCACCAAGGTCACGAAGTTGCAACGAAAAGAATAGCGCCGACCTTTCTATTCCGGACTTGGTGTTCTTCGTGCTCTTAGTGGTTTACGCCGAAAATTTAACCACAAAGATCACCAAAACCACTAGGTTTTAAATATTCACATCGATGCACAGGATGTACAGGATACCAATCAGCCACCACTCGGCATTGTTGTTTTATTCATATCCTGTCCATCCTGTATATCGATGTTGATTCTCTTCGTGTCCTTTGTGGGCTCATCCGAGGATTTAACCACGAAGGCCACCAAGGTCACGAAGTTGCAACGAAAAAAATAGCGCCGACCTTTCTATTCCGGACTTGGTGTTCTTCGTGTTCTTAGTGGTTTACGCCGAAGATTTAACCACAAAGATACCAAAGCCACTAGGTTTTAAATATTCACATCGATGCACAGGATGTACAGGATAACAATCAGACACTACAAAACGACAATGCTTTATTCAAATCCTGTCCATCCTGTATATCCATGTTGATTCTCTTTTATGTCCCATGTGGGTCCCCCGAGGATTTAACCACGAAGGTCAAGCTCACAAGTTTCAAACAGATCACAGATTTTAGAATTAAGTATTATGTCACCAGAATTTTCCAGAATTCATATCATTTGCCGAATAGGCCGCTTAATCCACCCGCCAGAGCATCAAACGGCACGGCGCGCACCTTATCGCGCAGAGAATAGCGTTTCTTTCCGGGATATATAACGGAGATTTGTTCAAGATTAAGGTCCGTAAGCGCCGCCGCCATGGAAGGCGTCAAGCGCGGAGCGTCCACGCACTTGCACTCCACCCCCAACATCCTCCCGTCCTTAACCAGCAAAAGATCCAGCTCCGCTCCGTTGTGCGTAGCCCAGTAATAGACCTCGTCCGGCTCCGTCGCCTTGATTGTCTCCTCAATAACATAGCCTTCCCAGGAAGCGCCATATTTAGGATGGGTAAACAAGTCTTTTTCATTGCGTATGCCCAGCACTTGATGAAGCAGCCCGGTATCGCGAAAATATATTTTGGGCGCTTTAACCTGCCTTTTTTTCAGATTGGCGTGCCATGGAAGCAGCTGCCTTACCATAAAAATGCCGGAGAGTATGTCCAGATATTTTCTGACCGTAGGCTCGCTGATGCCTAAAGCCCTGGCGGGCTCTGCGGCATTCCATATCTGCCCGTGGTAATGCGCCAGCATGGCCCAGAAACGCATTAACGCCGCTGAGGGAACGCCTATCCCCCATTGATTAAGGTCGCGTTCGATAAATGCTTGTATGAAGTTTTTTCGCCAAGCAAGACTGTCGGCGTCAGTGCCTGCCAGAAAAGACGAAGGGAAGCCCCCCCTCAGCCAATGACGCGATTGAAATTCTAACCCTGTTTCAAACACGCTGAATCCGCTTATAGCTACGGTTTCAATGCGGCCGGCCAGGGATTCCGAAGATTGACGCAGGAGCTCCGGCGAAGCGCTACCCAAAACCAAAAACCTCGCCGGCAGCGGTGTTCGGTCCGCAAGCACCCTGATTATGGGAAACAAGTCCGGTTTTCGCTGTATTTCGTCGATTACGATCAGGCCCTTCAGGTCGCGCAGCGCTGTAGCGGGCTCAAGCAGTCTGGCCAGGCTCGCCGGATCTTCGAGGTCGAAATAATTAACGGAGTTGGGATTTGCCAACTGCCGCGCCAGAGTGGTTTTCCCGCACTGCCGGGGGCCGATAAGGGCTGTAACGCGGCTGCGTTTCAGCGAAGCCTTCAAATGCCGGATCAAACCGGGACGCTTAATATACATACCATATTATACCATGAAAATCGAAAGCAATACTTTCGATTTTCATGGCCCCAAAAAACAGCGCCCTGATTTTTAACGGAAAAATTAAGACAAAAGAGCCAGGCTTATTTTTCAGCAGAAAAATGTGCCTGGCTCTTTTGCTTCCGCTGCCGCTCCCCGCTTCCATCCTGCCCATCCTGTCTACACTATTTCAAACATTTAAACATCAGGAAATGACACAATTTTTGTCCAATAGAATTCTTAGGATATTTCGCAAATGTGATGTTTAGCGGATGGACTCCAAAAAAGCAGTGTTTAATCTCAATATTTCTAAACCCAACTTCACCAATGAGAATCCTCATTTGCTGTTCATAAAACTCTTGAATATGTATATAATCCCCAAGCTCATGATTGAAGCCTATTTTAACAGGGAATCCCAACCGGCCAAATAAGAGTTTAATTACATTTACAGGTCTAAACAGATTAGGCGTTCCCACTATTAATACACCGTTTTTTTTAAGCACACGATATTGTTCGGAAAGGAATAAAAAGGGCTTTGAAACATGTTCTACGACATCCTGATGAAATATCAAATCAAAAGATTCTACGGGGAATGGCAAGGGTGCATCGGGTTTGACTTTAACAAATTCCCACTCCCCGCAAGTCTTCAATAATTTTTTATCCTCTGGCTTAACAGGGTTCTCAACTATATCTGTAGCGACAATCCGATGCACTGCCTTATTATTTAGAAATGTAAAATAATCCCATATTCCATCACCCGTAGAAACTGAAAGCGCGACTGATTTGCTAGATAATGGCAATTGCTTGACCCATTCACAAAAACAATCTCTCTGTACAATTTCTACCTTGGAGATAATACGATTGCTTAAACGGTTTTTTATTGAATTTAAATGCATAATGTTATGATAACAGTTTGGATTCATCTATAACAATATAAAACACATGGAGACGAACAACGCAGTTTAAGTAATCTTGCATTCAGTTGGCTTGCTTCACTCCTCATATGTGATAAAAATATATATGGGCTTTGAGAGGATATATGAAGAATTTGTAGGCGAATTGTGCACTACGATATTTGTCCCATTCCAGAAATAGCTATATTCAACACCGAAGGAGGTCGCGAGAGAGTTGGGCGGATAGTAGCTAATCCCGTCATACACTCGGACAGACATTGATAATATTTTACTCGCGGTTAAGCCGTGCGGGAATGAAGCTACGCCATCCTGTGCCGATGCAGTCGTGCTTGACAGTTTTATCATTTTGATATGGGGAGAATTTTCTCCCAGCATAGTAAATCCATCTACTTCCAATTTTGCTGCCGGGCTTGTAGTCCCTATGCCGACATTGCCGGCATTGTTTGTTCCGGCAACCGGAACAATCGTCATGGTTGGACCGAATCCGGCATTCGTGTCAAACCCTAATTGTATGCCGCTCGCGTATGCGTTTTTAGATACGGTGAGATAATCAGCACCGCTCCGGGCGCCTTGAATATAGGTATATGTCGGATCAAATATTATTTGTTTTGAGTTCGGAATCGTAAAATTACCGCTGCCGACAATATTTGAGGAAATATTCACCGTGTTCCCAAGTAAATAATATTGCCCACTAGATCCGGAATAAAACTCTAACCCACCGCCGCCGTCGTTTTTAATGTACTGGCCATTAGCAAATTGAATTTTAGACGGCTGCGATAAGGCCACATGCGAGGAAATGCTTACCAGATTAGCAAAGGTGTTTTGACCGGTGAAGGTTTGGGTGGAGGCTTTATAAACATCGCCGCCGCTGGGCAATCCTGTCAGCCCGGAACCATTACCGATAAATAACCCGGCATTGACCGTGCCGCCGGGCATATTGATGCCGGAACTTAACGAAAGACTGTAACCGCTGGAATCTTTCCCCGTAACAGTAAGCGACGACACATTCAAGATCTGATTCCCCGCCATGTTGAGGGCCTGTGTGGCCGTATGATTGCCAAGATTGTCGCCGGCTGCGGATATCCCGGTCAGCCCGGAACCGTCGCCATAGAACTTTGTAGCGTGCAGGTCTCCATTAACGACAACATTTGTACTGAAGGTCAAAACCTGTGCACCACTGATGGATATACTATCCACAAAAAGAACATAACCTTCCTTAATTTTCACAGAAGAGGTCGCATTATTAACCGTGTAGGCACCAAGCGCGACAGACTCTTCGGCATTAGCCTGGGAACCAGCGCCCAACGCAACAGCATGATCATTTGGAGCTACGGCAGCATAGCCAAATGCCACAGAAAAAGGCTGAGCTGTGGTGTAAGCGCCGACTGAAGTCCCGCCGTCATGATTACCTAAAGCATATGCGCCGATAGCAATACCATAGCTATAGTTCTCAGTGGCATCATATCCTATACCAATACCATAGTTATGATTATGATGTGCAAATGCTCCTAAACCGGTGCCATACACATAATTGATACCTGAAAATTCACCAACACCCACACCTCCTGTATAATTATCAGCTGCATATGAACCAACACCGACACCCGAATCATAGTTGTGATATGTTCCATTACCGGCACCAACACCGCCATCATAATTTAAAAATGCACCCGCTCCTACACCGACACCACCATGATAGTTAGAGTGCGCCATCCAACCAATCCCAACTCCCCAATCATGGTTATCATGGACATCACTTCCTATAGCAACCGCATAAGCATCATTGTTGCCATAGTTATAAGAATTAGCACTAAGGACAATAGAAGTGCCTGATGTGACAATTGTCGAAACATTAACTATCTGCTGATTATTCATATTCAAAATCGTAGTGGCCGTGTGATTACCCAAATTGTCGCCGGAAACAGTAATGTCGGTCAGACCGGAACCGTCACCATGAAAACTTGAGGCGGTGACAGAGCTTGCGAAATAGCCTCCGCCGTCCACATGCAGCTTATGGGTCGGACTAGTGGTACCGATGCCTACATTACCTTTGGCGGCGATGAGGTTGTCTGTAGAGGAAGGGCCTTTAAGGGCCTTGGCGAAGGGGACACTGGTTAGAGGCATTCGCATTATCTCGAAGCCGCCGGTGGAAAAAACTATTTCAAATTGATCGTTGGAACTGGAGAAATAGGAGGGGTCTATGTTATGCAAGAAGACGGTGAAGAAGCCGTCGGTGTCGGGGGAGAGAGTGACGGTGTCGGATGAGCCGACTATGCTGCCGTTGGCGTATACATCCACTTTTACATTGGAGATAGTGTCTGTGGAGGTCAGGGTGCCCTGTATGGCGACGGAATTATAATTTTCCGAGGCGAATACCGGGAAACCCGCCAATAGAAACCCCAACGCTGCTATTATTATCTTCATGTATTTCTCCCCACTGTTTTAGTAAGTTACAACCAACTACACCGGAACTGACTTTTAGAGTATTCACATCGATATACAGGATAACTAAACACCACAAGAGTCACTGCCTATTCGAATCCTATCCATCCTGTCTATCCATGTTGATTTTCTTGTACTTAGCGGTTTATTCCAAAGGTCAACCGCAATGATCACCAAAGCTACTAAATTTTAAATATCCACATCGATGCACAGGATATACAGGATAAAAAGCGATATTAACCTCGTACTTTTTCTATCTTTCCAAGCTTAGAATCCTTGCTCCTGGTAAGACGCTTATATTCCAATTTAGGGTTGCCAAAATTGATCAGTATGCCAACTTCTATCCCCGTGGCGTTTAAATAATTAATAGTTTGCGCCTGATGTTCCGGGATGAGCGCTTTTACAGCTTTCAATTCCACAATCACTTTATCCTCAACAAATATATCTGCGTAAAAATCTCCAACACTTTCCCCCCTGAACATTACACTAACCGGATGCTGGGTTGTAGCGGACAAACCTTTTTGTCGCAGCGCCATAAACAAAGCTTTCTCATAAACAGATTCAAGAAAACCAGCCCCGAGCTCATTGGATACTTCAAATGCACATCCAATTATGCTTTCGGTAATTCGCGCATACTTTAAATCTGTACCGTGTTCATCCTGTCCATCCTGTATATCCATGTTAATTTCTTTTGCTTTGTGCGCGTTTTGCGCTTCTTTGCGGCTAATTTTTATGCGTTAGTAGTTCCTGTTGATGTCTGGTTTTTATGGCGGCCACCCGTTCGGCGGGGGTCTTGCCTTCAAGGCTTTTTACAAAGGCACGGTCCTCTTCCATCCGGGCTTTCATCTTGGCCTCCATCTCAGCCCTGCGCTGCGCCATGGCGGGGTCTTCAGGTTTAACGGTCTCGCCGGAAGCCGCCTGCCTTTGAGCGGCGGCCTGCCTTTCCTGTTCATGCCGGGCTTTGATTGCGGCTACGCGCTCAGCCGGGGTCTTGCCTTCAAGGCTTTTTACGAAGGCACGGTTCTCTTCCATCCGGGCTTTCATCTTAGCTTCCATCTCAGCCCTGCGCTGCGCCATAACCGGATCTTCAGGTTTAACGGTCTCGCCGGAAGCCGCCTGCCTTTGAGCGGCGGCCTGCCTTTCCTGTTCGTGCCGGGCCTTGATCGCCGCCACCCGTTCGGCGGGGGTTTTGCCTTCAAGACTTTTTACAAAAGCGCGATCCTCTTCCATTCGGGCCTTCATCTTGGCTTCCATGTCGGCCCGATGTTGAGCTATCGCGGGGTCTTCTCCCGTTTGCGCTATGAGGCAAATAGGGCACAATGCTACCAACACCGCCATTAGAATTTGTTTTTTCATATACCCCCTTATTAAATCAAAATCACGAAAATTTTAAATATTCACATCGATGCACAGGATAGACAGGATAACAATCAGACACCACAAAACGATAATGCTTTATTCTGATCCTGTCCATCCTGTCTATCCATGTTGATTTTCTTCGCGTTCTTGGTGTTTACTCCGAAGATTTAACCAGAAAACGCACAAGGCCACGAACTATTTAGTCACAGCGAACATCCCGGACTTAGCCAGCTTTTTGCCGGACCGTTCTGCTTCTATGGTGTAATAATACAACCCTGGGATATTCCCCGCCCAGATATATTCGTAGGCATAGACCGAGGCCCCGCCTTTGTCATAGACCTTAGGCATACCGGTTATGCTACATTCGTGCGCCAACATGCCGGACACAGTGTGAATTTTTATGTTCACACTGTCCGCTATGCCGGTTTCTATATGAAAAACAGGAGCCGCGCCGCCTTTGGCGGGATTGGGAGAGACATAAACTTCGCCTAAAATGAACTCCGGGCTTAACGGCGAAACCGCTGGTTTTACTGAAACCGGCTCGGCCGCTTTGATTTGTTTATGGCGGCCGGAGAGGCCGCCGATCCCGATGGATTTTATCGGCCCGGAGAAGCCGGCGGCCGCTCCTGCGGAGATACGCGAATTTTTTACGACAGAGGCCGATACTCCGGCGGCAAGCAGCAAATTAAGAACCAACCCCAGGATCAAATTCCGTTTCATGGGATTTATCATATAATATTTTTAGTTTATCGTCAAAAATCACAATGTCAAACAAAGCTATTATTCATACCTCAAAGCTGGGTATCGATGTTAATGTTCGAATCTACGTTAATCTGCTAAATCTGCGGATAGCTGTTTCTGTTGTTTTATCATAGGAAGAAGAAATTAATTCTACCGCAAAGGCGCAGAGTACGCGGAGTTAATCAACAAGAGGAACGCCCATAGTGTCTATAAAGTGTAAAAACTCTCCGCTAAAGCACTCTGCGCTCTCTGCGCCTCTGCGGTAAATTTAATGCGGTTTTTGGAAAGGATGCGGAGAGAATCGACAGCGATATACAGGATGGACAGGATCTGACTATACAGTGATGTGTCGCGGTTGTTGTTATCCTGTATATCCTGTGTATCGATGTGAATATTTCGTATAAACGGCCAAGTTAAAGCGCCGGGCCTACGGACCGGCGGCGCTTTAAATTTTTATGAAGATCTTTCTGCGGTAAAGGAACCGGAAGGGGAGCGACCAAAGGAACATGTAGGAAAAAGCGAAGGCGGCGGAGGCGTTCAGCGGCGAGAGCCAGGTCCCGAAGAGGCGGTCGCACAGCCAGATCCGCAGCTGGATGGGTTCTCCGCCGGGGACGGGCAGTTTATAAAGGACCAGGAACTTGAGCAGGAGTATCGGCAGCACATAGGCCGCTATGGCGTTCATGCCGTAGATCTCAAAAAGCCGGCTCCAGCTTTTTATGCCTCTCACTTCTATAAGCCGGTAGCAGAACGCAAGCGCGATCAAGGCCAGGCCGCCTGTATAAAGCACATAAGAACTGGTCCAGAGCGCTTTATTGATGGGGAACGACCGGTCCCAGAACAGGCCGGCCGCCATCAACACGACGCCGCCGGAAACCATGCCGTATATTTTATGGTTGTCGCCGCGGCCGCTCCTCAGCCAAAGCCCGGTGAAAACGCCCAACAAAGCGGTGGCCAGGGCCGGAATAGTGCTGAGAATGCCTTCGGGGTCGTATACTCCCTGGCGGTAGGTGTGCGGGCCCAGGATCAGCCTGTCGAGATAGGAGGCCAGGCTGCCGTCTTTGGTCAGGAGGCCCGCGCCGAAACCCGGCACGGGAATATAGGTCATTGCCAGCCAGTAACCCAGCAGGGCGGTCAGCGCGACGGCGAGCTGCGTCTTAAAGCCGGTCTTAAGAAAAAGGATGGAGGTCGCTGCGTAACAGACGGCTATGCGCTGGAGAACTCCGGGGAGCCTGATGATGGACGGGTGATAGTTGGGGATGGCGTTTAAAAAAAGGCCCAGGCCGAAAATGACGGCGGTCCTGCGCAGGATCTGCGCGATAAGCCCCTTAGTACCGCCGCTCTCCAGCCGCTTCGACAGTGAAAACACCGCCGAAACTCCCGCGATAAAAAGAAAAAATGGGAACACCAGGTCCGTAAGGGTGCAGCCGTTCCATTCGGCGTGGTCCAGCTGCCTGTAAGCCTCGTTGTTGCCGGGCGTGTTCACTATTATCATGCCGGCGATAGTCAGGCCCCTGAACACATCCAGGGAGAGCAGCCGCGGCCTTTCCGGGGCCCGGAGAGTTTCCATTATTTATGCCTTTTCCTGAACTCGGCTATCTTGAGGCGGACCACGGCGCGCCTTAAAGCGGCCTGGGCGGCGTCTAGGTCCAGGTCTTTGCCGCGCATGGCCAGAACTTCCTTCGCCTTCTGATAGGCCTGACGGGCGCGCTCCTCGTTTATCTCTTTGCCCAGTTCGGCGGCTTCGGCCAGGATCAGGACCTTGTCTTCATGGACCTCGGCAAAACCGTTCAGGACCGCAAAGATCTCTTTTTTATGCTCATCCTTGTATCTAAGCACGCCTTCTTTCAACTGCGTCACGAAAGACGAGTGTCCGGGCAGCACGCCCATCTCCCCGCCGAAAGCGGGAATAGCCACAAAGTCCACGGGCTTGCCGGTCAGCACGGCCTTTTCAGGGGTTAAAATGGTAAGCGATAATTTATTCGACATAAATATTACGCGCCTTCAACGATGCGCCGCGACCGGCGGGGGCAAGCGGCCCGGCTATCCTTGCCGCTTTTCAGCCCCTTTGGTTATTTCGGCTTTTTGCTCCTTCGCGCGTTCCAGCACTTCGTCTATGCCTCCGACCATGTAGAACAACTGTTCCGGGAGATGGTCCAGCCTGCCGCTAAGGATCTCCTGGAAGCTCCGGATGGTCTCCTTGAGCGGCACATATCTTCCGGCCCGGTCGTTAAATGCCGACGCCACGAAAAGCGGCTGGGACAGGAACTTCTGTATCTTTCGGGCCCGGAACACTATCAGCTTGTCTTCTTCTGAAAGCTCGTCTATGCCGAGGATGGCTATGATATCCTGGAGTTCCCTGTACCGCTGCAACACTTTCTGGACGCCGCGCGCGGTCTGGTAATGCTCCTCGCCGATAATGTGGGGGTCGAGGATCCTGGAAGTGGAATCCAGGGGGTCCACGGCGGGATAGATGCCCATTTCCGTGATCTGGCGCGACAGGACCACGGTGGCGTCCAGGTGCGTGAACACATTGGCCACGCCGGGGTCGGTCAGGTCGTCGGCCGGCACATAGACGGCCTGGATGGAGGTGATGGAGCCTTTTTTCGTGGAAGTTATGCGCTCTTCAAGCCAGCCGATCTCGGTGGTCAGCGTCGGCTGATAGCCCACGGCGGACGGCATACGGCCCAGCAGCGCCGAAACCTCGGCGTTGGCCAGCACATAGCGGAACACATTGTCCAGGAACAACAGGACATCCTGGCCCTTGGCGTCGCGGAAATATTCGGCCTGGGTCAGCGCGGTAAGGCCGACGCGGGCGCGCGCGCCGGGCGGCTCGTTCATCTGCCCGTAAACCAGCGCCGTCTTGGAAAGAACGGTGCTGCCGTCGGAAAGTTTTGAGCCGCTCATATCCATCCAAAGGTCGTTGCCTTCACGGGAGCGCTCTCCGACCCCGCCGAAAACGGAGTAACCGTGATGTTCGCGTGCGACATTGTTGATAAACTCCATGATAAGCACCGTCTTGCCCACGCCGGCGCCGCCGAACAAGCCGATCTTGCCGCCCTTCATGAACGGAGCCAGCAGGTCCACGACCTTGATGCCGGTTTCAAAGATCTCGGGTTCGGTCCGCTGCTCGGTCAGGGGGGGCGGATCGCGGTGGATCGGCAGATAATCCTTTGTTTCTATAGGCCCCAGGGAATCTTTAGGCTCGCCCAGCACATCCACCAGGCGGCCCAGGCACGCCTCTCCGACGGGAACGGTGACGGGCGCGCCGGTGTCCCTTACCTCTATGCCCTTGCTCAGGCCGGTAGTGGTGCCAAGCGTTATGGCGCGCACGGTATTGTCGCCAAGATGCTGCGCGACTTCCGCCGTCAGGGTCTTTTCCTGCCCTTCATCCTTATATTTAAGTTTGAGAGCGTGCAGGATCCTGGGCAGTTCCCCCTGCTTGAACTCCACATCTATGACAGGGCCGATGATCTGCACTATTTTTCCGATGTTCATAAGCGCTCCTGGATGATCTTTAAATATCCCTCTTCCCTTCCCTCAGCCTTCAGCCTTCAGCCTTTAGCCTTTAGCCTTCAGCCTGCCTCCCCCCCCCTACCCGCCGAGGGCCTCCGCGCCGCTCACGATCTCGTTAAGCTCGGTGGTGATCATGGCCTGGCGCATCTTGTTAAGCTTGAGCGTGAGGCCGTCGATGAGCTCCGAAGCGTTCTTTGAGGCCGCTTCCATGGCGTTCATGCGCGCCGCAAGTTCCGCCGCCTGCGATTCGAGCAGGACCCTGTACAGCTGGGCGCCGATATATCTGGGGAGCAGCGCCTCCAGCAGTGCGTGTTTCCCGGGTTCAAAGCTGAAATCCCTCAGCTTCCTGCCTGAGGGCGCCGGCGCTTCAAGTATGCGGCGCCTGAGCGGCAGCAGCTCTTCCCTGACTATGCGCTGCGTCAGCATGGACTTGAATTCATTGTAAATGAGCGTGATGGAACCGACCTCGCTCCCGGAAAACGCCTTGAGGACGTTTTCAGCCAGGAGGCCGGCGTGGACATACCCGGCTTTGGGAAAGATGCCGACCATCTCATAGCTTATTTCAAGGTCCAGCCCTTTAAGGCGCTTCAGGAAGTCCCGGCTTTTGCGCCCCACGCAAAGCACCAGCAGTTTCCTGCCGCGATTCTCAGAAAGCCAGGCTGCGGCCGCTTTGAGGAGGTTGGAGTTAAAAGAACCGCACAGTCCCTTGTCGCCGGCCACCAGCACCAGCCCGGCGGCCGCGGCTTCGGGCTTTTCCGCGAACAGGGCGTACGCCGGGGAGCTTTTAAAACTATGGCTTTCCATCTCGGCGTACAGGTCGGTTATCATTTCTTCCATCTTAACGGCGAACGGCCGCGACGACAGGATGGCGGCCTGGGCCCGCTTGATCCTGGCGGCGGAAACCATCTTCATGGCATAAGTTATCTGCTTTATGCTCTTTACGGATTTGATATGTTTGCGTATGTCTCTTAAAGAAGCCATTTCTTCATTTCCCCGACATAATCCGCTATTCCGTTCTCAAGGTTCCATTCCGGCCGGTAATTCAGATAAGCCTTGGCGTGCCTGAGATCCGCATGGGTCTTTAGCTGGTAGAATCCGTAGGGGTTGTCGAAATATTCCGGAGCGAGGTTCGCGCCCATGGCTTTGTTCAGGCAGTCTATGACCCTGTTGAAATTTTCCGGGGAGCCGGAGGCGGCGTTCACCACGCAGGATCTTTCGGCTTCCAGCGCGTTAAGGTTGGCGCGGACGATGTCTTTGACATAGACGAAATCGCGCATCTGCTCGCCGAACTTGAAGATCCTGGGCCGTTTGCCGGCCTTCATCTGCATATAAAGCTGGTACATCATGCTGGCGGCGTGGCCCTTGTAATATTCACGGGGACCGTACACATTGAAATACCGCAGGCCGACCAGCGTGATGTCCGCGTGAGCGGCCGCGAATTCCCGCGCCACATTGTCCATCATCGCTTTTGAGAAGCCGTAAATATTTTCCGGCGTAAGGACCTGGTCCTCCTTCATGGGGCACCCGCCGTTGCCGTAAACGGCGGCGGAAGAGGCGTAGACGACCCGTTTGACCCCGGTTTCAAGGGCGAAGCGCAGGATGTTCCTGAAACCCTCCACATTGGCGTCCATCATCCGCTTCTGGTCGTGCACGGTGGTGTCGGTAATTGCGGCCTCGTGAAAAACGGCGTCCACCTTCCCGGTCTTGTCCCACCAGTCGCGCTGGCAAACGTCGCCGGCGATGACGTCGCCTTTGAAGTTCAGGAGGTTCTTATAATTCCCGGATGAAAAATTATCAAGGACTACGGCCTGCTCCCTGCGTTCGCCGGTAAGCGTAAAAGCCAGGTTCGACCCTATAAAACCGGCGCCGCCGGTGACCAGATATCTCATAAACGCTCCTTACTTCACGCGAAAGTTTTTTTAAACTCGGCTATCGCTTCCGTCAGGCCGTCCTCAAGCTCGGCGTCCAGCTGCTTCCTGGCGGCGATGCCGGCCAGGAGGTTGGCGTATTTATCCTTCACGAACCTAAGGAGCCCGGTTTCGAATTTTTTCACCTTGGACAGCTCAATGTCGTCCAGATGCCCGCGGGTGCCGGCGAAGAATCCCACCACCTGTTCCTCTACGGGCATGGGCTTGAACTGCTCCTGTTTGAGCAGCTCCACCAGGCGCTCCCCGCGCTTAAGCTGGTCCATGCTGGATTTGTCGAGGTCTGAGCCGAACTGCGCGAAAGCGGCCAGTTCATTGTACTGGGCCAGGTCCGCCCGGAGCCTGCCCGCCACCTGGCGCATAGCCCTGGTCTGGGCCGAGCTGCCGACGCGCGACACCGAAATGCCCACATTCACAGCGGGCCTGATGCCGGAATGGAAAAGAGAAGGCTCAAGATAGATCTGCCCATCGGTGATGGAAATAACATTGGTCGGGATGTAGGCCGTGACGTCGTTGGCCTGGGTCTCGATTATAGGGAGGGCCGTGATGGACCCGCCGCCGTTCTTTTCGGAAAGTTTGCAGGCGCGCTCCAGCAGCCTCGAATGGAGATAGAACACATCCCCGGGATAGGCTTCCCGGCCGGGCGGACGCCGCAGCAGCAGCGACATCTGGCGGTAGGACTGGGCGTGCTTTGAAAGGTCGTCGTAGATGATCAGCGCGTGCCGGCCCTCCCAGAGAAAGCCTTCGGCCATGGCGCAGCCGGAATACGGCGCCAGATACAGGAGCGAGGCGGGCTGGGAAGCGGACGCCGACACGATGATGGAATATTCCATGGCCCCGTGCTCTTCCAGGGTTTTGGCCACCCGGGCCACGGTCGATTCTTTCTGGCCGATGGCCACATAAATGCAGACCGGCCGCCGGTCCGCCGGCTCTTTTTTCTGGTTTATTATCGTGTCTATGGCGATGGCCGTCTTGCCGGTCTGCCTGTCCCCTATGATAAGCTCGCGCTGGCCGCGGCCTATCGGGATCATGCCGTCCACGGCCTTGATGCCGGTCTGGAGAGGTTCTTTGACGGGGGCGCGTTCCAGCACGCCGGGGGCGATGACCTCCACCGGCCGTCTTTTTTTGGCGTTTATGGGGCCCTTGCCGTCCACGGGATTGCCCAGCGGATCCACCACCCGGCCTATCAGCCCGGGTCCCACCGGCACATCCACCACGCGGCAGGTACGCTTCACGCCGTCGCCTTCCTTGATCAGGGAGTCCGCGCCCATGACCACGACGCCGACATTTTCGCGCTCGATATTGAGCACCATTCCGGAAACCCCGCCCTCAAATTCCACCAGTTCTCCGATCACTGCGTTATTCAGGCCGTAGACGCGGGCGATGCCGTCCCCCACCTGGATCACCTGGCCGGTCTCGGAAAGCTCCGCTTCCGGCACGAATTTTTCTATCCTGCTCCTGATGATCTGCGTGATCTCTTCTGGTCGTATCATGGTTCCCTCTATTTCAAAATGCTGTTTTTAAGCCTTTCAAGCCCGCCGCTCACCGTGGCGTCTATAAGCAGGTCTCCCAGCCGGATCTCCAGGCCCCCTATAACTCTTTCCGAGACCACCTGCGTGACTCGCGCTTTCCGGCCGGAAACGGCGGAAAGCGCCTTCGCGATGTGCCGCAATTCTTCCGCGCTGAGCGGGTGGCGGGAGGCCACTTCGGCGCTCACGATGCCGGCGGCCGCGTTGTAAAATTTCATGCAGTCCGCAAGAACCTGGTCCAGCAAATAAAACCTGTTCTCCCGGATCAGCAGGCGGATCAGCGCGGCGGCCCGCGAGGTCATCAGGTCCCCGGGGAGGAGCCTGGCGAGGATCTCGTTCTTGTCGTCGTAGCCGACCAGGGGATGGAGGAACAGTTTTTTGAACCGGTACGCGGCGTTGCGGACTTTTTCAAGCTCCGTTATCCCGGCCCTGGCCGCGGTTTCTCCGCGCTTATCGAAAGCGGTCCCGTCCAGGCCCATATAGGCCCGGGCGTACCGTTTTGCCAGTGTTTTATCCGCGGGTTTCATTTTTAATTTCCCAGTTTGTACCTGGCGCCCCTGCTTTCCAGGTCCTTAAGGAACCGGCCGACCAGCTCTTTGTCGGTTTTCTGGTCTATGTTCTTCTGGAGCACTTTTCCGGCCGCCAGCAAAGCGAGCTCCGCCACCTTGTCCTTAAGTTCCTTGGCCAGAGCGTTCTTCTGCGCCTCCAGTTCCGCCCCGGCGGACGCTATGAGGAGGGCCGCGCTCTTGCGGGCCTCTTCCACTATAAGGTCGCGTTCCCTTGCGCCGGCGGCGCGGGCTTCGGCCATGCGGGCCTCCATCTCGGCCTTAAAAACCGCCATGCCGGTTTCCAGCCCCGCCCTTATTTTTTCCGCCTCAAGCCTGGCCTTCTCCGCGGCCTCGCGGTCGTGGCGGAGGCTCCGCTCGCGCTCTTCGACGGCTTTCATGAGCGGTTTCCAGGCCGTCTTGGAGAGCACCAGGACCAGCAGGACGAAGATCAAGATCGTCCAGAACATCAGGCCGAATTCCGGCCTTATCAACGCTTCCATAGGCAACTCCGGTGGCCGGCGATCGCCGGTTATTTATGCGCTTCCGTCTGGGCCGGCGCGCCTGAAACGGCTTCCGATTTCGGCATGCCGAAATTCATCAGGGCGAGAAGGCAGATGACCAGCGCGAAGAACGCGAGGCCTTCAATGAGGGCCGCCGCGATGATCATCGTAGTCCGGATCGTGCCGCCCGCTTCGGGCTGGCGGGCCGTGCCTTCAACGGCGCTGGCGGCCATCTTGCCTATGCCCAGGCCCGCGCCGATTAGCGTAAGGCCGGCGCCCACACCCGCGCCGATGTAACCAAGTCCCAAAAACATCATGTCATTCATACTCATCCTCCCGTTGTAGTGGCAAAAAGAGCGTTGCCCCTTTTGCTAATGCGGGTGCATCGCGGCGCCCGTAAAGATCGATGTTAAAAAAGTGAAAATGTACGCCTGCAAAAAAGCCACGAACAACTCCAGCAGCATGACGAAAAGCACCATAAGGACCGCTATCGGAGCGGTAACTCCCAGGCCAAGCGCCGTATTCAGGCCGCCGAATATGAAGATAAGGCTTATAAGCGAAAGGGTCACGATATGCCCCCCTATCATATTGGCGAACAGCCTGACGCAAAGCGCGAAAGTTTTGGTGACCATCCCCAGAAGCTCCATCGGGAAAAGCAGGGGATAGAGCCAGAACGGCACGCCTTTGGGCACAAGATGGCTGAAATACCCGACCACCCCCTGCTCCCTCATGCCCGACAGGTTGACGAGCACAAAAGTGGAAAGGGCCAAAGCGCCGGTCACCGCCAGGTTCCCCGTGGCGGTCGCGCCGTAGGGCACCAGGCCGATGAGGTTCATGACGAGTATAAAAAAGAACAGCGTGGCGAAATAAGGCAGGTAAGCCGCGGTTTTATGGCCCAGGTTGGGCGCGACCACCTCATCCCGCAAGAAAAGCACTATGATCTCCACCATGGCCCTGAAAGGCGCGAGGGCGGGCAGTTTTGAGGAGATTAGAACGGGCAGCGCCGCCAGCAGGATACCGGCCGCGAGGAGCATCATCAGCACATGTTTTGAAAAAGGCAGGACCAGCGGGCCCACGCTGAAAAAGGTCCAGATGTGGTCCAGGATGTGATGCTCAAGTATTTCTTTTAGTCCCATTCTTGTCTAAAGGAACGGCTTCGAAAATAAATTGCGTGAGGATCAAACCGCCGGCGAACAGAACGAGAATTATACATTTTTTATCCCGAAGGAACCAAACCGCTCCGACGAGAAAAAGAAGCCGCCAGAAAAACCCGGCGGCGAAGGCGGCGTAAAACACCTTATCGCTCATGCGCAGGGCCTTCTTCAAGACCCACCGCGACAGGGCGCCGTTCACGGTCCCGAAGGCGGCGCCGGCCGCGGCCGCGGACCAGGGATCCGTCACGGAACCTCTCCCGGGCCTTTCTTCCCGCTTTTATAATCTTTTTCCGCCGGCAGTTCGCGCAGGACCAGGTAAAACCCGGCGCCCAGTCCCGCCGCGGCCCCGGCCAGCATCAGCCAGGGCGCGGAACCGAACCTGGCGTCCAGGCGGTAGCCGGCCCACAGCCCCAGCCCCACGCCGGCGGCCAGTTCCAGCCCGATCTGGAGATATTTATAATAATCCATGTCGTTCTTTGCTTGCATAATCATAAGGAAACGGCAGGCCTGTGAGTGCACGGGGTGCCGGCGGGGTTGGCTTCCGGGGCCGGGTCGGCCAGCGCGGCCGCCCTTATCCTCGCCCTCCTGAATGTAAAGGTCGGGCTCCGGACGCCCCTACAGCCAGCCCCGCCGGCGCCCCGCTCCAATCTATTCACCTGCCGCTTATTCAATATTTAACATATCCCCGCCCTGAATTATGATGAAGCACAATTAGCCCACCCGGTGGTTTCTGCAACCTAATAGCACAAATACCGCTTTCATCTGATTTTCCTTGGACAGGCCGTCTGCGGCTCATAGAAATTCTACCAATTTAGAGCCGGTAAAAATGTTAAAATAAAATATCGTAAGACGACATTTTATGACCGACAGCCCGGACAGGAAAATACTCATAGTGGACACCGACGCCGCTCATGCGGCCGAACTTGCCGGTTTTCTGGGCGGCAAGGGCTACGCGGTGCGATGCTCCTTCCAGGTCCGGGATGCTCTGGCCGCGATCCAGAACTGGAAGCCGGATCTGGTCATCCTGAACATCCTCCTGGAATCCTTCGACCCTTTCGACTTTCTCGCCGAAGTGAAAAAAAACCCTTTTACGGAAAACCAGAAGATCATCATCTTCTCCAAAACGCCCAAAGTAGACATCGTCACCGGCCCCAGCCCCAGGGTGAAAGGATATCTGACCAAACCGCTTAATTTCGAGGACCTTAAATCCGCGCTGCTGGACGCGGCCCCTAGGCCCGACAAGGACCGCCCTACGACCGTGCTGGTGGCCGACGACGACGAAGAATTCTCCGACCTGTTGAAGATGTTCCTGGAGTCCAATAATTACAGGCCCGTGGTGGTAACCAACCCTCTTCAGGTGCTGGACCGCATAAAAGCCGAGAAACCCGCCGTGCTCCTGCTGGATATCATGATGTCGAAAAAGGACGGCTTCCAGATCATGTCGGAAATGCAGGACGAGGCCGAAACCTCGGATGTCCCGATCATCGTGCTGAGCGCCCTGCGTTTCAACAATTTCCAGGAGCGCGGCCTGCTCACCGGCCTGCCGGAAATAGTGTCGAAAGAGCTCCCCGGCGACCTGCTCCTCAGTATCATAGATAGGGAAATAGGCGGCCGCGCGGGCGGGACGGACGAGGCGCCCAAGGCGCAGAAACCGAAGGTCCTGATAGCCGACGACCAGACGGAACTGCTTATACTGATAAAAGAAACGCTGGAGGCGGCGGGCTTCGAGGTGTTCATAGCCAGCGACGGAGGCGAGGCGCTGCGGATCATTTTCGAAACGCGCCCCGATATCGCGGTCCTGGACTACAATATGCCGGTCAAGAACGGCCTGCTGGTCGCCCAGGAACTGAAAGACAACCCGCTTTTCGCGCACACGCCCATCATAATCTGCACCGCCGTAAGCGAGAAAAAGAATAAAATGAAAGGCCTCGGCATGGGGATCGACGACTATCTTATAAAACCCGTGGACACCGACGAACTTATCGCCCGCATCCGCATGATCCTGAAGCGCAACAAACTGGTCCTGGACACCAATCCGCTCTCAAAACTGCCGGGGAACCCCTCCATCCAGGCCAGGGTGGAGCGCGAACTGCGGCAGGGCTCCACCTTCGCGGTGCTTTACCTGGACCTCAACAATTTCAAAGCGTACAATGATATCTACGGTTTTGAGGCCGGCGACAGGGTGATAAAAGCCACCGCCAATCTCCTGGTCAAACTCACCATCCATAACGAAAATTCCAGGGATTTTATAGGCCACATCGGAGGGGACGATTTTATCATCATCACCGATTTCGGCAAGGCCGAGGAACTTGCGGGCCGCATCGTGGCGGCTTTCGACGAGATCTCCCCTTCTTTCTACAGCAAGGAAGACCGTGAGCGCGGCTATATAGTTTCCACCGACCGCCAGAGCAACATTAAAAATTTTCCGTTCCTTTCCATCGCTATAGGCATCGTCCACAACAAACTGCGGCCGCTGCTTTCCTTCGCCCAGGTGAGCAGCATAGGATCGGAGCTTAAAAAAGGCGCTAAAAACCAGGAAAAAAGCGCCTACCTCCTAGACAAACGCAAAGACTGATCTGAAAAACCGCCCGCCGACCGGCGCACGGTTTTTCAGATCCTCGTTAGCCGCCCACGGCGCCGGGACGCCGCCCGGCGCTCCCGCATTACCTCCGGATTCCGCACCCCGGTGTGCGCGCGTACCGCGCGCACCAATAAAAAACGCCGTCTTCTCTTACGAAGACGGCGTTTTGATATCAGGCGAACCGGCTTATTTCGTGTGTTTGCCGATGAATTTGGCAATTTCGAACATGCTGACCTGTTTTTTGCCGTTGAAGACCTTGGTGAGTTTTTCATCGCCATTGATCATTCTTTTGTTCTTCTTGTCCTGAAGGTTGTTCTTTTTGATGTAGGCCCAGAGTTTTTTAACGACTTCGGTCCGGGGTATCGGTTTGGGGCCGATAACTTCGGCGAGGGTTGTGTCGGGTGTGATGGGGGCCATGAACTTCGAGTTTGTTTTAGCTGCGGGCATGTGTACTTCCTCCTATGGATTTCTTACTGCTTTAAGAGATATTACCTTATTTCCCCTTGTATTTGTCAATATAAAATGTCGTAAGACGACATTTTATCGTCCCTCTTACCGCAAGGGTATCTAGTCTTAACGGGCGTGATATGGTAAAAATTTTTGCCGCAAAAATTTTTAGGCCGATAGCGTACCCGGCGGCCCCATGCCCCCGGCACGCCCGCGAACCCGCAGACCTGCCGTTCCCTTAAAATCCCGCGCCGCCGTCAGGCGGTCTTCGGCCCGGCGTTCAGGATGCTCTCGTTGGAAACATTGAATTTTTTAAAGTTCCTGGAGAATAACCCGGCCAGTTCCGCGCACTTCGCGTCGTAATCCGCCGGGTTTTTCCAGGCCGACCGCGGAGCGAGTATCTCTGCGGGTATCCCGGGGCACGAAACGGGGATGTCGAACCCGAAAACAGGGTCCTTGGTGAATTTAACCTTTGCCAAAGCGCCGCCGAGAGCGCCGTTCAGGAGCGCCCTGGTGTGCTGTATGCTGATGCGCTTGCCGACCCCGTAAGGACCTCCGGCCAGCCCGGTATTGATAAGCCAGCAGTTAACCCCGTGCGCGCGCATCTTCTTTTCAAGCAGCTCCGCGTAGACCGAAGGATGATGGCTCATAAAAGGAGCGCCGAAACAGGCGCTGAAGGTCGCTTTGGGCTCCTTGATACCCATTTCGGTATTGGCCACTTTAGCGGTATAGCCGGAGATAAAATGATACATAGCCTGTTCATAGGAAAGTTTTGAGATGGGCGGCAGCACGCCGAACGCGTCGTAGGTCAGCATCACGATGTTCCTCGGATGCGGAAAATATTCGCCGCGGGCCGCGTTATTGATAAATTCCAGCGGATACCCGGCGCGGGTATTTTCGGTGGCCGATCCGTCGTTCAGGTCCAGTTTCCTGGTGGCCGGGTCATACGCCACATTCTCAAGCACGGTGCCGAACCTGCGCGTGCACGCATGGATCTGCGGCTCGGCTTCCGGGGACAGATTTATCACTTTCGCGTAACAGCCGCCTTCGAAATTAAAAACACCGTCGTCCGTCCAGCCGTGCTCGTCGTCGCCGATCAGACGGCGCTCCGGGTCGGAAGAAAGCGTCGTCTTGCCGGTGCCCGACAACCCGAAGAACACCGCGGTGTCGTTGCCCTTCCCTATATTGGCGGAGCAATGCATGGGCATGACGTTTTTCAACGGAAGCAGGTAATTCATGACCGTAAAAATGGATTTTTTTATCTCCCCGGCGTAAGCCGTGCCGCCTATAATGACGACCTTCTTTTCAAAATTCACCAGTATAAAGGTCTGGCTCCTAACGCCGTCGGCGGCCGGGTCGGCCTTGCAGCCGGGGGCGCTGATGACCGTAAATTGCGGCTCATGCTTCTGAAGGGCCGCGCCGCAGTCCGGACCGAGGAACATATGGGCCGCGAACAGGTTGTGCCAGGCGTATTCGGTAATGATGCGCACGGGCAGGCGATGGGCAAGGTCCGACCCGGCGTAACAGTCGCGCACATAGACGTCCTTATCCTTGAGATACGCCGTTATTTTCTTATACAACCCGTCGAATTTCGCGGCCTCAAAAGGCGCATTGTATTCCCCCCACCAGATATGGCCGGCGCTTGGGTCCTGCTTCACCACGAATTTATCCTGGGCGGCGCGCGCGGTATGGACGCCCGTGCGCATGACGACGGGGCCGTTATCGGCGATAACGCCTTCGCCTTTCGAGATTATATGTTCGTAAAGCTCCGGAACGCAAAGATTCCGGTGGATCCTTCCGGAGGTCCTGATGCCCATCTTTTCCAGTTCCTGAGCTATCTGCCCGCGATCGGCCAGCACAGTATTAGACATAAATATTTCTCCCTTGCTTAATTTCTTCCAGCCTGGGTCCGCCGGGCTATTCGGGGTCCAAGACCTTTCTGATGCGGGAAACGCCCTCAACAATGTCTTTTTCGGAACCGCAATAACTGAGGCGCAGGTGCCCGTCAAGCCCGAATTCCTTGCCGGGCACGGCGACCACCATGGCCTTATCAAGCAGCAGCCTGGAAAGCTTTTCAGAATCCGCCTCGTACGCGCTGAAATCCGGAAAACTGTAAAATGTGCCTTGCGGAACATGGACCTTTACTTTTTTCAGCTTTTGCAGTTCCGAGACCATCAGGTCGCGTTTTTTCTCCAACTGAACGCGCAGGTTCTCCACAAAAGGCCCCTGTTCGGCCAAAGCGCCGGCGGCGGCGGCCTGGCTTAACTCCGAAGGGCAGGAGGTGATCTGCGCCTGCATTTTGACCATAGCCTGGGTTATGGCCTCTCCACCCACGCTCCAGCCTATACGGAAACCCGTCATGGAATACATCTTGGAAACTCCGTTTATGGACACTATAATCGAGTCGTTAAGGGGCCTTTTGGAAAGCGAAAAGGCGTTCGCCGCGCACGCGCCGCCGAAAACCAGCCGGTTGTAGATGTCGTCCATCATAAGATAGACGCCGCGGTACTCGCAGATCTCCACCAGCTCCCGTACGAACTCCTCTGAGTAGACCATGCCGGAAGGGTTGTTGGGGCTGTTTAACATCACCGCGCGGGTGTTGGACGAAATGTGCCGGTCCAGATCCTGGATGTCGGGAAGCAGCCTGCCCGGCCCGGGACGCACTATTACGGGAGTGCCATAGACCAGCTTCACCATTTCCGGGTAACTGACCCAGTAAGGCGCCGGGAAAACGACTTCCGAACCGGGGTCCACCACCGCCATAAGAAAATTGTAAATGGCCTGCTTGGCGCCTCCGGAAACAACGATATTTCCGGCGGCGGGCTTAAGGCCGTAATACTTTTCAGTATAGGAACTTATTTCTTTTTTAAGTTCTGGGGTGCCGCCGGCGCCGGTGTAGCGGATATACCTGGAATTAAGTTTTTTCAGCGAAGCTTCGTACGCGCCCTGGGGGATCTTTTCTTCCGGTTCGCCGCCGCCGAGATGGATGACAGGCTTGCCTTCGGCCTTAAGGGTGTTGGCCAACTCGTTCAATTTCAGCGTCGCGGACTGTCCCACCGACATCGCCAACCGGCTAAGATACATAAGAACCTCGGGATTAAAAGAAACTGCGAGGGTTGGAGGTTTAGAGGATTAGAAGGTTAGAGGAAGGTATTATCCTGCAAAACCGATCCTTCAACCATCTAACCCTCCAGCCTTCGTCTGTAAATTTACTAAGGCGCGGGTGGGGTTTGACTACGCTATCCTGTCCCGGCTCATGGAAAGGATCCCACCCGTTCAAAGCCGACCGGCGCTATTCTATCGTGAGCCGCAGGAATCTTCAACCAGCTTTTGTTCAAATTTACTAAGGCGCGGGTGGGAATCGAACCCACGAATAGAAGTTTTGCAGACTTCCGCCTTACCACTTGGCCACCGCGCCGTTTATAAGGATATCTTATCAAACTTTGCCCGGGCGGCTCAATAAAATGGTAAAAATTTTGCGGCAAAAAGTTTTAATTAAGTATACTGTCCCCATATGAAAATTATTTTGTCGTTTCTTGCGATGGGTTTGTGTCTGAACACTTACGCCGATCTTATAACGCTTAAGGACGGCACGCGCCTGGAAGGGGTTATAGAGGGAGAAATGGAAGGCGTGGCCATGGTAAAGACCAGATACGGGACCCTTAACATCAACAAGGCCGAGATCGCGTCTCAAACGGTTCAAACCGTACCCGCCGTCTCAACCGCGCCCGCAGCCGTTCCACAGGCCGAACTTCCGGCCGAGCCAGCGCCGGCGCCAAAATACACCTTCAAGACCGTAACCCTCAGCACCTCGGTTTTTGAACGGCTCTACGCCGAAAACGGAGCGGTCATCGCCACCGAAACTTTTAAGGCGAATGGAGAGCTCCTGGGATCGGCCGGGCTTATAAAAGACGCCTCCTACAGGGAATATTACGATAACGGCAACCTTAAAACGGAAAAGACGGTCATTAACTCCAGGATTTCCGGCTCGTTGAAGGCCTATTATCCTAGCGGCGTGCTGCAAAGCGAGGCCTATTACGCGGACGGCGCCCTGAACGGGACCGTGCGGCTCTACAACGAGAACGCCAAGCTGCTCTTCGAGCAGAATTTCAAGGGCGGAACGCCGAACGGCTGGTTCAAAGAATTCGACGAAACCGGCGCGCTGAAATCCGAACTGTTGTACGCGGACGGCCATATCGCGGAAAAGCCCAAAGCCGTAGAAGCGAAACAAACCGCGCCGGCCGCGGAAACTTCCGTACCGATGGTCACGGTCAAGGTCCTGCCGCTTGCGCGCGGCGAACGGTTCATGTTCTATCTTAACAACAAGTACCTGGCGAAACTCCACCTGGACAGGAGTTTCAACTTGATCTCCAAGGAAGGCAAAGTGCCGGACGGAACTGCCAAAGCTTACGACAAGGACGGCAAACTGGAAAAGGAATTCCTGTTTTCAGGCAACGAGCTCCTCCTGCTCAAAGTGTACAGCCCGGCGGGCGCGCTTGAGGGCGAGTACGCCTATAAGGAGAACCAGGCGGTGAAGAAGTAATTGCGGCAAGAGCGCCCGATAAAAACGGCCGCCTTTGCATAAGGCGGCCGTTTTTAAATACTGGGCCCGGTAGGACTTGAACCTACGACCCGACGATTATGAGTCGTCTGCTCTAACCAACTGAGCTACGGGCCCGAAAATCCTGTACCCTATTCTATAAAGTTTCCCTAGTACAAAACAAACTTCCCCTTTCCACAAAGCGGCCCCGCCCCTTAGGGCTGGGCGCGATAAAAATTTTTGCCGCAAAAATTTTTATGTTCCGCAGGCTTCCATGCCGAAAAGCGGCTTGTTATCCGCGAAAGGGGAAATGGCGCGCAGGCGGTCTATGATAGGGGGCAGTTCGCGGAGCACGGCGTCGACCTCTTCCTCCGTATTATAAACGCTGAAGGAGAAACGGATCGAACCGTGCGCGTAGGTCTGCGGCACGCCCATGGCCGACATCACATGCGACGGTTCCAGCGAGCCGGAAGTGCACGCCGAACCGGACGAGGCGCAGACGCCTTTTTCGCTGAGCATGATGAGGATCGATTCGCCCTCTATGTATTCAAAGCTTATGTTGGCCGTGTTAGGCAGGCGCTCCGCGCCGCCGCCGTTCACGCGGACATTTTTAACGGCTCCTGCAAGCCCGGCCTGAAGCCGGTCCCGCAGGGCTTTTACATATACCGTTTCCTTTTCCATGTTCTTAAGCGCCAGCTCCGCGGCCTTGCCCAGGCCGACTATATAGGGGACATTCTCCGTCCCGGCCCGGCGGCCCCGTTCCTGATGCCCGCCCAGCATGAACGGCGAGAAGCGCGAACCTTTTTTAACATAGAGCACGCCTATGCCTTTGGGCGCGTGCAGTTTATGCCCCGACAGCGAAAGCATGTCTATTTTGGCGTCCTTTAAATTTATCGGGACCTTTCCCGCGGCCTGGACGGCGTCGGTATGGAACAACGCTCCCTTGGCGTGGGTTATCCTCGCGGCTTCCTCGACGGGAAAAAGAACGCCGGTCTCATTGTTGGCCCACATCATGGAAACCAACGCCGTTTCCGGGGTCACGGCGAGTTTAAGGTCTTCGAGGTTCAGGCGGCCTTCGCCGTCCACCGGCAGATATGAAACGCGGTAGCCCTGCGTTTCCAGGAATTTACAGACATTCAGCACTCCGGGGTGCTCCACCCTGGTGGTCACGAGATGTTTTTTTTCGGGATAGGCGCGCAGGGCCGACCAGATCGCGGTGGAATCGCTCTCGGTGCCGCAGCCGGTGAAAACGAGCTCTTCCGGGGCGGCGCCCAGGAGCGCGGCTAGCTTGCCCCGGGCCGAATCCAGGTGTTTCTGCACCCCGCCCCCGAAAAAATGCATACTGGAGGGATTGCCGTAAAATTCGGTGAAGAACGGCTTCATTTCTTCGACCACTTCCGGCGCCGCGCGGGTGGTGGCGTTGTTGTCGAGATAAATAACTTTTTCGTTCGCCATAAGGGATCCTTACTGCGCTTCTATCACCAGCGCCGGGTCGATCTTTTCCTTGAGTTCTTTCTCCACTATATTTTTCAGGGTGGCCGAGGAAGAGGGGCAATTGGAGCACATGCCCAGGAACCGGACCTTGACCTTGTCGCCTTCCAGGTCGACCAGTTCTATCCAGCCGCCGTCCAGCTTAAGCTTCGGGTTCACTTCCTCAGCCAGCACTTTTTCCACCATCTTCACTTTTTCGACCACGGTCATTTTGCCGAAAGCTTTATGCTCGGCCCGGGCCCAGTAATCTTTCAGGATCTTTTCTATCTCGCCCACGCATTGGCGGCAGCCGCCGCCGGCCTTGGTAAAATTGGTCACTTCCTCCACCGTGCGGAGGTTCTCCTCTCTTATGGCCCTCAGGATCTTCCCCTCGGTGACGCTGAAGCATTTGCACACCAGGCGCTCGCCCGAATCGAGAATGACCTTCTCCGCTTTTCCGCCCCGGTAATTCTTGATGGCCGCTTCCAGCGCTTCCATGCCCATGACCGAACAATGCATCTTTTCGCTGGGCAGGCCGCCCAGATATTGCGCGATCTCATGGTTGGTTATTTTGGCCGCTTCCGCAAGGGTCTTGCCTTTGATCATTTCGGTAAGGGCCGAGGAGGAAGCGATGGCTGAAGCGCAGCCGAAAGTTTTAAACCTGGCGTCAAGGATCCTGTCGGCTGCCTTGTCTATCCTGAGCGTAAGTTTAAGGGCGTCGCCGCAGATAATGCTGCCCACCTCTCCGACCGCGTCGGGGTTTTCTATCTCTCCCACATTCCTGGGATTCTTAAAATGCTCGTAAACTTTTTCAGTATAGTCCCACATAACACCTCCGAAAAATCGCCCCCGGACCACTGCGGCGCCCCAGATATGATTATACCAAGAAATATCCGCCGCGCAGGCCGGAAGGGCACGACGGGCCTACAAACTTTTTATGATAAAGCACATCAGAAACAACTATCCGCAGATTTCGCAGATTCAGGCATTCACATCGATGCACGGGATATACAGGATAACAACAACCACAAAACATCACTTCCTAATTCAAATCCTGTCCATCTTGTATATCCATGTTAATTCTCTTTTGTATTCCTCATCCCATATCTGCGGATAATTCCGTCGTTAAGTTTTCTTATGATTATAAATTTTCGCCGCGAAAATTTTTAATCCTTCAAGCCGAACTCTCTTCTGATATCGGGTTTTCCGAACCGTCCGGCCAGCCAGAGGGCGGCGGCGCCGGGGACGGCCGACATGAAACGCAGCTGGAATTTTATATGCTCCATAGCGGCGTTAAATTCCGGCGCCAGCGAAACTCCGGCGTATACATAAGGTTCGGGCACAAGCAGCCCCGGAAAAATAAATACGGCCAGGCAGCAGGCCGCGCCGAGATAGAACAACCATCTGGATGCGCTCAAAGCCCAGGCTTTCCTCAACAATAACCCGGCCCCGGCGATCAGGACGGACAGGGAGGCGAAGAAATAAAAAACAAAAACAAGCCTCATGTGCTCCACCGCGAACCGGGCCAGAGGCGGCAGTTCCACCGGCATGGCGGCCCCCGCCAGACCCAGCATAAAGCCGGGCGAGGAGAACATATACGCCATGGCGAAATTATCGTATGCGGCCCGCGCGGTATGCCAACCCCCGAACGCTATGAACACCCAAGCGGCTGCGCCGGCCAGGCGCCGCCCGGCCGGGCTGCGGCTTTCGGTATTTAACGCGCGTACGTCGGATCCGGTTTCCATATCTCACAGGCTCCTATCATCTGCAATTATATAATATCCTCTGGAAAAGATCGCAATGCGATATTTTCCGGAATAAACTCAGGCAAGTCCGGTAAAACCCCGGCCTCCTGCCGTCTACCTGGTCCCCAAAGATCGGTTTTACCTGATTTTACGGGATTTTTTTGGGATTTTCATTGCACCGGACGGCTAAATTTATTACATTAATAACTATTCTCTAAAATCGGATGGAGCTGAATATGTCGGTCAAGGTCGTAAGACAATACACCGTTTTTCTGCCCAATGTCCCGGGGGCGCTCAGCAGATTTATAGAGCTTTTCGTCAACGAGGGAATTAATATCGTGGGCATAGCCTCCGAGATCCGCGATGATTCGGGCGTGGTGCGGGTGACCGTGGACACCGATAAAAAGATCAGTTACCTCCTCACCGGCGCGGGCTTTACGACCGTTGAGACCCCTATGATCTCCATAGAGCTGAAGGACAAACCCGGAGAACTCCTCAACCTGGCCAAAACCTTGGCCGGCCACAGCATCAACATAACCACGGTTTACGGCACGGCCTTTGGAGGCAGTTCCGCCCGCATCCTTATCAATGTGTCCGACGCCGACCGCGCGGTGGAGATCCTGAAGGCGGGACTGGACTCCGAATAAAACGTCGTAAAACGACATTTTATCAAGGTTTTGCAGTCCTAGGAGCCTGTCCGACATAAGGTTTTTAAGGCGAAATTGACGGTTTTGAGGCCGAACCGAAGTTGCGCGAAACGCGCAGGCTCCAATGAACCTGTAAGTTTCGCGCAACAAAGGTGCAGG
>Ga0172379_10001657_pt1 | contig 43279 bp, 43 predicted proteins | sample GrowelOW334metaG_FD_119756 | JGI IMG/M metagenome (GOLD analysis project Ga0172379, IMG submission 119756) | Groundwater microbial communities from an aquifer near a municipal landfill in Southern Ontario, Canada - Groundwater well OW334 metaG | ecosystem: Environmental > Aquatic > Deep... | reverse complement strand
GGTGCGTTTCTGGAGTGAAGGGAAATTCCTGGGCGCCCAGAACGCTAAAATATCCGATTTACCGATAGTCCAGTTTTAACTTTCAAAACACAAAATTTGTTCACTTTTAATTTTCAAGTAACACAAAAAAATTCCCTCAAATAATGGGGGAATTTTGGTTGCGAAAAACTATTTTAGAATCCCAAGCAAGCTTTCCCCCGTCATCTCTTTTGGTTTTTCGATCTGCATAATTTCCAAAATAGTCGGGGCAACGTCAGAGAGAAGACCGGCCACTTGAGGCGGAATAGGCTCTCTCGGCTTCTCATGATGGTTTTGTGAAGTTATATACCAAAGCGGAACAGGATTGACCGAATGTTCAGTGTCTACTTCTCCTGTGTGGTTATTTGTCATTTCTTCAGCATTGCCATGGTCGGCAGTGATGAGGAGTTGCCCGTTTTTTCCCAGAATAGCTTTAATAATCTTCTCCAGGCACGAATCAATCGTTTCGATAGCAGTAACAGTGGCTTTTTCATTTCCAGTATGTCCGACAATGTCCGCGTTGGCAAAATTGAGAAGAATAAATCCATAATCTTTTTCTTTCAGAAGATCCAGGAGTTTTTCAGTAATTTCCGGAGCGCTCATTTCAGGTGCTTCGGCGAAAGTGGAAACAGCTTTAGAAGGAATAATCACCCTTTCTTCTCCTGGAAAGGCTTCTTCTATTCCGCCATTGAAAAAATAGGTGACATGGGCGAATTTTTCTGTTTCAGCGATTCGCAATTGCTCCACTTTGCTCTTGCTTAAAGTTTCACCTAAGCAATCTTTGATGGCGATCGGTCCAAAAGCTATTTCGGATGGAATATCGTCTTCGTATTGGGTCATGGAAACGAAAAGCAGATTGGCTATTTCTTTTCGCTGAAATTTATTAAATCCGGGAAGAACGAATGATTTGGTGATCTGGCGCGCCCGGTCTTCGCGGAAGTTGAAAAAAATAAGAGCGTCATTATCACCGATAGATCCTATTGGCTTTCCATTCTCAGTTACAACCGCTGGCTCGATGTATTCATCAAAAATTTCTTTGGCATAGGAACTAGTCAGATATTCTTTTGGATCAGTTATTTTCTCTCCTTCGCCCAGAACCATCGCGTCATAAGCTTTTTTTATTCTGTCCCAGTTGTTATTGCGATCCATGCCGAAATAGCGGCCGCCAATGCTGGCTATCTTGCCTATTCCTTGCGTTTCCATCCGATGCCCCAATTCTTTTATAGAATCCACCCCGGAAGTAGGTGAAGAGTCCCGCCCATCAGTGAAAACATGAATAAAAACACGAGAAACATTTTCTTTTTTCGCAAGTTCCAGGAGGGCGTAAAGATGATCGACTGAAGAATGGATCCCGCCTTTGCCGACAAGACCCATAAGGTGCAGCGCGGAATTATTCTGGCGGACGTGATCTATTGCTTTCAAAAACGCGGGGTTTTGGAAAAATTCGCCGCTTTGGATGGCCATTGTGATCCGAGGCATAGACTGGTAGATCACTTTTCCGGTGCCTAGAGTCATATGTCCCACTTCGGAATTTCCCGGTTCTCCCCAAGGAAGACCGACAGAAATTCCGGAAGCCTGGAGAGCGATACCCGGATAATATCCATCAATTTTTTTGATAGTTGGGATATTGGCTTCGGCTATGGCATTCCCTTTCTTGCCTTCTGATAATCCCCATCCATCGAGCACGATAAGCGCCACTGGTCCGATATCGTTGTTTTTCATAACTAGTTTTGTTCGAATATTTTTTTACTTTTACATAATAGCATTCCGTAGACTCTTTGACAAAAAGCTAAATTCGGATTAATATAGTAGATGTTCTAATGTAAAAATTCTAAGTTCTAGAAACATTGATAAACACGAAGAATTAAAAGAAATTAAGAAGAATTCATACTTTTTATGATTTATCAATTGAATAGAAAAAAACACTATGGAAATCAGTCTAACAATCTTAGCAATTGGCATTTTAATGCTGGCTTTTGGCGCAATTCTGGGCTATTGGGCCAGACAAACCATTGCTAAAAAGCAACTTCACACAGCCGAGGGAAAAGCAGAAAAAATAATCGATGAGTCGGAAAAAAAGTCCCAGGAGATCCTCATCGAAGCCAAAAACAAAGCGGTCAACATCTTGGAAGAAGCTAAAAAAAAGGAGCAGGAGAGGGAAAACCAAATAATACGCTCTGAAGAGCGCCTGGAAAAACGCGAAGAAGTCATCGACAAGAAGATGGAGGAAATTGATCGTGGCCGGATAGTTTTGGAAAAAAAAGCGGAAGAGATTAGAAAAATCAGAAAAGAAGTGGATGAGACAAGGAAGCAAGAGCTTAAGCGGTTGGAAAAAATCGCGGGACTGGGAAAAGAGCAGGCTAAAAAAGTACTTCTCCAGTTGACCGAAGAAGAAAACAGGGAATATTTGGGTAAAAAGATGAAAGAAATGGAAGTTTCCGGAAAAGTTGAATTGGAAAAGAAAGCGAGAGATATTATGACTCAAGCTATCCAGAAATATGCCGGATCGCACGCGGCGGAAGTGACAACATCTACCGTTAGTATCCCATCTGACGAAGTGAAAGGAAGAATTATCGGTCGGGAAGGAAGAAATATTAAGGCATTGGAGCGTCTCACGGGAATTGAAATAATCGTTGACGACACGCCAGAAGCTATTGTCATTTCCGGTTTCGATCCGATACGCAGAGAGATTGCCAAAATTGCCATAGACAAGCTGATTGGCGATGGCCGAATCCATCCGACTAAAATTGAGGAAGCGGTGGATTTTGCCAAGAGTGAGGTGAACAACAAAATTCGCGAAGCGGGGGAAGCCGCGGCTTATGATGTTGGTGTGGCCGGACTTGATCCAAAACTCATTCATATTCTGGGACGTTTGCGTTATAGAACCAGTTATGGACAAAATGCCCTTCTTCACTCATTGGAAGTGGCTCATCTTTCCGGAGCACTGGCGGCAGAACTCGGAGGCGACGTGGCTCTGGCCAAACGAGCCGGACTACTTCACGATATTGGAAAGTCAGTGGATCATGAAGTGCAAGGAACGCACGTGGAAATTGGAATAAAAATATTAGAAAAATTTGGAATCGGAAAAGAGATCATCAACACGATGAAATCTCATCATGAAGATTATCCTTTTGAAAATTTGGAATCAATGATTATTTCCGCCGCCGATGCTATTTCCGCCAGTCGACCGGGCGCTAGAAAAGATACTTTGGAAAACTATTTGAAACGGTTGGAAGAATTAGAAGGAGTAGCTAATAGTTTTCCGGAAGTGGAAAAGACTTATGCTATCCAGGCTGGACGCGAAATCAGAGTTTTCGTTAAGCCGGACAAAATTGATGACCTTGGAGCGATCAAGCTGACTCGAGCTATTGCCGATAAGATCGAAAAAGAATTGAAATATCCGGGAGAAATCAAGGTAAATGTAATAAGAGAGGTGCGAGTGACGGAATATGCTAGATAATATGTGGATAACAAGTTTGCTTTATTTAAAGCAAAAATATAAAATGAGTCTAGCGGTAATATAAATATTAAACTGGAAGGGAAGGTGATATTATGGCAAGAAATATAAACAAGGACACTTTGATTTCGGCTATTGCTGAAAAAACGGAACTGGCCAAAAAGGATATCGAACTGGTGATCGACACAATGACTGAAGAAATTACCAAATTCATAAAAGCTGGAGACAAAGTAACCTTTACCGGGTTTGGAACTTTTAGGATGTCTGCCCGCGCGGCGCGTGTCGGGATCAATCCTCAGACCAAGGAAAAAATTCAAATCCCAGCTATGAACGTTCCCAAGTTCACCGCTGGAAAAGCCTTAAAAGAAGCAGTGAAATAATTTTCTTCTTAGAATATATTCTAACAATAAAATCCCGCGCAGGCGGGATTTTATTGTGGGGAAGTTGACTGGCGAGATAATAAAAGATATGATATTTAAGTGATTACGGAGTGTCGTATACCGGCAGTACGCATGGTTTGGTACCATGATGACAGGGTTCGATTCCCTGCACTCCGACATAGTGAATTTGATTTATTAGAATTATTTGCTACAATTATTGAGAAATTAAGAAATTAGAAATTGTTTAAAAATTAAAAATTTTGAATTAAAAATTTCCAAAGCGGGTATCGTATAATGGCTATTATGCAACCCTTCCAAGGTCGAGATGGGGGTTCGATTCCCCCTACCCGCTCATATAAAAACAGTCCCACCTAGGCGGGACTGTTTTTTATTGATTGAAAAAAATAATTTTAGTTCATTATCTTTTCCCACGGCAGGCCGTCTTTCCCAAAGTGTCCGTACGATGCTGTTTGGCGGTAGATCGGTTTTTGAAGATCAAGTTGTTTGATGATTTCTAATGGTCTGAAATCAAAATTTTCTTTGACGTAATCGGCAAGACTCTCTCCTTTTTCATTTGTGGCTTCAATCATCAATGGTTCCGCTTTTCCGATGGCATACGACACCGAAACCAGACACTTATTAGCCAATCCTTTGGCGACAATATTTTTAGCTACATATCGGCACATATAGGCGCCGGAGCGATCAACTTTTGACGGATCTTTTCCGGAGAAACATCCTCCACCGTGAGGAATGAGCCCGCCATAAGTATCCACCATCAATTTTCTTCCAGTGAGTCCTGTGTCAGCATAAAATCCACCGTGGACAAAATTTCCAGTTGGGTTGACCAGAATATCAATATTCTCAATATTCTCTCCATACTTTTTTAGTATTGGAGCGATGAGATTTTCGATCAAACTTTTTCTAATATCACCATTCCCAATTTCTTCACTATGTTGGGTGCTGACAAGCACGGAACGGATTTTTCCGTCAACTATCGTTACTTGTGATTTCCCATCTGGTCGGAGCCAGACTAGCTTTCCGCTTTTTCGCAGATCTTCCAATCCTTTTGTCAGCTTATGGACTATGACTACGCCTTTTGGCAAATATTCATATGTTTCGTTAGTGGCATAACCATACATTATTCCCTGATCCCCGGCGCCGCCAGTATCCACGCCCATGGCGATATCGGGAGATTGCTTGACTATATTGGTCACAATTTCCAGTTTTTCCGGGTGGCCAATCTCTTCATAAACTTTTTTGGCGATTTCTTCTGCATTAAATTCGGCTTTGGTGGTCACTTCTCCACCTAAAACGAAAAGGCCATGCGCTCCGAGACATTCCATCGCAACGCGACTCTCCGGATCTTGGCGTAGACACTCATCAAGAATGGCATCAGAGATCTGGTCACAGATTTTGTCCGGATGGCCGTTCGTCACACTTTCTACGGTATAAACTCTTGAATCATATAGCATTAGTTTATCTTTTAAATATTAATTTTATCTCTACGAATTACGAACTTTTACGAATGTGACGAAATACGAATAAAAAATTGTTCGTAAATTCGTACTAATTCGTAGAGAATAACAAAAAATCTTTCCCACAAAAAGAAAGATTAAATCGACCGATGTTATCTTTCCCTTGCGGGCTAGAATTGGCACCAGCTGTAGCGGCCAATGATTATTGGCCCTACTAAGGTTGCCGGCAGGTATAACGGGCTAGATCCCTTCCTGCTCTCTGGATAAATATTAAGTTGTTATTACTATTTTAGCGGTTATAGATTTTCTGTCAAATGTGAATTTTTAGGAAAATTTTTCTGAAATTTTGCGTTTGAAATATTGTATGATATATTGAAAGCAGAAAGCTGTTTATTGGTTGGAAATATAAAAAATTAAGCGGGGGAATATGAAAACACTTCACTTCATCGTAAAAGAATTCTTCTGGGGAGCAGTTAACGCATTTGTTATGATGGCTGCCGGCGTACTAATCGCCGGTTTTTTTATTTATAAATATCAAACCCCGGATGTGCGGACAATTTCCAATTTCCGTCCGCACGAAACTTCTATCATTTATGATCGGACTGGAACGCATATCCTCTACAAAATCCACGGTGAAGAAAATCGGAAAGTTCTCGCTCATGATGAAATTCCTGATTCAGTGAGAATTGCCACAGTGGCGGCCGAAGACAAGGATTTTTATAGCCATTTTGGTGTTGATTTTGTTTCTATTATGCGGGCGATAAAGGTTAATTATGAAGAAAAAGGGATGTATCAGGGCGGTTCGACTATCACTCAACAACTGGCCAGAAACTTATATTTAAGCCGCGAAAAGACCTTGCGAAGGAAGTTGATGGAAACAATAATTGCCATCAAAATCGAACGCAATCTGACGAAAGATGAAATTCTAGATGCCTACCTCAACGAAGTGCCTTATGGTTCCAATGCCTATGGTATCCAATCGGCGGCGGAGGTATTTTTCGGAAAAAATGCGTCTGAACTAACATTAAACGAGGCAGTTTTTTTGGCCGCCCTTCCAAAAGCGCCAACCTACTATTCTCCATACGGAAACCATCGGGAAAAATTATATGCCCGCTACAAAGATATTTTGAAAAAAATAGAAAATCAGGAATTGATCTCTGTAGATCAAATAGCTGAGGCAAAGAATGAAGATGTTTTTCTAAAAGTTAAGCCGTTTCGTGAGCCAATAGATACTCCGCATTTTGTTTTTTATGCTATTGAAAAATTGGAAGAGAAATATGGCCGGGAACTTTTGGAAAAAGGCGGATTTCATATCATAACCAGCTTGGATTACGACTTGCAAAAAGCAGCTGAACAGTCTGTGCAAGAAGGGGTGGCCAGGAATATGAGCCGCGGAGCGACCAACGCGGCGCTCGTGGCACTTGACCCCAAAAGCGGACAGATTTTGGCTATGGTGGGCAGCCGGAATTATTTTGACCAATCCATCGATGGCCAGGTCAATGTCACCATCCAGCCGCGCCAGCCCGGATCTTCCTTTAAACCGATCGTCTATGCCACGGCTTTTGAAAAAGGTTTTCAGCCGGAAACTATGGTGACGGATTCTCCTACTAATTTTGGTCCGGATGGAAATGGGAAAAATTATGTACCCAGAAACTACGATGGAAAATTTCACGGCACTCTTCCTATGAGAAAAACACTAGCAATGTCCCTCAATATTCCAGCCATCAAAACTTTGGCCATGAGCGGACTTGATAATGTTATCAATATGGCTCATCGTTTAGGAATTACCACTATAAACGATCGGAAACGATATGGATTGTCACTGGCCATCGGTGGCGCGGAAGTGCGGCCGATTGATATGGCTTCCGCCTTTGGGGTTTTTGCCAACGAGGGGAAGAAATTTTCACCCAGTCCGATACTCGAAGTCATTTATCAGGATGGGAGTATATACGAAAAGCAGGCAATAGGTGAGCAAGTAATAGACAGCGAAGTAGCTAGAAAAATCAATTCTATCTTGAGTGATAATGATGCCAGGTCATCTATTTTTGGGAAAAATAATCCTCTTTACATACCTGGAAAAATTGTGGCAGCCAAAACAGGGACAACCCAGGAATTCCGTGATGCCTGGACGGTCGGCTATACTCCAAATATCGCGGTCGGCGTTTGGGCGGGTAACAACGATTCGCGGCCGATGATTTCCGGGTCAGATGGCGTGTTTGTAGCCGCGCCAATCTGGAGAAGTTTTATGGATAAAGTACTCAACCGCTATCCTGATACCGCATTTATCGATTATCAGCATCAAAAACAGGAAAAAACAATGATAAGTGACGAAGAATTGGATAAAATTAAAAATGACAGAAAAGACGAGAAAAAAACGAAAAAGCATGGATAAATATCTAAAAATGATGTATAATATAGTCCCTAAGAAAGAAGAAAGAATAAAGAAGTAAGAAGAAAGTATGAAAAATATCTTTTATTTTATTAAAGAAAATTACATTTTAGCCAGAAGGAGAAAAATTTCTTCTAAGATTGCTTTTTTGATTATTATTGTTGCTTCCATATCTGCCATAACAATAGTTAGAATTTATTATTCTCATCTTGTTTTTCCGGAGCCACAGGTAGTAAAAATTGAAAAAAAACCGGAAATAAAACCAGAGGAATGGAAATTCAATCCCCAGCCGTTTACAATGAAAGAACTAAAGACCCGCGGATGTGTGGCGGACGGAATTTTGTCTGATTACGGTAATGATAGTGAAAATTCCACAAAGCTTATTAATCGTTCACAATGCGTCTATCTCCACAGAGCCCTTGAAACCTGGGCGGCTCCGCCGGATTTTGAAAAAGCCCGGGAAATCATGAGGGATATCGACAAAAAACATATAGTTTATGGTATGTTTATTGCCGAAGCTATAGACAAAAAAGCTGATTACTATTTTCCGGAGGAAGATAGAAATTTCAGATTCTCCGATATGTGCCGGGGAAGCACGGACAACCGCTGGGGCGAACATACCTGCATTCCTTCGTTCAACAAGCAGGAATATCGCGATTATTTGAAAACAATAACCCATCAGGCTATGGATTTGGGTATCCAGAGCTTTCTTTTCGGACAGATTTATCTCCAGGATCCGGAGGAAAGGAATAAGTCAGAGATATATGATGTTATGAAAGATATGAGGAAGTATGCCAGCAGCAAGCATATGCAAATTATCATCGGAGCGCAGACAAATAATATGACTAATCAGAAATATCTGGACGCCTTTGACTATATCGAAGGCGGCGTAGGAATAAACAATGGAGGGAATATCGAAGACGGGCCATGCCTTTCGACAAAGGGTAGTTGCTGGGCGCTTCTGTGGCATCCGAATTATGCGAGTCGCGCCAAGAATGTTTTTTTGCATCTTGACTGGAGCGGACTCTATTATGATGACATGAGTATATTTGCCCGGATGGATCAAAAGACACGAGTAAATACCCTGAAACATCTTTATAACTATTTCACCATGCGCGATATGGGATTTATGATGCCGTATCTTGCCACTATTAATAAAAATGATGATGGGTGCTATGGTCCCAAAAAAAGATTTTATTCTCCGGATAATAAATATAGTTGTCAGGACGAAAATTTTATCTCGGACATTTTCCTTGGACGACTCTAAAAATGCTGGACAAAGCGGCTTTAATATGCTATACTTGATATAGATAGAAAGGAGAAAAGGAGACGGGTGAGCCCGTCTTTTTGCTTTTTTTATGCTGAAAAATCAATAAAAATATGAAAACGCTCAAAATGGAAGTATGTATGCTTCCGTCGGGAAACAATAAAAAAATCAAAATAAAGAGAACATTTGAAGGACACTTCCCCGGCCTTATTTGGCATATCTTTTCAGGTAGTATTGAAGCGTCTTTCCATGAATGGAAAATCCGATCAAACTGGTTTTGGGAATATTTGAAAAAAAATATAACACTGGAAAGACATGTTTTGGAATCAGAAATCAGAATAGTCATTCTTATCTTTCTTAATATCATCGCTTTTTCCTGGATAGTGAACCAAAGGTTTTTTGTTATCAGTCTTCCATATAATTATGCTTTTGGAGAAGAGGTAACTGATACAAAAATACCTTTTATCCCCAATGAAAATCCGGATCTGGCCGGAATGACCAGGCTTGATTCGGAAAGAAAAGATAACAATGATGAAAATAAAAATGAGGAAAGCCAGACAATTATCACTGAACTTAATAAATTAATTTCTTCCCAGGATGAAAGATGCCAGAAGGATAAAGAGAATAAGGAGTGCACAGAACTATGCGTGAAAAATGAAGAGGAAATTATTGCTCAAATGAAGGCCGAAGAACGAAAAGGATGGGCTAAATATCTTTCCGGGAAGCCGAGATTATTGCAACCGAGCGCGCATATTTCCTGCGCTAAAGATACAAAAGGCGCGAGAAGGAGTGATACCAAGGGAAAACACAGAGATGAGGATTGTTGCCCGGATCCGGACGAATGGCCAAAGCCTGGTTGTCGTTATAGCGCGGCGGGACTGGCGCTTATGATGAAAGGACCAAAATAAGATGAGAAAAAAAATAAAAAAATTTAAGGCAAATTTTCAAAAAGCTTTCTTGGCCAAGACCGAGAAGCTTTTTGCCATTCCTCATCCCAAAGACGCCATAAACATCCTCTATCTTTTTATGGTCTTTATGTCTTTTTCTTATGGAATACTAATATATATGGCCGGTCAAGCCATAGAGCACGAGAACTATAATGGTAACCCGAGTCCCCGGAATCCGGGGCTGGAAAGAAAAATAGGCAAGATGACCCACGGTTACCCGATAGAAAAAATGTCTCCTTACATTTCTGAAAAAGATAAAAAAGTAGCTACATTTCTCATCGCTATTGGAAAGAAAGAAAGTAACTGGGGTAGGATTTCTCCTAAAAAAGATGGGCGGGAATGTTTCAACTACTGGGGCTATCGCGGTCAGGAAAATACAACGGCTTCCGGTTATTCCTGTTTCCGCAATCCCCAGCAGGCGGTGAATATTGTCGGCCAAAGAATTCAAGAACTAGTAGATCAGGATTTGGATACCCCGAGAAAAATGGCGGTCTGGAAATGTGGTTGGGATTGTTCTTGGGACAATCCGGCACAAGTGAGAAAGTGGGTCAGTGACGTCGACTTTTATTATCAAAAAATTTACGTAGAATAGTTTTTCTACTGTTTTATGCTAGAATATTAGCATGAATAAAAAATATATAATCATAATGATATGCGCCGTTTTAATTTTAGCTCCGGCGCTTTTTTTGTCCGCCAGCTGGCGGACAAAATGGGAAAAGAAAGTAGAGTTTAAAAAAATTCAAAAAATCACAGAAACGGATAATAATATAACTTCGGAAAATACTGATTTGGAAAACTTACCGGAAAATAACTCGCCGGAGAATAATAACGATTCTTCTATCCGAGAAAATAAAGCCGCGCAAGAAAATGATAATAAGATCGAAGATGAAAATAAAAAATCCGAACCAGTAAGTGTGGCTAAAATTACTAATAGGCTGGTCAGCTGGGGATATGAAAAGGCGGATTCGCGAAAAATTGATACAATCATTGTTCATTCGACATATAACATCACTTCAAGCGACCCATTTGATCTGGATGCTATCATTTATAAAGAATATAAGCCCTATGGCGTTTCACCTCACTATATCATCAATCGTGACGGAAAAATTTATCGTCTAGTTGAAGATAAAAATATTGCTTACCATGCCGGGGAATCCAAGATGCCTGACGGCCGCACTGGCGTCAATAATTTTTCTATCGGCATTGAACTGGTCAATTCTAAAACTGCCAAGCCGACCGATGAACAATATGCTTCTTTAAAATATCTAATTGGATATATTAAGGGCAAATATTCTATAAAATACACCCTTGGCCACAAGGATATCGCCTCCGGCCGCAAAGATGACCCGTGGAATTTTGATTGGGGGAAAATTTAGAATAATAAAGCGGTTTAATTGTATTTTTACAGGCAGAGATAAATCATTGAAAGGGGGTGATAAACATGCCTATGAAAGAACAAATCAGGACGTCGAGAGGGCTAAATGTTCTAGCCGGTGTTTGGCTTATTATTTCGCCCTACATCCTGGGTTTTGCCAAAACTTCCGCTGCTACCAATGCTATAATCGTGGGAATTGTGGTGGGTATTTTGGCGCTTATCAGTGCAACTTCACCCGAATCGGCCATGTGGACAGGTTGGGTCAACATAATCCTGGGAGTTTGGATGATTATTTCACCTTTCATTTTGGGTTTTGTTGGTGGAGCGGTCGTTATGAATAGCATTATCTTGGGAATTATCGTTATCGCATTATCCGCTTGGAGCTCTTCGACGACAGCCAAGTTGGGAACGGCCTAAGTCTTCTTTTCGCCTATGGGGGAAAAATTAAATCCCGTCGAAAGACAGGGATTTAATTTTGGTTATTTGAGTAATTTGCTAATTATATGAATTTTAGGGTAGAATAAAAAACCATTGGTTGAAATGAAAGTATATCGGAATTAAAAACCATGTTCTTTTCCATAAACCGAATCTCTAGGAGGGATTACGATGAAAGATCCAAGAGTGGTGGTTATTGATCTCGGTTCTCAGTACACCCGAGTTATTGGACGTGCTTTAGGAGAGTTGGGCGTTCGCTCTGTAGTACTGAATGCACAGAAGGCGGAAAGCTGGATCAGAAGGGAGTGGCCAAAAGGTATCATTCTTTCCGGAGGAGACAGTAGCGTCTATGAAAAGAATGCCATCTTTCCTCCAGAAATTATTCTCACATTAGGAGTACCAGTACTGGGCATCTGTTACGGGATGCAATGGATGGCTCATGTTCTCGGGGGAAAAGTTATTCCCAGTCACGAGGACAAAGAATATGGCGAAGTAACGGCATGTTTTTATCCCAACCCTCTATTTTCTGGTCTGAAAGACAAAAGTGTTGTCTGGACCAGTCATGGAGACAGCGTGGCTGATGCTCCGCCAGGTTTTTCAGTGATTGCTAGGTCAAAAGAAACAGGAACTATTGCTGGCATGAGCAATAAAGCGCGAAGGCTTTGGGGGGTCCAATTCCATCCAGAAGTTACCCACACTGAATACGGGAAGGACATGCTTAGCAGGTTTCTTTTCAACATCTGCGGATGTGAAACGGATTGGGAACCGAAAGATGCTATCGAAGAGGTGCGGGAAGAATTGCGCTCGCTGACACATCTCCGATTTGTGAGTGGTTTCAGTGGAGGGGTCGATTCAAGTACGCTTGCTGCTGTGGTAGCTCCTGTTCTTGGAAATAATGTGAAAGTTTTTACCATCGACAGTGGCGCCTTGAGGGAAAATGAAATTCCTGAAATCCGTGCCAATGCTAAAGCAGCTGGCGTTCAGCTAAGAGTAGTCCATGCTGCCAGACGTTTTCAAAAAGGAATCGGGCACACCTCCGATGCTGAAACGAAACGGAAGAGATTTAGCCGGGTTTATGGTGAAATTTCCGCCGAGCAGGCCAAAATGTTTGGAGGTGATAAGCCACTGTGCTTCATCCAAGGAACGCTAGCTACGGACTTGATCGAGTCAGGCAAAGCTGGCGAGTCGGCGCTTATCAAAACCCATCACAATACCAGACTGAAGCTTCGGGATGTTCAACAGATCCATCCATTTCGACGATTTTTCAAACATGAAGTTCGCGATTTGGCCCGGACACTAGGGTTACCTGTTTCTATCAGTGAAAGACAGCCCTTTCCTGGACCGGGACTGTTTATCAGGGTCTTGGGGAAACCACCAACATTAGACAAGCTAGTCTTGGCTAGGTGGGCTGATGCTAGGGTAGCCGAAGTTCTCATAAGAAAAGGCATCTACAATACTCTCTCCCAACTCGTTGTCGCCCTTGATTGTACTAAAAGTGTTGGCATCAAAGGAGATGCTCGAGCCTACGGCTATTCGATTCGGGTCCGGGCTGTCCAGACGACCGATTTTATGACCGTGAAAGGTGTCCATTTTTCGGAGGAAATTGAGGATGAAATCGAGAGGGTGGTGACAAAGCACCCGCGTATTGTTCAAGTAGGTTTCTACCCGTGCAATAAACCGCCGGCAACGACCGAATTTGAATAGTCCTCGAAGAATTAAGTTGAGCTCTGGCAGGCTGCGACCCGCCAGAGCTTTTCTATTTGCCAGACGGGTGTTATTTAAAGTAAGATTAGGTTATAAGTATACTATAAATCATATGAACATTTGCATTTTTGGCGCCAGTATTACTTATGGGTACTATGACCAAAAAATGGGCGGATATGTCCAGAGAATTCGCCATTATCTTGAAAATAAAAATAAATTTGACGGTCAAATTTTTAATCTGGGAGTTTCTGGTGCTAGTACGAAAGATATACTGAAAAGATTCGACATTGAGGCAGAGGCAAGAAGGCCGGGATTAATTATTTTTTCTTTAAATACCAATGATACTCAATTTCTGATTAAAGAAAATAAGCAAAGAGTGACAATTAAAGATTATGTAAAGAATATAAATGAGTTAATAAATAAAGCCAGAAAATTTACACCAAATATTATTTTCATTGGAATCGCAGCAGTTAATGATAATAAAACCAACCCATTGCCTTGGGCAACTAACAAGGTTGTCGGAAATAAAACTATTGAAAAATATAATAATACAGCTATGAAGATATGCGAAAGAGGGAAAATAAAATTTATCAATCTTTATTCTGAAATGATCAATCTGGACTATAAATCAATGCTTTTTGATGGTCTTCATCCAAATGCCGAAGGCCATCAATGGATGGCGGAGAGAATAATTAAGGAAATAAATTTATGAAAACATTGATTATTTCAGGTAGTCCAAGAAAGGGAAATACGGAATTTATTCTTAGCAAAATCTACAAATCTCTCAGGGGAAATAAAGAACTTATCTTGCTCCGAAATAAAAATATTAAACATTGCTCCGGGTGTTTATATTGTGATGGGCATAAAAAATGCGCTATTCAGGACGACATGCAGGAAATATACAGAAAATTACTCAAAGCCGATTTAATTATCCTCGGTACTCCAAACTATTTTGACAATGTGCCGGGGATAATGAAGGATTTTGTTGACAGAACTAATCCATTTTATGAAACTGACAAATTGAAAGGTAAAAAAGTTATTTCAATTGTTGTTGGAGGCGGAAAAGTCAATAACTCCAAACGGGTGGGCGAACAAGCCTTGAAATATTTTATAAATGGCCATCAAATGAAATCGGTGGGGAAATATTATTTTCAGGCATTATATCCCAAGGATATTGAAAATAATCCCGAAGCTATCAGCGAAGCGGGTAAAATTATTAAAAAAATTAACACAATAAGGTAAATGTATGGGCATTAAAGTTGAATTTAATCCTGATCTGGCGCTTCGAGACATTTCGGAATATAAAAAAGGAAGCAGAAAAATTGAAGAATGCATTCCTGATCCATTGGAAGAAGGGAAAACATATGATTTTTTGAAAAAAGACCAGAGAAATTATTGGATATATGGAGAGATTCCACTGATTGAAACAAAAGGCAATGAAGTGCTTTCGCGTCCCAAAGCCAGTATCCAAATTTTGGAAGCGACGCATTTTTGCGTGGATGGTATTATGTATACCAAGGGGAAATATCAGGTTAAGGAAGTATTTAAAGATGACGATATTCATTTTGAATGTTTTGATAAACTAGGAGTTAGAAAATAATTTTATGAAAATAAAAGTAATCCTCTTTGATTTTGGGCGGGTCTTGGCGGATTTTGATTTTATGAATTTTGCAAGAATTGTTGAAAAATTTTCTCTTTTATCCGCGGAAGAAATAGTGAAAAAAACAGTGGATAATAAACCGATGTCCAGATTTCAAAAAGGGCAAACTAGCCCGATGGAATTTTTTAGGGAGATGAAAAAAGAATTGAAAATGTCAGGTATGAAATATCAACAATTTAAATTTGCCTGGAACGCAGTGCTGGTTCATCCGGATAAAAAAACAGAAAAAATACTTTCCAGGATTAAACCAGATGTGAAAATATTAATTTTGTCTACCAACGATGCTTTACATTGGGGAAAAGAAAACAAATACAAAATGGTCAAAAGATATTTTCCTCTTTCCTGCCAAAGAGTACTGTCTCACAAAGTCGGGGCAGAAAAACCAGAGCTTAAAATATACAAAAAAGCGCTTGGCCGCTATAACATTCCCGCTTCGCAGACTCTTTATATTGATGACAATAGGACGTATCTGGAAGCGTTTCAAAAATTGGGCGGCAATACGATATATTACAGTTGTCGGCTGCATTCGTTTGATTATTTAACAAGGGAACTGAATGAGTTCGGGGTTTTGAATAAAAATTAAAATAACAAATATGGAAATAAAAAGTTTATTACAAACAAGCCGGGAAATTTGGGGCGGTAAAAAATTATCACTTGGAGAAATTATCGTCAGAACGGGAAAAATTTTTGGTGATATTTGTCGTTGGGAACGCGATGCCGCAAAAGACAAGGATACGCATACGGAAGAAGAAATAAAAAAGGAATTAGGGAATATGATATTTTGTACGATCAAATGGTACGATGATTTGGGCTATGATCCGGAAGAATGCATCGAATTGGCCATTGAGTGTCAGAAGAATTTTAAAAAATAACAAAAACCCCCGTTTATAGGGGGAATAGCCTATCCCTTGCGGGAGACCTGCCATACGGACAGTGTTCGGCTATTGCTAATCCTATTATAGCACATAATATCATCAGCCAGCGCTTTTTTACTTGCGCGAGACAATTAGCAGTGGTATAATATCACTATAGCTAATTATTTTTTAAAAATGCCCACAAATAAACATTTTAGAGATATAAAAACTGGATTTTGCTTTCTTGATGAAACCGGACTCATTCATAGTGAACAGGATAGATTTTTTGCTCTGGGAATAATAAAATGTAATGATCCACAAAAATTATATAACAGGATAAGAAAGGTAAGAAGCAGATATAGATATGGCTAAGAACTAAAATGGTCTAATCTTGATCGAAAAATACGCTTTGATATAGCCAGAGAATTTGTTAATATATTTCTAACAGAGGACGCGAAATTTAATTGTATCATTCTTGATAAAAGTGAACTGGATTTTGAAAAATATTACGACAATAATCTATATAAAGTTTATAGGAATTTCACTATAGCTCTTTTGAAGTTAATTATCGGAAATAATCCTCAGGAAGTCCTAGTTGTTTTGGCTGATGATTATTTTTCTCCCGACGGAACCGACTTGGAAATTACGATTAAAAAATTCATTAATGATCACTATAAAAGGTTTGTTGTTGCTGGTGTATGTCAGATAAATTCCAAATGTTCAGATATTTTACAATTAACAGACTTACTTCTCGGAGCTATAGCCTATGATTTGAAAAAACAAAATAAACTAATAAAAAGGCAGACTGAATATAAAAGAAAATTTTTGAACTTTTTATATCAAAAACTGAAAATAAAAAAATCTTTTTTCAAAAATGGATTCGGTTTTAATACGAGAAATTATGTTCTGTCGGGAGATAAAATTAGAGCAACCATTTTTGATTACCGCAGATCCAAGAGGAGGCGAAAATAAAAAACAAGCCATGGCCCATAACGGGCGACGCTTGTTTTTCGCAGGCATTATGAATAATAACACCTGCAACAAGAATAGCAGATATATCCTATCTTGTCAACAATTAATACCAGGGCCAGATAATAATTATTTCAGGCGAATAGTTATGAAACTGATTATAAATATCAACGATAACAAAGTAAGGGCGATTTTGGCGGAAAAAGGGAAAAATATTGATGAGAAAGGTTTTGATTTGGACAATAATTTGTCGGAAAAGCTTTTGCCAACAGTTGATAAGGTTCTAAAAAGGCATAAATTAGAGCCAAAAGACTTGAAAAAGGCGGAGTTAGAGTGTAATGTGCCGGATTCCTATACTACATATAGGATAGCGAAAGCGGTAGCGGACGCTTTGAATTGGAAATAACCCCCTTGACAGAAATCGGAAAGTCTTTATACTTAGAACTACACACTAATCTTGACAAAAAATACGGGTGGAAAAACTTCATAGGAAATAAATATAAATGCATGAAAGACTGCACCTCAGTTGCGTGTCTTTTGATTTTGTTGTCTGCGGCGATACCAAAAATATTGCCAATTCATATAAATTAACCATCTTTAATATTTAGCCGTATTCGCGCGTAAATGTCCCTAGATTTTCAGCGGACTAGCGTAAATTGTGGCATAAAACATTCATGCTTAAAGTTGACAAAAAGCTCAAAGTAAAGAGTACTTTTGGAGCGCAATCATCTCTCGCCAAGCGAAAATTCTTCAAACCGATGTTGATGGTGTCTCTCCCAAACCTCATCGAAGCCCAAATCAATTCCTATGATTGGCTGCTTGAAGAGGGGATAAAAGAGCTTTTTGAAGAAGTGAATCCTATCAAGGACTTTACGGAAAAAGACCTGGAACTATCTCTCAAGGACTATTATCTGGACGATCCGAAATACGATGAGGTGACAGCCAAAAGCAAGAATATTTCATATGAAGCGCCATTGCGTGCCAAAGTTCAGTTAGTCATCAAAAAGACCGGCGAGATAAAAGAGCAGGAAATATACCTGGGCGATTTTCCTTTGATGACCGATCGCGGAACTTTCATTATTAACGGTGTGGAAAGAGTGGTGGTTAGCCAGATCATCAGAAGCCCCGGTGTGTTTTTCACTATGGATTATCAAAAAGGACGAAAACTTTTTGGAGCGAAAATTATTCCTAACCGTGGAGCCTGGCTGGAAATGGAAACTGATCTTGACGGAGCAATATCCGTGAAGATCGACCGCAAAAGAAAAGTGCCGATAACCTCGCTTTTGCGGGCTTTTGGCTATTCTACCGACAAAGAATTGGTGGATCTTTTTGCCGATGTGAACAAGGGCGAAGTTAACCATATCGAAGCTACTATTGCCAAAGATACAGCTAAAAACCAAGGAGAAGGATATAAGGAAGTATATAAAAGAATACGACCGGGCGATCTAGCGACAGAATCCAATGCCAAATCAGTCATTGATTCTATGTTTTTCAACTTTGAAAAATATGACTTTGGATCAGTTGGGCGATATCGTCTCAACCAAAGATTGGAACTGGACAAGCCGGATGATGAGGCGCACCGAGTGCTTACTCGAGAGGATTTGATTTTAATAATAAAAGAAATTATCAAACTTAATAATAATCCAATGGCGGTGGCTGATGATATTGATCACTTGGGAAATCGTCGAGTCCGTTCTATTGGAGAACTAGTACAAAATAAATTGCGAGTAGGATTGGCCAGGACCGCTAGAAATATCAAAGACCGAATGAGTACCTGTGATATCACGATTGTTGTCCCGGGCCAACTAGTCAATTCTCGACCAATAGCCGCTTCTATCAAGGAATTCTTCTCCTCTTCGCAGCTTTCTCAATTTATGGACCAGGTCAATCCCTTGGCGGAGCTGGAGCATAAAAGAAGAATTTCGGCGATGGGACCAGGCGGACTTACTCGAGAACGAGCCGGATTTGAAGTGCGAGACGTACACAATTCCCACTATGGTCGCATTTGTCCAGTGGAAACTCCGGAAGGTCCGAACATTGGACTTGTCGGACACCTGGCGACATATACGAAAATAAACGAATATGGATTTTTAGAAACGCCATATCTCAAAATTTATCATGAAGTGGAAAATAAAGAAGAAGTGCTTTTAAATAAAATTCTGGACGAGGCAGTGGCTGGAGGAAAACCGGGAACTATGATTGATGAAAAATTGGCTAAAGCTATTGTCAAAGAAAAATCCAAAAAAACTATAAAAATCCGTCCGTGGGTCTCTCATGAGATTGATTATATCAATGCTACCGTCGAAGACCGAAAAAGCATCACTCACGCCGGTGTCCCTATGGATGAGCATGGAAATATTCTGGCTGAAGCAGTGGGAGCGCGTGTTAAAGGACGAACAACTGAAATTGAAACGAAAAAATTGGATTACATTGATGTGTCAGCTAAGCAATGCATTTCTGTCGCCACCTCTCTTATCCCATTTTTGGAACACGATGACGCTAACCGAGCTCTTATGGGTTCCAACATGCAGCGTCAAGCAGTGTCTTGTGTGAAACCGGAAGCACCAGTTGTTGGAACAGGAATTGAGGACAAAGCAGCGGCCGATTCTGGGCAGGTGGTTATTGCTAAGATGGATGGTGAAATAGTGGAAGTGGATTCTGATCATGTGGTTGTCAAAGAAGCCGCGCCAGCCGGAGCAAAAAAGCCATATATCAAACGTGAATATCGCCTGCAAAGCTTTGTAAAATCCAACGCTTTTACCTCGATGAACCAGATTCCACGAGTGAAAAAGGGCGATGTAGTGAAAAAGGGGCAACTTTTGGCTGATGGTGCTTCAACTGACCATGGAGAGCTGGCGCTCGGACAAAATATTTTGGTGGCTTTTATTCCCTGGGAAGGGTTCAACTATGAAGACGCTATCATAATTTCAGAAAAACTAGTGCAGGACGACCGATATTCCTCAATTCACATTGAAGACTTTTCTATTGATGTCCGTGACACTAAACTTGGACCGGAAATCGTCACACGTGACATCCCAAACATCGGAGAAGAACGTCTCAAAAACTTAGATGAAACTGGAATTATCCGCATTGGTGCCGAAGTTACTTCTGGCGATATTCTCGTTGGAAAAATTTCTCCGAAAGGTGAAGGTGATCTGACTTCGGAAGAGCGTTTGCTTCGAGCAATATTTGGCGAAAAATCAAGAGACGTCAAAGACTCATCGCTCTATCTGCCTCACGGCGAATATGGAAAAGTAGTGGATATCAAGATATTTTCCCGTGAACAGGGCGACAAACTATCGACTGGTGTTATCCAACAGATCCAGGTGTCTGTGGCGCAACTCAAAAAAATATCGGTCGGTGACAAACTAGCCGGACGACACGGAAACAAGGGTGTTATTTCGAAAGTGGCTCCAGTGGAAGACATGCCGCATCTGGCGGATGGAACACCAGTGGATATGATTTTAAACCCGCTGGGAGTAGCCAGCCGTATGAACATTGGTCAGATTTTGGAAACCCATCTTGGCTGGGCAGCTTGGAAATTGGGATATAAAGCGGCGACGCCAGCCTTGGACGGAGTAACGGAAACTCAAATAAAGGAAGAATTGAAAAAGGCCGATTTGCCAGAATCCGGAAAAGTGAAACTGATAAACGGACGAACTGGTGAATATTTTGCCAACCCAGCTACAGTGGGAGTCATGTATGTCATGAAACTTCACCACCTGGTTGATGACAAGATTCACATGCGTTCTATTGGTCCATATTCTCTCATTACCCAGCAACCTCTTGGTGGAAAAGCGCAGTTTGGCGGTCAGCGGTTCGGAGAAATGGAAGTATGGGCGCTTGAAGGTTATGGCGCTGCTTATACTTTACAGGAAATGCTGACGATAAAATCCGATGATGTGATGGGACGTTCGAAAGCTTATGAATCAATCATCAAGGGAGAAATGATAAAGAGTCCTAATATCCCGGCATCTTTCCATGTGTTGGTTTCAGAATTAAAAGGACTTGGTCTTAATGTTGAGCTGATGGGAGAACAGAAAGTCAGAAATGAAAATGACATTGAACCAGATGAAGATGTGACCCAGGCTTAATCTTAATTAGAATTAATTTTATTTATAACTTTTTATGGAATCAATATCCAACACTAAAATAAGCGATTTTGACTCGGTGCGGTTGAAACTGGCTTCTCCTGAGGAGATCTTGACCTGGTCTCATGGAGAAGTGACAAAACCAGAAACGATCAACTATCGAACCCAGCGCTATGAAAAAGATGGGCTTTTTGACGAGCGTATTTTTGGACCATCACGGGATTGGGAATGTTATTGCGGAAAATACAAGAGAATCAGATATAAAGGGATAGTCTGCGACAAGTGCGGTGTAGAAGTAACTCGGTCAATTGTGAGACGGGAAAGAATGGGACATATAAAATTAGCTACGCCAGTTTCCCACATCTGGTTTTTGCGCGGAGTGCCATCAAAAATTGGCCTGGCTCTTGGAATGGGCGTGCAAGACTTGGAGCGGGTCATCTATTTTTCCAGCTATATCGTGCACAATGTTGATGAAGAGCAAAGAGAACGGGTAATGAATCAGCTGGACACAGAATTCAAAACTAAACAGAAAGAAATTGCCAAAAATTTTGGCGCCAACGAAAAAGAATTGAAAGAAAAAACGGAAGAATTGAAAGGCGCTTACAAAACCCTGAAAGATGAGCTAAAAAGTCTTCATCGACTGAAAATTATTTCCGAAGTTGAGTATTTCAATCTTTCCACCCGTTTTGGACAGGTCTTTACGGCGGGAATTGGAGCGGAATCTATTAGGAAAATTTTGGAAGGAATAGATCTCAAAAAAGAAGTAGATACTCTCAAAAAAGAACTTTTGAAAGAAGAAGTTTCCGACAAAAAGAAAATATTGAAAAGAATAAAGCTTTTTAAGGGATTTATAAACGCTGGACTGCATTTGGAATGGATGCTACCGATCGCTATCCCGGTTATTCCGCCGGATTTGAGACCAATGGTGGCGTTAGATGGTGGACGATTTGCTACGTCTGATCTTAATGATCTATATAGAAGAATCATCAACCGGAATAATCGCTTGAAAAAACTGATTGAAATCGGAGCGCCAGAAGTGATTACTCGAAACGAAAAAAGAATGTTGCAAGAAGCAGTGGATGCACTTTTTGACAACAGTGCCAGACGCTCTCAAGTTTCCGTGGCCGCTTCAACTGGGCAAAGACGAGCGCTTCGTTCTCTTGCTGATACCCTAAAGGGAAAACAAGGACGATTTCGTCAGAACCTACTGGGAAAACGAGTAGATTATTCCGGACGATCAGTAATTGTGGTCGGACCAAAACTAAAACTTCATCAGTGTGGAATTCCGAAAAAAATGGGGCTGGAACTTTTCAAGCCGTTTATTATCAATAAACTGATCGAAAGAGAACTGGCATATAACGTGAGATCAGCCGGAAAAATGGTGGAAGCGGAGGCGGAAGAGGCCTATGACATCCTGGACGAGATTATTTCTCATCACTACGTTCTTCTTAACCGCGCTCCGACCCTGCACCGTCTGTCCATTCAGGCTTTCCAGCCAGTGCTCATTGAAGGAAAAGCTATCCAAATTCATCCAATGGTTTGTTCAGCTTTCAACGCGGACTTCGATGGTGACCAGATGGCGGTACACGTTCCACTGACTGACAAAGCCAGGTGGGAAAGCGGCAATCTGATGCTTTCCGCCAAGAACCTTTTGAAGCCAGCGAGCGGCGATCCAATCACCACTCCGACTTTGGATATGGTTTTGGGTTGCTATTACATCACTCACATCTCACCCAATGCCAAAGGAGAAGGAAAAATGTTTTCAACTTACGAAGAGGCGATAATGGCGTGTGAATTGGGTCATGTCGATATTAGAGCCAAAATTAAGGTTTTGCATGACAATGAAGTTTTGGAAACTTCCATCGGAAGGATCAAGCTCAATCTCATCATGCCCGAAGGATTTGAATATATTAATCACGAGATGACCAAGAAAGAATTGAAAGTGCTGGTAGCAAGAGTTCTAGAACTAAAAGGTCAGGAAGAAGCTGCTCAATTTGTGGACAGGATAAAAGACTTGGGATTTGAGTCGGTCACCAACTCCGGAATTTCTTGGGGGATGGACGACTTGATTGTGCCTGCAGGCAAAAAAGATATCATGATCGAAGCGGAAAAACAAGTAGAAACTGTCAAAAAGCAATATAATATGGGACTCCTGACTGAAGAAGAAAGAAAAGACAAGGTAATTGAGATTTGGAATGATTCCAAAAACAAAATTACTGATCTGGTGCGCGCCGGAATGGACAAAGAGGGTCCGGTATATTCCATGGTCTATTCCAAAGCCAGAGGTTCCGAATCAGTGGTGGTGCAGATGTCCGGAATGAAAGGTCTTATGGCCGGTCCAACCGGAGAAACGATCGAACTTCCGGTTAAGAGCTCTTTCAAAGAAGGACTGAACGTTTTGGAATATTTTATTTCTACTCACGGCGCCCGAAAAGGTATGGCTGACACCGCTCTTCGAACGGCGACTGCTGGATATCTGACTAGACGCCTTGTTGACGTGGCGCAGGATGTTATTGTTCGGGAAAAAGATTGTCATGATAAAAATGGCGCTTTCATGTATAAAGAAGATTCTGATCGAATTGGCCAGAGCTTTGCCGCCAGGATCATTGGTCGTGTTCTTTTGGAAGACGCTGTTGATCCAAAGACCGGAGAAGTTGTCGCCGCTAAGGGTGATATGATTTCCAAGATTCAGGGTGAGCAAATTGAAAAAGCCAATATGGACAAATTGAAGGTTCGATCGATTATCACTTGCAAAACTGCCCGTGGAGTGTGCCAGAAATGCTATGGAATGGACTTAGGACGTGGACATTTGGTGGAAATCGGTCAAGCTGTCGGAATTGTAGCGGCGCAGGCCATCGGTGAACCTGGAACGCAGCTTACTATGCGTACCTTTCACATCGGAGGAGTGGCCGGAACAGATATTACTCAAGGTCTTCCCCGAGTGGAAGAAATTTTTGAAGCCCGTCCGCCGAAAGGTGAATCAGTTGTCAGTGAAATCGACGGGAAGGTTTTGGAAATTGAAAATGTCGACAAAAATATTATTGTCAAAATTGAAGCGACTGACAAAAACAAGACAATCAAAGAATATCAACTTCCAGCTGGAACAACGGTCAAGGTGGCCACTGGTGATTTGGTCGGAAAGGGATCGCAACTCAATGAAGGTCACATCGATCTTAAAAAATATTATAAGATCACTGGCTGGGAAGAAGTTTGTCGCTATATCATTCGGGAAATTCAGGAAGTGTATGCATCACAAGGTGAAGGTATCAACGACAAACATATTGAAATTATCATTCGTCAGATGTTTTCTCGCATTAATATTTTGACCGAAGGCGATAGTAATTTCTTGGTTGGCGACATCACAGAAATAGACGAATTTAATGAAGAAAACACTCGCGTCAAAGAGCGAAATGGCGAAATGGCCAAAGGTGAAAAAATGCTTCTTGGAATCACCAAAGTGGCTCTTTCCACTGAAAGTTTCCTCTCTGCGGCGTCTTTCATGGAAACCGCCCGCGTGCTCATCAATGCGGCTGTTGCCGGCAAAGAAGACAAGCTGCGCGGTCTCAAAGAAAACGTCATCATCGGAAAACTTATTCCAGCAGGGACAGGGTTTCGGAATATAAAGTAGATTTTAGCTGTTAGCTTATAGCTTTTAGGATAGAAAAAAGCCCCGGATTATCCGGGACTTTTTAATAAGGAAAACTTGACAAATCTTATAATTACTGATAAAATTGATAATGTAATCTCATAATTTATAATAATTATATGAATTATATCCCAAGATTAATAACAAGTTCCATAGAAAATCGCTTATTTAAGGGAAAAGTCATAATTATCTATGGTGCCAGACAAGTTGGAAAGACCACTTTGGTCAAGAAAATTTTAGAAAAATACAGTTCAAGTGGCGATTATTTGAACTGTGAGTTATTATCCGTCCGAAAAGGGCTTTCGGAACCGGAAGCGGTCAAGTTGAAAAAGTTTCTTGGAAATTATAAAATCATTGTTCTGGATGAAGCTCAAAACATTCCCAATATTGGATTAATTCTCAAAATAATTGTAGATACTTACCCAGAACTGCAGATTATTGCTACCGGCTCATCCAGTTTTGATTTAGCGCAAAAAATTTCCGAACCCATGACAGGAAGAACCTTTACTTTTATGCTTTATCCAATTTCGTTAAGAGAAATTAGACAAAAAGAAAATTTAATCGAAGTAGAGGCAAAACTGGAAAGTTTGTTAAGATTTGGAAGTTACCCGGAAATACTGACTCTAAGTGAAGGTGAATCCAAGGAGCGTCTCAACGAAATCGCGTCCAAATATTTATATAAAGATATTTTAAGTTTCGAAGGTCTTAAGAAGGCTGATGTTATAAGAAATCTTCTGGAACTTTTGGCTCTTCAGTTGGGCAATGAAGTTTCTTATAATGAATTGGCCACAAAACTTGGAATTGATCGGTTAACCGTTCTAAAATATATAAATATCTTGGAACAATCATTTGTTGTTTTTCGTCTAAGGGCTTTCAGTCGAAATCTTCGAAAAGAGATATCCAAATCGGTTAAAATATATTTTTATGATTTGGGCGTCAGAAACAGTATAATTGAAAGCTATAACCGGCTAGATGTAAGAAACGACACTGGAGCGTTGTGGGAAAATTTTTGTATCGTGGAAAGAAAGAAAAATAACGAAAGCGATTTCCGATTTGTGAATTCATATTTTTGGCGCACATATGATCAAAAAGAAATTGATTATATCGAAGAAAAAGACGGCCAACTTCGTGGATTTGAATTTAAATGGAACGCGAAAAAGGACATAAAATTACCAAAAGAGTTTATAAAAAGCTACAACGCGACGGTGGAAAAAGTTGATCCGGAAAATTATTGGAAGTTTTTGAAACTATAACGCGCAAAAAACGTCATCATCGGAAAACTTATTCCAGCAGGGACAGGGTTTCGGAATATAAAGTAGCTTTTATGGAAAAAACGACTTGGCTTATCGTCAGGTCGTTTTTGTTTTGTAGAGTAGTAGTTGACTACAATTCCTTATGATGATACTATATCACTATAAAAACAAAATAATGAAAAAAGATTTTGTAAAGTGGCAATTAGAAAAAGAAATAATAAATAGCCGAAATAGAGAAATATATTTTCGCGAAAGGCAAATATGGTGGTGTAGCATCGGACTCAATATTGGTTATGAGCAGGATGGTAAAAATGAACGATTTGAACGCCCGGTTTTGATTTTGAAAAAGTTTAGTAAGGATTTATTTTGGGCTTTGCCAACCACCAGCCAAAATAAAACAGGAGCCTATTATTACCAATATAACTATAACGGCAGAAAATACTCCATAATACTTTCGCAATTACGAGCATTGAGTAGTAAGCGATTATTGAGAAAAATAAGAAAACTGCGGGAAGACGACTTCGAAAAAGTAAAAACTTCCGTAAGAAGTTTGATATAAAAAACGAAACCCTCCTTTCGGAGGGAATCTCGGAGCTTCGAATTGCTTCAAAGCCATTTGTAATGTAATACTACCACAGAGTCAATTTTATTGCAATAGCGGGTTTATTGTCCAGGTAAACCCTATTTTGTTGGTCTTTTCCCGCCGGGCGTGTATAATTAGGACAAAATTGAAATTATTATGGACCTAATTAATTCCTGGCAAGCCTGTTTAATACTTCTTTTGATCTTCGGAGTAATTTATATCCAGTTTTTTAAATATGCCGTTTCTGGCGCGAAAAAAGACGGGGCATCAACAGTGATTCTTGAAATAATGAGCGGGTTAGTTCTATTGATATTCATTCCATTTTTTCCATTAAAACTTCCCGCGGATATAAAACCATACCTACTTTTATTTTTAGCCTCCTGTTTTTATGCGTTAAATGACAGACTCCAAACATCTGTAAGGAGAAATCTGGATGTATCTATTTTTTCTATTATGGGTCAGCTTTTTAGGGTGTTTTTAGTTCTCTACGGAATATTTCTTTTTGGTGAAAAAATAGCACTCAATCAAATAATCGGAGCGGCTATGATTTTTTTAGGAACAGCTCTGTTGTTCTATAAAAAAAAGCGATTTCAGCTTAATAAATATGTATTATTTAGCGTCATTGCCTCGGCTTGTTTGGCAACAGCCCTTATTATAGATGTCGATATATCACGCGGATTTAACCTGCCCTTTTATATCATAATTACCCTTTTTGTTCCAGCCATTATAATTTCAATTACTGGAAATATTTCCATTAGAGATTTGAAATTCGAATTTAATACCGATAGGCGCAAATACTATATAATTGTTGGCGCAGCCTGGGCTCTTTCGATGTTATTTACCATCCGATCATTGCAACTCGGAAAAGTATCCCTGGTAGCCCCGCTTCAAACTTTGTCAGTTTTATTGAATGTGATTTTGGCATATTTTCTTTTGAAAGAAAGGGAAAATCTGTTAAAAAAGATTATTTTAGTTTGCATTATAACAGCAGGAGTATTTATAATATTAAAATAAATCTATGAAATTATGTAGCGCGTGTCTTTTGGGAGTAAATTGCCGTTATGATGGAAAAAATAAGGCGAATGAGAAAGTTTTGGAATTATCAAAAAAAGAAAAGTTGATTCCTGTTTGTCCGGAACAATTGGGCGGTCTTCCCACGCCAAGAACTAAATCAGAAATTTTAGATGGGAAAGTTATTACTGAAAAAGGAGAAGACGTGACGGAGAAATTCCAAAAAGGAGCGGAGGAAACTCTCAAAATTGCCAAAGAAAATAATATTACCGAAGCGATTTTGAAACAAGAAAGCCCATCTTGTGGCTGCGGAAAAATTCATGACGGAACATTTTCAGGGAAAGTTATTGAAGATTGGGGGATTACAGTGGATTCATTAAGGAAGAACGGAATAAAAGTTATTTCGGAGGAGGAAATATAAAGAGGATAAAAAATATGATTCTAGCGCATACAATTGTCGGTGTGGCGGCGGGGAATTATTTTGGACATTTTTGGTATGTTCTTATTGGTTCCATATTCCCGGATATTGACCATATTTTCGTGCTCTTGAAAAACAAAATATTTTCGCCGAAAAGGATCATTGACACACTACGTTTTGAGAAAAAATATAATTTAAGCTTCAAGACAAAATATGTTCATTCTGTTTTTGGAGCGATTGTTTTCAGTTTACCGATAGCAGTTTTTGACGTAGAGGGAGCAGGATATTTCTTTTTGAGTTATCTCGGACATCTAGCCATGGATTATCCAGACTATGACGAAAAACAATATCTATATCCTTTAAAGATTAAATTCCAAGGATTCTGGCCGATTTTCTCTAGGCAGGAGATCCTCCTTACGTTATGTCTTGTCGTTTTTCTTTTTATTAATTTAAATAATTATTTACGTAATCCCGCCAGCCGTGATGAGCTGGTTTTTTGTACTTGAGGTTGATGTATAAGCCAAATTGTAGTATATTATGATTATGGGAAAATATGAGGCGAAAATTCCTGAAATAAAGGAAAGAATAGTCAAAGAAATCGATCCGGAGAAGATTATTCTTTTCGGTTCTTACGCTTGGGGAAATCCAACCGAAGATAGCGATGTCGATTTATTTGTCGTGAAAAAAAGCTCTGAAAAGAGACTTGAACGGCAGAGGAAATTGAGAAAAATTCTTTTTGATAGTATTAGTGGTAATTTCCCCGCAATGGATATTCTCGTGTATACTCCAGAAGAGACTGAAAAAAGTGTCAACGAGCATAAAAATCTTTTTATAGAAGATATCTTGCGTCATGGAAAAACTATTTATACCAAGCCAAAAAGTGCGTTCAATGTAAAGCTTCCTGCAAGGCCGTTAACTATTCTACATGAATCATAATTATGATAACAGAATACGTTAAAAATTGGTTCAAGCGTGCAGATGAGGATTTAGAGCTTATAGAAATATTATTAAAAGAGGAGTCTTTTTCTCCTAATCCTGTTTGTTTTCACGCTGAACAAGCGGCGGAGAAATACCTAAAAGGGTTTTTGGCTTATCGTGATTTGCACGTAAGAAAAATTCATGATTTGGAGATTCTCATTGAAGACTGCGAAAAAATTGATCAGACTTTTAAAATATTGCAAGATAGCGCGAAATCATTAAATCAATTTTATATTGAGTCGCGTTACCCTGATGATTACATAGAATTTTCAATTCAGGATGCTGAAGAGGCCTACGAAGCGGCGAAGAAAATTAAGGACTTTGTGCTATCAAAAATAAAAAATTTTTGATTATTGCTACCAGAATTTGACTTTTCCGCCGAATGGGTGTATAATAGATGTATAGTAAAAGAACGGGTGTCAGCCCGTCTTTTTTATTTAATTAATAAAAAACCTCATATCTTAGCGAAAATCGCTGATTTATAGGGGGAAAAACAAAAATGACTGACGAAACACAAGTCCCTATCGCTCCTACTCCAGCGGAACCGGAAGTCCCTTCTACTGAAGGAGGAGACGGGACTCCGGCTGAGGACTGCCCTCACTGTGGCAAGCGAGCAGAAGAGGAAGCGGAGTCTAACGAGCTAAACATGGCGATTCTTATCGCTTTAGTACCGGCTCTGACCATCACTCTTTTTTCCAACTTAGGATTGTTCTAAGAGAAAAAATAAATCTTCAAGTCAAAAAGGCGGATTAATTTCGGCCTTTTTGATTTTCCTCAAAAGACAAAAATCATTATCTTCCTCTCCCTTTGGGAGAGGATGTCTGTCAAAGTTTTTACGAAGTAAAAATTTAGGCGGACAGGAGAGGGAGGGACTTTTGATTTTTTATCAGACTATGTTAAAATACTCGTATGGGACGGAAGAAAAAAAATAAAGACGCTGAAAACGGATCCTCCTTGGACAAGCCGCAGGAGGGAAAAAGCAAAATAAAACTCAATATCGCGGGGGAGGCTAAGAGGAGCGCAGTGGCGGTCTTTTTGTTTGCGTTAGCTTTAGTCATGATCTTGGGATTTTTAGGCTCTTCCGGGGTAGTGGGAGAAAAATTAAGCAGGTACAGCGGGTTCGCACTCGGCTGGGCCAAGTTTATATTCCCTCTTTTTCTTGTAATCGCTGGAATTGTGCTTCTTTTCAGAAAGGAGAAATCTTTTTATGTAACTAAACTCCTGGGACTGGCGCTTACTCTTTTGGCGCTGGTCAGTTTTTTCCATTGGCTCTATGATACGTCAAAAATGTCCGAAGCGGCTGCGGCCGGTCTTGGCGGCGGATATTTGGGATATGCCATGGCCTATATCCTCACTAAGTATTTAGGAACATATGGCAGTCTGGTCATTATTGTAATGCTGTTTTTTATCGGAATTATCGTCGCTTTCAATTTTTCGATAATTTCGCCCCTGGAAAAATTACGCAAAAAAGAGGAAGGAGAAGAAAAGCCGGAGGAAACTACTTTGCCGCAAGAACCGGTTGTAGCTCCAGTGGAAATTTCTGAAGAAGCAAAAAAAGAGAATGAAGAAAAAGCGGATTTGGAAAAGAGCAATATTTCTAAAATTGAATTTGTGGAAGGTCCGGATCAATTTGTTTCATCAGCGCTTTCGGCCGGATCGGGCGATGAATCAAAAGGAAATATAGGATTCGGGCGAAAAACTGTCGGAGTATCAGGAAAAAGAAGTATGAAAAACAAATGGCTTTTCCCACCCCTCGATCTTTTGGAAGAAAGCACTGGAGTGGCCAAAGGAGGAGATGTGGAAAAAAATGCGGAAATAATCCAAAAAACTCTCCATAATTTCGGGATAGAAGTGGAAAAAGGCGAGATAAAAACAGGACCGGCTGTGACGCAATATAGTTTTCGGCCGGCCATTGGGGTAAAAATTTCCAAGATTCTGGCGCTACAAAATGATTTGTCTTTGGCTCTCGCCGCCCATCCCATTAGAATTGAAGCTCCGATTCCAGGAAAATCTTTGGTCGGAGTAGAAGTGCCAAACAAAGTAGCGGCTATTGTTCGATTGAAAGAAATTCTGGAAACCCAGGAATTTAAATTCAGAAAATCAAGCCTGACTCTGGCTCTCGGAAAAGACGTCAGTGGCTCTCTGACATTTGGAGATCTTTCCAAAATGCCCCATCTACTCATTGCCGGAGCGACTGGAACAGGAAAATCAGTTTGCATCAATTCCATTATCACTACGCTTCTTTATGAGAACTCACCGGAAGATCTGAAATTTATTATGGTTGATCCAAAGCGCGTGGAGCTTTCACTATATAATGGTATACCACACCTTCTTTCCGGTGTAATCGTAGAAAATGGGAAAGTAATAAACGCGCTCAAATGGGCGGTGGGAGAAATGGAAAGAAGATATCGCCTGTTGCAAGATGCCGGATCGCGCGATATTGCTTCATATCAGGAAAAATCTCGTGCGGGAAAAAAGAAAAGGATAACTGATCCGGAATCGGGAGAGATTCACGAAGAAGAATTGGAAAATTTGCCATATATTGTTATTGTGATTGATGAACTGGCCGATCTTATGGGCAGCCACGGCAAAGAAGTGGAAGGAGCGGTAGTGCGTCTGGCGCAAATGGCCAGAGCTGTCGGCATCCATCTCATCATTTCTACCCAACGTCCGTCTGTCGAAGTTATCACCGGGCTCATCAAGGCTAATATTACGACTCGCATCGCTTTTCAGGTGGCCACTCAAATTGATTCCAGAACTATTCTTGATATGGGTGGCGCGGAAAAACTTTTAGGAAATGGTGATCTCTTGTATCTCTCTGCCACTTCGCCCAAACCGAAAAGAATCCAGGGAATATTCGCCAGTGAATCAGAGGTGAAGCGAGTGGTGAAATTCGTGAAAGGCCAAAGGAAGGAAGAAACGCCGGATGAGGAAGAAATGTCTCCGGCTATGTTTGAGAAAAAATCCAACATATTGGAATTTAACGACACGGCTGATGGCGGATCAGAAGACGAACTTCTGGAGGCGGCCAAGGCAGAAGTAATCCGGGCTAAAAAAGCTTCTGCTTCACTTTTGCAAAGAAGACTGCGTGTCGGATATGCGAGAGCGGCAAGACTTCTGGATATATTGGAAGAAAAAGGGATAGTTGGTCCGTCTGACGGAGCGAAGCCGAGGGAAGTCTATGCAGCAGACACTCAAAATGCAGAAGTAAATTATGAAAATCCGACAGAGGACCAAGGGACGAGAGATAAATGGAATCTATAGATTATGATAAACAGCGGTTTCACTAAAAAGAGAGTTGGCACAATGACATTGGGTGAAAAACTCAAGAAACTTCGCGCTGACAAACGAATTTCTCTTGGTGAAATTTCCCGAGTGACCAGAATCCAGATAATATATCTTGAGAGCCTGGAAGAAGGCGACTATAATAGTCTTCCGGCTGATGTATATGTCAAAGGATTTTTGCGCTCTTACGCTGATTTTATGGGCGTAGAAGAAAAAGCGTTGGTCAAACTTTACGAGAAAGAGAGAGGGATAAAAAATCATCTGGAAAGAAGCAAAAACCCTCAAAAAGAAAAGAAAAAAGAGCCCATTAGCATTTCTTCTTTTGTTTTTACTCCTAAAAAAATAGTCCTGGTCAGTTCAGTGCTCCTTGTTTTTCTCGGAGTTTTTTATCTTTATCGGGAAATAGGTTCTTTTGCTGACAGTCCAAGACTTCTCATTTTGAGTCCGCAAGCTAATGCGGCAGTGGACGGAAATTCAGTGACGGTGGAAGGAGTGACTGATAAGGACGCCAAACTATTTGTCAACGATCAGCCAATCCTGGTTAACGACGATGGAAAATTTCGCGAAACGATAACGATGCAGCCGGGAGTTAGCACGATAAATGTTAAATCGGTCAATAAATTCGACAAGGAATCGGTAGCCAGCGTGACAGTGAAATCGGGATCAGGGGAAGAAGTGGCTGGGGAGATGGACGTAAATGGTAATGGAGAAAACAATACAGACGGCTCCAAAAATAATGATGAAATTAATATGGAACTTCGAGTCGATCCCGGTCCGGTCTGGCTTTCAGTGGAAGCTGACGGCAGTCTGGTTTTTTCCGGAACGATGCTCACCGGCGCTACCCAAACTTTCAAAGGCAATGATAAGATTGTCATCAATTCCGGCAAAGGAAATGCAACATTCTTGAAGTTCAATGGAAAAGACATCGGGCCGCTTTCACAAGATCCGGGAGCAGTGAGGGGGGCGACGTTTAATAAGGACACTAAATATTAGAAAGCGGTTGAATAGAAAATGGAAATTGGTTCAAGAGAATGGAAATTAGAAAACAGTAAATCCAACTTCTATTTTCTATTTTTCCAGAACTTATTTCTATTTTCCAATCAACTAATTTCTAGTGGGGGAGTTGCCAAGTTTTTACATTAGTGATACAATATCACTGTAATACTAAACTAACCCTGCGGGGTAAAAATAATATGACGGAAAAAAATGAGAAAGAATTGCAAAATGTTGTCGATGGAATAAAGGAGAAATTCGGCGACGGAGTAATCATGAAATTAGGGGACGTGAAAAAAGTAGACGTGGAATCTATTCCGACCGGTTCTATCTCTCTTGACATCGCGCTCGGTATCGGCGGCATTCCTCGCGGGAGAGTAGTGGAAATTTATGGGCCAGAATCTTCCGGAAAAACTACTTTAACTTTGCATATTATCGCTAACACTCAAAAAGCGGGCGGAGTGGCGGCGTTCATTGACGCGGAACACGCCCTTGATCCGGAATATGCCAAGAAAATTGGCGTCAATGTCAATGATCTTCTCATTTCCCAGCCGGACAATGGTGAGCAGGCACTGGATATCGTGGAAACCTTGGTTAGTTCGGGACAAGTTAATATAATCGTAGTGGACTCGGTGGCGGCGCTCGTTCCCAAAGCAGAAATCGAAGGTGATATGGGCGACCAGCATATGGGACGGCAAGCTCGGTTGATGTCGCAGGCTCTTCGCAAACTAACTTCTATCATTTCCAAATCTAATTGCACAGTTATTTTCATCAATCAAATTAGAATGAAAATTGGCATTGTTTTTGGCAATCCGGAAACGACCACTGGTGGAAACGCTTTGAAATTCTATTGTTCGGTGCGTATTGAAGTGAGGCGATCAGCGCAGATAAAAAAGGGTGAGGAGATCGTGGGCAATAGGACAAAAGTAAAAATTGTCAAAAACAAAGTAGCGCCACCATTTCGCACGACCGAATTTGACATTATGTATAACGAAGGCATTTCAGCCTCTGGTGATGTCCTGGATACGGGCGCGAAATATGAAGTGATCGAGAAAAAAGGTAACTCATTCTCTTTTGGTGAAGTGAAACTGGGCGTAGGCCGCGAAGCCGCCAAACAATTTTTGAAAGAAAACCCGAAGGTGATGAAAGAAATTACCAAAGAGGTTTACAAGAAATTGAAAGAGATTGAGGGATAGGAATAGTTTTTGTTTTAAAACCCGCCGGATTGGCGGGTTTTACCGAATAAGGATACTATCGAGGACTTTACTTGACATAATAAAAATAATTGTATATAATGGTAATATACAAAAATGAAAATAAATCTTGCCCAGATTTCTGGTTTCGATTGGGATAAGGGCAATTTGAGAAAAAACAAAGATAAGCACGACGTGGATAACTTTGAATGTGAAGAAGTTTTTTTCAATAAACCCCTTTTTTTCGGTTTAGATAAAGCCCATTCACTTATGGAAGAAAGACGGTTTGTCTTGGGTATTACAGATGCAGGAAGAAAGTTAAGTCTTACTTTTACAGTAAGAAAAAGTTTAATAAGAATTATTTCTGCTCGGGATATGAGCAAAAAAGAACGCGAAAAATATGAAAGAAATCAAAAAATTTAGGCCGATTCCTAAATTCAAAAGTGAAAAGGAAGAGAGAAGATTTTGGGAAACGCATGATACGGTTGATTATATTGACTGGGATAAAGCCCAAGGGGGTGTTTTGTTTCCCAATCTGCGTCGTTCGACGCGGACGATCTCTTTGCGTTTAACGGAAAGCATGTATCAGGCTCTCAAAACAGAGGCAAATAAACAAGATGTGCCTTACCAGTCGTGTCTAAAAATGATTTTAGCCGAAAAACTAAAAAAATGCTAAAAAACCCGCCAAAATTCCGGCGGGTTTTTTCTCGCCCTTTTTTCTTGCCTAAACTATTTTCGTCTGGTAAGATAGAAAAAGAACAAAAACCTCTTCGTGAGGTTTATTAATTAAAAATGAAAAAAATATTCTACAACAAAGTCATTAGAGATAGAATTCCTGATGTTATCAAGGAGTGGGGTGGAGTTTTTGAAATTAAGAAACTAAAAGGAATAGAATTTGAAAAAGAATTGATCAAAAAAGTCGGAGAAGAAGCTAGCGGACTTCTGGCGGCTAAAGATAGGAAGGAATTAATTTCCGAGTTGGCAGATGTTGTTGATGTTATCGAAGAAATTAAGAAGTTGAAAAAAATATCTACTTCTGAATTGAAAAAGGCTCAAAAAGCGGGCTTTGCCAAAAAAGGCGGATTTAAGAAGAAATTATTTCTAGTATGGTCATCGGATACCGGATACAAAAGCAACGAGCGAAGGTATAAAAAAAGCTAGCCTCGACGGGCTGGTTTTTATTTGAGCAAGTTCTTGCCCAAAACATTTTTGTCTGGTAGGATGAAATAAGTAAAAAAGCAACAATAAAATTGTTGACTAATATTAAAGAGGAGAAAAAATATGAAAAATGATCATCCTTCAAAGGAAAGAACGCTCGTCATAATCAAGCCGGATGGCGTACAAAGAAGCCTTATCGGTGAGATCGTCAAACGCTATGAAAGGGTAGGTTTGAAACTTATTGCCATGAAAATGATGGTTGCCACTGAAGAAATGGCGACAAAACACTACTATGAAGTAGGTGGCGACGCGTGGCTCGAAGAAGTGGGCAGGAAAGCAGCAGCGGCCTATGAGAAGAAGGGATTAAAATCTCCGTTTGCTACCTTCAAGGACAACGGCGTCGCTATTATGAAATCTAACGCCAAGTATTTGAGCTCCGGGCCGGTAGTGGCAATGATTTGGCAAGGCAATCAGGCGATTGGACTGGTGCGAAAAATTACCGGAGGGACAGAACCGCTCTCGTCTGATGTTGGAACGATCCGTGGTGATTATGCCATCGATACCTATCAGATGGCTGACCTCGATCAAAGAAGCATCAGAAATCTGATCCATGCTTCCGGATCAATCGAGGAAGCGGAAAAGGAAATTCCTATTTGGTTTTCCGAGAAAGAAATTCTGAATTATAACCACATACAAGAAAAAATTCTGTATGACGTGAATCTTGACGGGATTTTGGAATAGTTTGCAGTTCCTTCAGGAGAAAGGAATTTAAAAATGAGCCAGAAGGTAGTTTATGTTAATTGGAAACGCAATGAAGGTTTTACCTGCGATGAATGCGGGCTGCCGGGCGATTCTCGAGATTCGCGTATAAGATTACGCAATGGACAAATAATGCGGCTGTGCATGGCTGGTGGACATGCTCAATTCGGGCGACGTAGCCGCAGCCGGCAAGGCAACGTTTGTCGTACCAATGCGGCTGGTGAAAGGTTGAAAAAGTAAATGCTCAACATTTCAAAACAAGCGCCAAAAAAGGCCTGGATTATTCCCGGCCTTGATTTTTTTCCAAGAAAATTATTTCGACATCGTTTTCAGGCATTTGGTGCAGACTTTCTTCCGAACCCCGCCAATTTTTTTGCTTTGAAGATTGATAGCAAATTTTCGAAGAGTCTTGACATTGGAATGGCTGACTTGGTTTCCAGTTTGACTTCCTCTACCGCAGATATCACATACTCGACTCATGATCGTAAAACGCATAACGCATAACGCATAACGTAAAAAGCAATAATTTGCGTTCCACGCTCCATGTTCTACGCTTCGCGACTAGTTGATTTATTACAAAATTTAGATTATCATAGTAAATGTTATTTAGCAAGCCATTTGGCAGAAAACTATGTCTAACGAAATCGTTTTAATTGCCTTTTATGTCATCATCCTTCTTTACTCGGTCATTTTGCACGAGGTTTTTCATGGTATTGTGGCGCTTTGGCTAGGCGATGTGACGGCTAAGTATGCCGGACGAATTTCAGCCAATCCTTTCAAACACATCGATCCTATGATGACCATTCTCATGCCGATATTACTCCTTATTCTGACGGCTGGACATTTTGCTTTTGGTGGAGCGAAACCTGTCCCGTATAATCCATACAATCTAAGAAATCAAAAATGGGGACCAGCTATGGTCGCCTTGGGCGGGCCGTTGTCCAATATCGTTATTGCTCTAGTCGCGGCAATAGTTGCTAAACTTATAGCCATCCCCGCTATGCTAAAGGTATCTATAATAAACGATTTTGGGGTTTTATATGGAAGCAGTCCTAATTGGACATCTCTCGCTCAATATATGCATGATTCATTGGGAGCAATATTTTTTGTTCTTCTCGTTATGATAATCATTTGGAATGTCCTTTTGGCGTTTTTCAATCTGATTCCCATTCCGCCACTAGATGGATCCAAAATCTTGTATGGTATTTTTTCCATAAAAGTAGAGACTATGGCATTTCTGGAACAATTTGGCTTCATTTTTTTGATAGCGATCATATTTATTTTTGGCGGACTACTGAATCTATTTTTGGTGTTCTTTTGGAATATCTTTTTAAGCATTGCCATATAGCCATTAGTTGACAGGTATGAATATATCATTTATGATTATTCTGCTAGCCTCTGGGCGTGCTTTTTTATTAATGTTTGTAAATTAGAATAATATAATATGCCGACAATAAATCAGTTGAAAAGAAAAGCTCGGAAATCAGTGAAGAGTAAGAGTAAAACTCCGGCTTTTAAGCATGTTTTCAATACTCTAAAAAATCGTCCAGTAGATGACAACAGCCCGTTCAAGCGCGGGGTTTGTGTCAAAGTTTCCACTACTACTCCCAAAAAACCAAACTCGGCTCTCCGAAAGATCGCAAGAGTCCGCCTCACCAATGGAATGGAAGTCACTGCTTACATTCCTGGCATCGGACACAACCTCCAAGAACACTCAATTGTCATTATCCGCGGCGGAAGAGTAAAAGACCTTCCGGGCGTTAGATATCATATTGTTCGGGGAGTTCTCGATGCTTCCGGAGTTTCCAACAGAAAAAGAGGACGAAGTAAATATGGAGCTAAAAAGGAAAAATCTAAAGAATAATTGTAGTCTCTACGAATTACGAATTGGTACGAATGTAACGAAATACGAATAATCGTTAATAAGGACAATTTAAAAAATCAATCGTTCGTACATTCGTAAAGGTTCGTATTTCGTAGAGAAATAATTTAAACAAACATGGCAAGACGTAAACGAATATTTGAAAAGCACGTAAAACCCGACACCAGGTACGGCAATCTTTTGGTTGGGAAGTTTATCAATAACATAATGAAGGATGGGAAGAGAACTACGGCAGAAATGATTGTTTATGGATCTTTTGATGAAATCCACAAGCGTACTAAGCGTGGAGGACTCAATGTCTTTGAGCAAGCTATCAAAAATATTTCTCCTCTTGTCGAGCTGAAATCCCGCCGAGTTGGTGGCGCTAACTATCAAATTCCGGTTCCAGTCATCGGGGAGCGAAGAACAACTTTGGCTATTCGCTGGATAAAAGTGGCCATTTTGGCTAAAAAAGGCAAGGGGATGGCTCAAAAACTGGCCGATGAACTGATCGATGCTTCTAATAAAACCGGAGCTTCTATGAAGAAGCGAGAAGATGTGCACCGAATGGCAGACGCCAACAAGGCTTTCGCCCATTTTGCATAAAATAAAAATATGGCTCGCCAATATCCAATTGAAAAGTATAGAAATATAGGCATCATTGCTCATATTGACGCCGGGAAGACTACTACTACCGAGCGTGTTTTGTTTTACACCGGAATCACCCATAAGATCGGCGAAGTGCATGAAGGCGAGGCCGTTATGGACTGGATGGATCAGGAACGTGAGCGTGGGATTACCATCACTTCCGCCGCGACTACTTGTTTTTGGAAAGAACATCAGATAAATATCATCGATACTCCAGGTCACGTGGATTTTACCGTGGAAGTGGAACGATCCTTGCGCGTCCTTGATGGCGGTGTAGTAGTTTTTGATGGCAAAGAAGGCGTGGAGCCGCAGTCGGAAACTGTCTGGCGGCAAGCGGACAAATATAACGTACCAAGAATTTGTTTTATCAATAAAATCGACAAAGAAGGAGCTGATTTCTATTACGCCCTGCGTACTATTTGGGACAGACTGACTCCAAACGCTGTGGCCGTGCAAATTCCGATCGGTGAGCGAGGAGAATTTTCTGGAGTTGTTGATCTCATCAAAATGAAAGCCTATACATTCGACGGAAAGATGGGAGAAATCGTGGTAGAGGGAGAAATTCCAGCCGAACTTCTGGACAAAGCCAAGGAATGGCGAGAAAAAATGGTGGAAAAAATTTCTGAAACTGATGACGCTCTAACTGAAAAATATTTGAACGGCGAAGAAATATCAATTGATGAAATCAAGAAAGCTCTTCGTCAGGCAGTTATTGACGTAAAACTAATCCCAGTCTTTACCGGCACCGCTCTTCGAAATAAGGGTGTGCAATTGGTTTTGGACGCTGCAGTTGACTATTTGCCTTCTCCTACGGACGTTCCAGCTATCAAGGGATTTGATGTCGATGACCGCGAAAAAGAAGTAGAAATAAAGCCGATAGACGAAGCGCCTTTTGCCGCTTTGGCTTTCAAGGTGGCGACCGATCCATTTGTCGGACAACTAACATTTTTTCGAGTATATTCCGGAGTGTTGAAAGCCGGTTCATATATTCTCAATTCTTCCAAAGGCGAAAAGGAGCGAGTAGGAAGAATTTTGCAGATGCATTCCAATCACCGTGAAGAAATCACTGAAATTTATTCCGGAGGAATCGGAGCTCTTGTTGGCATGAAAAATACGACTACGGGTGATACTTTGTGTGATCCTGAAAACCCACTGCTTTTGGAATCAATCACTTTTCCGGAACCAGTTATCCACATTGCTATTGAACCAAAAACCAAAGCCGATCAGGAAAAGATGGGGCTGGCTCTTCGAAAACTTTCTGAAGAAGATCCGACTTTTAAAGTCAGGACTGATGAAGAAACTGGACAAACGATCATTGCCGGAATGGGTGAATTGCATTTAGATATTATTGTCGATCGAATGAAAAGAGAATTCAAGGTGGAAGCCAATATTGGTCAGCCGCAAGTAGCTTATCGGGAAACAATCAGGACAACTGCGGAAGCGGAAGGGAAATATATTCGTCAGACCGGTGGACATGGACAGTATGGTCATTGTTGGATCAGGGTAACTCCTCAAGAACCGGGAGCTGGTTTCCTCTTTGAAAATGAAATCAAGGGTGGAGTTATTCCTCAAGAATTTATCGCGCCGATCGGAAAAGGAGTGAAAGATGCGCTGGATAACGGAGTTTTGGCGGGATATCCGATGGTGGACATCAAAGCGGTCGTTTATGACGGGTCATTCCATGATGTTGACTCATCAGAAGCGGCTTTCAAAATTGCCGGCAGTATGGCTTTCAAGGAAGCTGTGAGACGCGCCAAGCCAGTCATTCTTGAACCGATCATGCGCGTGGTTGTGACAACTCCTGAAAACTTTATGGGTGATGTTGTTGGCGATTTAAATAGTAAGCGTGGAATAATCAAAGAAATGAACGACCGAGGAGAAGGCAACGCGCGCGTTAAAGAAATCGAATCAGAAGTGCCGTTGGCCTCGATGTTTGGATACGCCACTGCTCTTCGCTCAATGTCCCAGGGACGCGCCAATTATGTGATGGAGTTTGACCACTACGCTGAAGTGCCGAAAAACGTGGCGGAAGAGATTATGGGCGGGAAGAAGTAATAAGAATCATAAAACTTTCAATAAAAAAACAATCTCGTTTATAGAGGTTGTTTTTTTGTCTAAAATTATTTCGCCTCCATATCCGTTTGCATGATCGACATCAGTTCGCCCTCGGAATCTTTGAAAGCGGCAAACCAGCCGACTTTCGGGATGGCGGTTTTTTCCATGGTGATCTCTCCGCCGTTTTTCTTGATTTTTTCCACATACTCATCAATGTCGGGAACATCGATAGTCAGGACGTTTCGCGGCATATCGCTTTTTTTGCTCATTCCGCCGTTTATTCCCGGTTTCTTGTCATCTCCAGTCATCACCATCCAATATTCCATCTGACTCGAAGGATCTTCCCATTTCTCAAGCTTCCAACCGAAGGTGTCGGAATAAAATTTAGACATCCGCTCCGGATCTTGGGCATATAAGTCGAAGTGCACTACTCGTGGCATAGGTTTGTTTTTAATGGTTACACTTATACTACCAATTGTACCTGATAATAATTCCATTTACAACCAGCTTGATTTATGAAATGATAAGTTTATGAAAAAGAAATCTATTGTCGTAGTTTTGGGAATAATTGAAAATGAAAAAGGGGAGGTTCTTCTTTCTCTTCGCAATGATCCGAAATTCGTCGGCGCCCATCTCAAATGGGATTTTGTCGGCGGGAAAGTGGAGATGGGCGAATCTCTGGAAGAGGCGCTTTTGCGAGAAGCCAAAGAAGAATCTGGCTTCAAGGTAAAAATCAAAAAGATGCTTCCACATTGCATTCGAAAAAACTGGAAGCTTCCAAATCATTTTCTACACGTTCTTGTTTTTTGTTATGTTACGAAGAAACTGTCTGGAAGATTATGCTCAAAAGACGCTAAAATTGATGGACTGAAATGGGTAAAACCAAAAGACGCACTGAAAATGGATCTTATCTTTTCGGCTCGCATTTTTCTTAAGCTTTATCTGCAGGAAAAGGCCAGAATGAAATAAAAAGGGGCATTAATTGTAGTAATGTCTGCAAAAGCCTTCCTAATCTGGTGGTATCTGGGTAGCGTAAAAGTTATTCAGGTATCAATGTAAAGCTCTTCACTTATGCAATTAAAGATTAGTATAGTGAAGAGAAAAATAACCACAGCAGCTATAAGTTGGTGTGGGGTTTTTTAATTATGGGAACGATTTTGGAAATGAAAAAGACTCCAGCTGGAGTCTTTTCGGGTGGTCGTGGCCAAGTCGACTTTTAAGGAATGGTTTGTCCTTTGGGCAATGGGGGATATGGTCCGCCAAGAACATAATCTTCGGGAAAACTTCTCTTCATTTCGTCTCCCTCCCTTTGAGCGTCAAGAACTGACTGTACCTCCGCTTCGGTAGGAACAAACCAATCTGGTGCGGCTTTTGCCCTCGAATCTTTTCTCTCATTGTCGTACGGCATAATCCCTCCTTCGCACTTTGCGCGTAAGTTTAAGATGGTGTACTGATTAAATTAGAGCAGCTTGTGATTTTTATGTCAAATTTGTAAAATTTGTAATAAATATTGACATAATAATTATGTTAAGTTAATATTCTTCTATAAGTAAAAAGAAATTTACTTTTACGATTATGTTAGATAAAAAGTTGAAAGAAGCACTGGATCTTTTGGGCGGAAAAGCCATTTTGAAGGATCAGGATCAGTACTATGTGCTTTTGTCCCTTAGGGAATTCAAGAAGATCAGGCAAGATGGCATATCGGGCTTGACAAAGCAAGAGTTAGTTGATAAGATAAACAACGATATCGCTTCCTGGAAATTTGCCCAAGAAGACGACAAAATTGATGAAATGGTGCTGGGCGAAATTGCTGACATCAAGGATGAAGAGATAATCTACGAGAAAACAGTATAAATCCTTGCCAAGATTCAATATTTAGTCTACACTTAATTTTGTGGATATAATAAAATTTAATAATAAAATTCGTAAATCTTACGAAGCCGGTCTTTAATTCCGGCGTAAAATTCGCCTCTTCGGCGAACCGTAGGTTACGCCAAAAAACTATGGCAGCAGAAAAATTCGAAAGAACTAAACCCCATGTCAATGTCGGCACAATCGGCCATGTTGACCATGGAAAAACCACTCTAACAGCGGCTATTCTTCATGTCTTGAGTTTCAAGGGCATGGCAAAGCCCAAGGGAGTGGATGAGATCGACAAGGCTCCTGAAGAAAGAGAGCGCGGAATCACCATTGCCACCGCTCACTGCGAATATGAATCCGACAAGCGTCACTATGCGCACGTAGACTGCCCGGGACACGCTGACTACATCAAAAATATGATTACTGGAGCGGCTCAAATGGACGGCGCTATCCTTGTAGTTGCTGCTACTGACGGTCCTATGCCTCAGACTCGAGAACACATCTTGCTGGCTTATCAGGTAGGTGTTCCGGAAATTGTAGTGTTTTTGAACAAAGTT
>Ga0172379_10001656_pt1 | contig 43280 bp, 42 predicted proteins | sample GrowelOW334metaG_FD_119756 | JGI IMG/M metagenome (GOLD analysis project Ga0172379, IMG submission 119756) | Groundwater microbial communities from an aquifer near a municipal landfill in Southern Ontario, Canada - Groundwater well OW334 metaG | ecosystem: Environmental > Aquatic > Deep... | reverse complement strand
TTACCGCACTTGCAGCCGGGACCGCAGTCGGGATCGGCGCAGGAAGGACGACCGGTATCTATGAACATTTCGGAGTCCGGGCCGCAGGGACCGGTGGAACCGGCGGGACCCCACCAGTTATCCTCCCGCGGAAGAAACTTGATACGGTCCGCGGGAATCCCGAGGCGTTTCCAGATCGCCGCCGATTCGTCGTCGCGGGGAATACCTTCCTCGCCGGCGAATACGGTGACGGCAAGTTTTTCAACCGGGATGCCGAGCCACTTCTTGTCCGTGAGGAATTCGTAGCTCATGGTAATGGCGCCTTCTTTGAAATAATCGCCGAGGGACCAGTTTCCGAGCATCTCGAAGCAGGTCAGGTGACTGGGATCGCCTACCGCGTCGATGTCGCCTGTGCGGATGCACTTCTGGTAGTCCGTCAAACGCGTACCCGCCGGATGCGGTTCACCTAAAAGGTAGGGAACCAACGGGTGCATGCCGGCCGTCGTGAAAAGGACCGTGGGGTCGTTATCCGGAAGGAGGGACTTGCCTTGAATCTGGGCGTGGCCCTTCGATTTAAAGAATTCGATGTATTTCGAGCGGAGTTCGTTCGCGTCCATAGGCGGCAATAGTAGGGGGGCGAGGCCCCCCTCGTCAAGCGCCGAGCCGCGTTACCGTTTTCCCGCGTCGTAGATTTCTCCGGCGGCTCTCGGGCCGACCGATCGACCTGAGAACACAATGAGCGCGACGATAGTCAGCACGTACGGCAGGAAATAGAAAAACTCGGTCGGCATTTTCGCGAGAAAATCGATATCCTTCGCGTAGAAAGACAAGGCTTGGGAAAAACCGAAAAATACTCCCGCGCCGAGTACGCCGAAGGGATTCCACTTCCCGAAAATAAGCGAGGCAAGCGCGATGAAGCCGGTTCCGTGGATGGAAGTCACGGTGTACTGGATGTCCGCGGAAAGCACCATGACGCCGCCGGCTAAGCCCGCGAGCGCGCCAGACGCGACGACGCCGAAATAGCGCATGCCGTAGACATCAATTCCCATTGAGGCCGCTGCCTGCGGATGTTCGCCACAGGCGCGGAGACGAAGCCCAAGCGGCGTTTTGTACACGATGAAAGCGGTCAACAGCACGAGAACGACCATGACATAGAACGTAGGATACGCCCCGTTGAAGAACATTTCGCCAATGATCGGAATATCCGAAAGACCCGGAACGGTGATTTTTTGAAGTCCGGAAGAAAAAGCTTTTGTCCGCTGCTGACGGAAAAAGATCTGGCAGAGATAGACCGTGAGTCCTCCTGCCAGAATATTGAGCGCGGTGCCGGAAACCACCTGGTTTGCTTTAAAATTAATGGACGCACTAGCATGAAGCAAGGAAAAGACCATGCCCGAAAGCACGGCGACGAAAAGTCCTATCCAGGCAGCCGCGGGTGTCACCGGTTCAAGCACGACGGTGACGGCGGCCGCGGCAAAGGCGCCGACCATCATGATGCCTTCCAGGGCGACATTAACTATACCTGAACGCTCGCTGAAAAGACCTCCGAGCGCGGCGATGACTATTGGGGCGGCGAACATAAGCGCGATGGGGAACATTTCCAGGAACAGTTTCATTTTTGTCCCTCCCGCTTTCGCTTAAGCGTGTCCAGCAGGGCCTCTATACCTAAACGCATCGCCACGAACAAAACGATGGACGATTGTATGATGCCCGCGATCTCTCGCGGTATCTGGCTCGACTGCATGAGCGGCTGGGCAGCTTTCAGCATGCCGAACAGCAGTCCCGAAAAGAGCACTCCCACGGCCGCGTTGCCGCCGACTAAGGCAACCGCGATGCCGTCCATCCCGTAGCCTTCCATCGACGGCAGCACGCGCCCAAAATTAAAGGTGCCCAGGGTTATTACCGCTCCGGCGAGCCCCGCGAAGGCCCCCGCGATCACCATCGACATGACCACATCACGCTCCACCTTCATACCGGCGTAACGCGCGGCGTCCTTGTTGAAACCGACCGCGCGAAGAGAAAATCCGAAGGTCGTTTTTTCGATTATGAACCAGTAGAGCACGAGCGCGATAATGACCGGGATGATGCCCCAATTGAGCCGCGAGCCGTTGGTCATATCCGCCAGAAATTTACTGGCTAAGCTTGCCGAGGCCGGAAATTCTGAGGTTTTCACTCTATCGACCGAACCGAAAAGGAGGAGCGCCCAGTTGGAAAAATGGAGCGCGGTATAGTTGAGCATAATGGTGACCACAACCTCGTGTACGTTGAAGCGAGCCTTCAGGTAACCGGGAATCGCGCCCCAAAGCGCTCCGGCGGCAGCAGCGGCCAGGAGGCAGAGAAGTGAATGAAAGCCGAAGGGCGCCTTAAGCAGAAGCGCCACGGTGACGGCGGCAAGAGAGCCCATCATGAGCTGCCCTTCCGCGCCGATGTTGAACAAGCCGGTGCGGAAGGCGAAAGCGATCGACAAGCCGGTCAGGATGATCGGTAGGGATTGCAGCAGGAACTCACCTATGTAGTAGGGGTTGTAGCTTGACCTGCCGTAGATATCAAAACCGGTCAGAGTGCGGACCATCGCCTGAACCATACCGAGCGGGGATTTTCCGGTGATCATGATGATGATGGCGCCGGTAATAAAACCGAGTAGGACCGCGACCAGCGGTACGGTTATTTTCGATCGATCTTTGCCCATACCGTCACACCGCCTTTCGCTTCGAGCCGGCCATCATGAGGCTGAGCTCGTTTTCGTCGGTCGCCGAAGCATCAACCTCACCGACGATTTCCCCGTTGAAGATAACCGCGATGCGGTCGGATAAATCCATAATCTCGTCCAGTTCCAAGGACACCAGCAGTACGGCTTTCCCTTTGTCGCGTTCCTCGACGATGCGCTTGTGGATGTATTCGATGGCGCCGACATCAAGACCGCGCGTCGGCTGGGCGACGACGAACACTTCCGGAGACCGGTCGATCTCGCGCGCGACAATCGCCTTTTGCTGGTTGCCGCCCGAAAGGCTGCGGGCCGGCGTAGAGGGGCCTTCACCGGAACGCACGTCGAATTCCTCAATGAGCCGATCGGCGTTCTTTTTAATGGCGCGATAATCGAGCACTCCGAAATGAGAGAACGGCGGCTTTCCGTAGGCGTGAACGACCAAATTTTCGTCCAAACGAAAATCCAGAACCAGCCCGTAGCGCTGCCGATCTTCCGGGATGTGGCCGAGACCCGCCGTCGTCCGCCGCTTTACCGTCAAGCGAGAGATGTCGCGACCTTTGAGAAGAATTCGCCCGGACTCGATTTTGGCTAGCCCGGTCAACGCGTGTACCAGCTCGGTCTGGCCGTTTCCGTCAACGCCGCACAGGCCGAGGATCTCGCCGCGGCGAACTTTGAGCGACAGGTTTCTGACGCAAAGCAAACCTTTCGAATTTTTTACCGAGAGACCTTCGATTTCCAGAAGTACTTCACCGGGTATCGCTGGGGTCTTGTCTACGGTAAAGCTCACCTCGCGACCTACCATCATCTCAGCCATGCGCTCTTCGCTCGTTTCACTCACTTTCACCGTGCCGATGAGTTTCCCGCGGCGAAGTACCGTGCAAACGTCGGCGACGGCCTTGATTTCCTTGAGCTTATGCGTAATGAGGAGAATGGTTTTCCCCTCCTCCACCAAGCGCCGCATGATTCCCATGAGCTCATGGATTTCGTGCGGCGTGAGCACCGCGGTCGGTTCATCGAAAATAAGGATTTCCGCATCGCGGTAGAGCATTTTGAGGATTTCAACGCGCTGCTGCATGCCTACCGAGATATCCTCTATAACTGAACGCGGGTCGACATCGAGAGCGTATTTTTTAGATAAGTCGGCAACGCGCTCTTCGGCCGTTTTAATGTCCAGAAGCGGCCCCTTGTGAGGTTCCAATCCGAGCACGATATTTTCGGTGACGGTAAAGTTATGCACCAGCTTAAAATGCTGATGGACCATGCCGATACCGAGCCTATTGGCCACGTTCGGATCGCTTATGGAGACTTCTTCACCGCGGACCTTTATTATTCCGGCTTCGGGCCGATACAGGCCGAAAAGGATACTCATGAGCGTCGACTTGCCCGCGCCGTTCTCTCCGAGAAGGGCGTGAACGGCTCCCTTTTCAACCTCTAACGTCACGCCGTCGTTGGCGCGAATCCCCGGGAACGTCTTAACGATATCGAGCATTTCGATGATGTAAGCCATGGGGCAAGTATAACATGCTCCTTTCGCCGATGCCATGCGGACATAAAAAAACACCCCGGAAGAACGCGGCTTCCGGAGCGCTGATGAAAAGGCGCGCGCCGTACTACGGCGCGCGATGATAATTACTTGGCGGGGGACTCGGAAACCTTGATCTCGCCGGAGGCGATCTTGGCTTCGTAATCTTTCACCTTCGCGACGATGTCGTCGGAAAGGTTCGGATTCTTCTCGGGAACGCCGACGCCTTTGTTCTTGATGGAGAACACAAGCACCTGGCCGCCGGGGAACTGGCCGCCCTTGGCGAGCTTGGCGACTTCGTAGGCGGCGACGTCGACTCGTTTCATCATGGAGGTGAGCACGGCGGACTTGTCGCCGTACATGCCGTCGGCGTACTGATCTTTATCGACGCCTATAGCCCAACGGATATCGCCCTTCGCGGCGCGCTCCTTGGCTTCTTTAATCATGCCGTTGCCCGTACCGCCCGCGGCGTGGAAAATGATGAACGCGCCCGCGTTGAATTGCTTCTGAGCGATAGCCTGGCCCTTGTCCGGAGCGCCGAAATCGCCGGCGTAATCCACGAGGATCTTGGCTTCGGGATACACGGCCTTGACGCCCTGCTTGAAACCGGCCTCAAACTTTTCGATCAGCGGGAACTTCATTCCGCCGAGGAAACCGAGGGTCTTCTTGCCGGCGGCTTTGGCTTTCATGCCCGCCGCGACGCCGACGAGGTAGGATCCTTCGTGTTCGGCGAATACCGCGTTGGCGACGTTCGGAACGTTCTTTCCGCCGGTGCCGGCAACGTCTTTTCCGTCTTTATCTTTGTCCGGGGGAGTCTGCACGACGGAGTCGATGATCAGGAATTTCTGCTCGGGATACTTGGTCGCCACCTGGTACATCGCTTTGTTAAACAGGAAGCCGGGCGCCACGATGAGGCCCATTTTCTCACCGGCAAAGGTGGTGAGGTTGGGAACGTAATCGGCCTCCGCGGCGGATTGCAGATACTTGAAATCCTGATCTTTGACAAGATTGTTTTCGGTGGCGAAACGTACGACGCCTTCCCAGGTACCCTGGTTAAAGGACTTGTCGTCGATTCCGCCGATATCGGTCACCAAGCCGACGCGGAAGGCTGCGGGAGCGGCCGGAGCGGCGGGTTTTGGGGCTTCGGCCTTTTTGGGCGCGCACGCCGTCAACGCAAGCGCGACGACCGCGGCGGACACGGAAATAAGAACGAGACTTCGCTTCATGATTCCTCCTGTTCAAAATGCTCTGATTCAATATCGAAAACTATACGCCCGTCATTCGACTCGGTCAATGAGCGGCCGGTAAAAAGATCAGTCCGGGAGTTCGGCGATAATAGCGACACCGGATGATGTTCCGAGCCGGTCGGCTCCCGCGTCGAGCATGAGAATCGCGTCATGGTAGGAGCGGATGCCGCCCGAAGCCTTCACTTTGCACGCGGTTCCGACGGTTTTGCGCATAAGGCGGACGTCTTCGGTGGTTGCGCCTCCGGTGCCGAACCCAGTGGACGTTTTAACAAAATTAGCTCCGGCCTTGACGGCAAGCTCGCACGCGATGCGCTTTTCGTCGTCGGAAAGGAAACAAGTCTCAATGATCACCTTCACGGCGGCCTTCGGAGCCGCCGCTTTCACTACCGCGCGAATATCCTCTTCCACGGTTCGGACATCAGCGGCCTTGAGAGCACCGACGTTGATGACCATATCCACTTCATTCGCGCCGTGCTTGACCGCGAGCTTGGCCTCCTCGACCTTCGTTTCGGTCGCATTGGCGCCAAGGGGAAAACCGATGACGGTGCATACCAGCACGTCCGATCCGGCAAGTTCCTTAGCGGCGACAGGTACCCACACGGGATTGATACAGACGGAAGCAAAATGGTTAGCGCGGGCTTCGGCGCATAATTCTCGGATCTGCTCGGCAGTCGCGATTGGTTTAAGCAGCGTGTGATCAATAGCTTTGGCCACGGCGGCCTTGTTCCATTCTTTGGGCATATTATTACACTCCTTTACGTAGGGAAGCATACACGAAAGACAGTCCTATCGCCAGCGGAGAAGGAGAAAGGATTAAGCCCGCTCTCCGATCAGGGACTTCAACTCCATGATATCTCGGACTAGTTTGGTCCGATCCAAGTTTTGAAACCGACGGGGAACCATTTCCTTTGACGTGCATTCGAGCACCGCGACCAAATTCTGCAGTTCGATCTCGAAGGGATACGCAGGCGGCACGAAATCCCCCATCGCGTCTTCCATGTCCTCGCGCGTAACGAAGCTGCGGTCATCCATGGCGGCGCGGAATTTTGCGCGGATGAGCACGGCTTCCAAGTCGGCGCCGGAAAATTCGTGCTTGAACCGCCTGAGAACGTCGGTTATGGAGAATTTTCGGATGGAAAGGTCAAGCTTGCGCACCAAGGTCTCGTAAAGCGCTTCCTTTTCCACGTCACTGTCCGGATAGAAAAGAGCCAAATGCTCCTCCGCCCGGCCCTGCCGCTTGAGATCGATGGGGATGAGATCCGGCCGGCAGGTGATGAGGAACCAGATGATCTTGCCGCGGTACTCGGTGTTGCCCATAAAACTCGCGATCTGCGCGAACACGCGGTTGGAGGTGCCGGAGTCGCCCTCCTGATCGCGGTCACCCAAAAACGCGTCGGCCTCATCGATCATTACCGCGACGGGTGACATGGCTTTCAGTATGTTTAGAACTTTTTCCAGATTCGATTCGGTAACGCCCTGCCATTTTGAGCGGAAGTTGCGGAACTTCACCATGGGGATGCCGATTTCTCCCGCGAAGGCGCTCACCATGAAACTCTTTCCCGTACCGATAGGGCCGGCGATGAGATAGCCCATCGGAAGGACGTCCAAGCGGGCGGATTTGATCGCCCGCGCGGCGTTTTTGAATCGCTTTTTAACAAAATCATGCCCGGATACGAAAGAAAGATCGTGCTCGGTTTCCATGAATTCGAGAAGCCCGGCTGCTTCGTTTTCAATGATCTCTTTCTTTTTCAGCCGGATATATTCCATGGAAAGCGCTTTGCCTTCTTGATAACTTTCGGAAACCAGCCGGTTCAGGTTCATGAGATTGAGGCCGCTGGTCACTGCCGCGACGCGGTCGGCGCTCAGCCCCTTGTCCAGGATGATGGTGTCCTTCCGCTCAAGGAATTGCAGAAAACTGGTACGGACAGCCAAATCGGGGATGGGAATGGACACTTTCACCGTGGAGGGCGACCCCACGATGCGCGGGGAAATATCCGCGAGGTTTTCGGTAAGGATGATCACCGATACGTCGCCGCGGGTAAATATCGGGTCGTGGGACCAACGGTTCAGCGTGACCAGGCAGTACCGATCCTCCTCCGACAGCCGCGCGATATCGCTGGCGGGGATGATGGTCTCGGCATAGTCCAAGATAAGCACGATGCGCTGTTTCTTGGGGATGTTGAGGAGGAAGTATTTTTCTAGATAGGAAAAACTCTTCTCCGGGTCGGAGGAAACCAGATCATCCTCTTCTACGTCGGGGAATCGAACTTTCATGGTTCTTTTGTAATCGTTTGCCATCTCCACGGTGCAGAAAGAAACGCCGCTCGATCTATCATAGAACACGATGATGTCTCGGTTGCCGAACAACACTTCCGACACATATTCCTGAATGCGGACAAAGATAAACTCGCCCTCATTCATTTTGTGCGGTAGAAAGTCCCGAATATTTCCGTGAAGCAGGTATAGATTTGCGGTCTTTGAGCAGTATTTATAGGAAAGTTCCTGAGCCCACGCTGGAAGGATCTTTATGAACGGCAGGTTTTTAAGGATAAGCTGTTCAGCCACAGTGCCCCCCGATGCGGTAAGTATATCCGAAGAGGTCGGGAGCCGCAACGCGGACGCTTGCACCAAAATACTCCAATATGCTAAAGTGCCTATATCCTATTATTGATTGCGAGGTATCCCATGGCCTATAAGATTACCGACGCTTGCGTCAATTGCGGCGCTTGCGAACCCGAATGCCCGGTTGAGGCGATCTCCGAGAAAAACGGAGCACGTGTCATCGATGCGGCGAAATGTCAGGACTGCGGCGCGTGCGTCGGCGTGTGTCCGACCGAAGCCATCATCGAGGGCTGAAAATGAACGGAAGGGACGCCTTTGCGCGTCCCGCCGGTTTCCACACCCGTTGGGCAAGCGTTATCGCTTGCCTTTTTTTTATTCTCCGTGTGTTTCCTTTATACGCGCAGGAACCGATCATTCGGCACTTATCGCCGTCGGATACGGTTTTCGCGCAATTGTCGGCAGACGTTGAAGCCGCGCGCCGTCTGCAATCCGGACAAGCGATTGACGTTGACGCGTCCATCAGGATGCTGACCGTCTATTCGTATACACCGAAAACAGGCGATACCTTGCTGGCGGTCGCGGCGCGTTGCGGCATCCCGTACGAAACGATCGTCACCGCCAACCGTATTCCCGCCGGGGGCGACCTGATTCCCGGCAGAATCATTCTCCTTCCCGCCGCGCCGGGACTCTTCGTGCCCCAAACACCCGCTTCCGATCTGGAACGAATTGTAGCGGGCGCACGCGCGGAAAACGCGGCATCGGGTGTCGTTACGCTCCGCCGCGAGGGAAAGCCGATCAAGTTTCATTTCTTCCCGGGAGCGGAATTCACTCCGACCGAACGCGCCTTCTTCCTCAATGTCGCTTTCCGCTTTCCCCTTCCCTCCGCGCGTGTAACAAGCGTCTTCGGCCTGCGAATAAATCCGGTCACCGGCAACCTGAAACGACACGACGGCGTGGACCTTGCGGCGCCGCAGGGGACTGAAGTATTCGCGACAAGGGATGGGGTCGTCATCGACATCGGAGATGACCCTGTATATGGACGTTACGTCGTCATAGAACATGAAGCTTCGTGGAAAAGCCTGTACGGCCATCTCAGCTCCGTGCTTACGGACTTGCGAAAAAGCGTACGATCCGGTACGATTATTGGACGTGTCGGATCGACCGGACAGTCGACGGGAGCGCATCTCCATTTTGAGTTGCGCAGGAACGGCGAAGCGCGGGATCCCTCATCATTACTTCCGAGAGGCATCGGGCGATGAATCGTTACGGTTCGGCCGTCATTTTTTCCCTATTAATCGTCGCGGCTGCCGGCGGTGAAACTTTCCGCACGATCGTTGCCGGCAAATTGACGGTTTCATCAGACGCGCCCGAAGGATCGACACTTTCCCTTTCATATATAGATTCGGCGCTGATCGCGCTTGAGGGAGACCGACGTTTCTTGCGCGGAATCGAGCTTGAAATCCGCGTGCCTCAGCCGTTCCTGAAATATCGCGGCAGCCTTGCGGCTTCTTTTTACGCGCCGGTGAAGACTATTCCCGCCGAGGGGGTCGCCGATCTGACCCTTGAACGGATCGGATTTGCGATCCTGCCCAACAAGCTGCAAGCAATCTTTCTACTTCCGGTAAAAAAGCAACATGGGCTGAAAGCGTCCCCGTACGTATCCATCCCGACCTCAGTGATCCCCCCTGCCTCCTTCCCCGCGCTTTTCCGTCTTATGCCCGTAATAAAGGGATTGCCCGAAGAAATTGAGACCTTTCATTTTCAGTTGCACGCAAAGCCGATACTCACGGAAGAGGGAGCCCTCCGCATCGTGCTCAAGTATCCGGAAAAACTGAAGGACAAGCCTCTCACAGTACTGATGGATGATACCGTCGTCTCCGATCCGACCAAAGAATTGCTGTTAGGCACTGGTGAGCACGTGTTGTCCATTGTTTCCGACTTTTATCGGAACGAGAATCGCCGTTTTTTGGTAGAGCGGGCTAAATCGATGGAGCTGGTCATTGAACTGCAGGACCCTACCCCGGTCGTTTCCGTGGAAGCGCCCGAAAACGCGAAAGTGTTCTTCAACGGAAGCGTTATCGCCGATCCTAGAAAGCCGTTCAATGTCGATCCGGGCGAACATGAAGTGCGTTTCGTCATCGGCGACTACGCGGTCGTCAAGCCGATCAGCGTGCGAAAAGGGCGGACTTATAAAATTGCCCTGTCCATCGACGTCGCGATCGACGAAAGCGAATAGAACAACGATTCATTCGCGAAAACCATCAAGTCGGAGCCCCGGCTCATCCGATAATAAATATGTCGGACTAATAGTTCCCCTCCCAAGCGCTATACATCCGACACAGCCTCAAGGGGCAAGGCCGGCGCAAGCCGGCCTTTTTTATTGCCTGCCTTCCAACGCGCCGGCGATTGACAAAATCACCCTGTATCCGTAGGCTCTCTCCCATGGCCTCCACACCCATCCGTCCGCGAAAAACGACCCTGATCATCAGGATCGTCGCGGTAACGACTTTCATCGCGGCGGTTTTGGTCGGTGTTATAGCCGGGCTTTCCATCGCGGAGACCGTCAATGTCAAAAACCAGGAGAACTTCGTCGAGTTCGCCCCTGCGTTACCGACCAAACTCCTAGACATACACGGCGAACTCATTACCGAATTTTCCGCGGAGGAAAAGCGTGAACTTGTTTCCATTGACGAACTTCCGCGGCACCTCATTCACGCGGTCATCGCCAGGGAAGATAAGGATTTCTACAAGCACCACGGGTTCAGCGCCGTAGGTATTTTGCGCGCGTTCCTCGGCGTGCTTGTCCGCCGGAATATGGGCGGTGGTTCAACCATCACGCAACAGGTAGCCGGAACCTTATACGCGGATCGATCCGAGTATTCAATCTGGCGAAAAATACGGGAACTCTGGTGGGCGCTGCAATTGGAGCGGCGCTACACGAAGAATGAGATCCTCGAACTGTACCTGAACAAGATGTACATGGGCGCCGGCACCTACGGAGTCGAAGCCGCGAGCAAATACTATTTCGGTCACAGCGCCAAGGAAATAACCATGGCCGAATCGGCCATCCTGGTCATCCAGCTCTCAAGTCCCGCCCGCTACAACCCGCTGGACAACCCGAACGTCGCGCGCGACAGACAGCAGGAAACGCTGAAACGAATGGTTGACCTCGGATACGCGTCTAAAGAAGAAGCCGATACCTCCTTCCGTGAATACTGGGACAATTACGACTACAGCCGCGTATCGACGTCTGCCTATTTCGCCCGAAACGATAAAGCGCCGTGGTTCAGTGAATACGTCCGGCGCCAGCTTGAGGGCATGATTTATGGATCGCTGGATATCTACAAGGACGGTTTCGTCGTCCACACAACGCTGGACCTTACCTACCAAGCGGCGGCGGAAAAGTACATGGCGAGAGGTCTTGAAGAGGCAAATGTAGAATACAAGAAAACGCAGGATGCGCGCCTGGATGCCGCGGAAAAAGTCTACGTGCCCATCATCGATGCGCTATCTCTCGTGTTCGACTTGGACGAACTCCAGGGTTCGGAGTCTCAGACGAAAGAACGCGCGCAATCGCGTTTCGTTAAACGCTTGAATCCTATTATCGACGCGGCCGCCCTGCTCTTCGACGTGCGTGACCTCAAAGTCATAACCAACGGTGCTTACGCGAACTTGAAGAAAGTCGCGGAGAAGAACACGGTCGAAGGCGCCATGGTCACGATTGAAAATGAGACCGGCTATATCAAAGCCCTCGTCGGCGGCTCAAAGTACGATCAGGCGAACCAGCTCATCCGCGCCACGCAGGGCCGCATCATGCCCGGCAGCGCTTTCAAACCGCTCTACTATTCGGCGGCAATCGATTCGCGTAAATTCACACCCGCTTCCCTAATCTACGACTCGCCTGTTGTTTTCTACAACGAGAATGGAACTCCGTACATTCCGCTCAACTTCAAGGGTGAATGGAAGGGTCCCGTCCTCCTCTGGTACGCGCTGGCGCACTCGATGAACGTTCCCTCGCTCAAAGTCCTGGACGGCATCGGCTTCGACGCGGCGATCGACCGCGCCGCTTTGCTTCTGGGCATCGACGATCGGGAAACCATCAGAAAGACCTTCCCCCGCGTGTATCCGCTCGGACTCGGGGTTATTTCCGTCACTCCTCTCCAGATTGCCCGCGCCTTCTCCATATTCGGGAACCAGGGTAAGGAAGTCACGCCAATCGCCATTCGCGCCGTTGAAGACCGAAACGGCCGCGTCATACTCGACCCTGAAAAAGAATTGCGGCTGCAGCAGAAACGCAAGGGCGGCGACATGCAGATAGTCAGTCGGCAGAACGCCTACGTGATGACAAGCCTTTTGCAAAAGACGGTGGAGTCGGGCACCCTCGCCTGGGCTTCCGGCTACGGATCGAAATTCTCGTTCAGAGATAAAGACGGCAAAAAGTACGCGATACCCGCGGCGGGTAAAACGGGCACAACGCAAAACTGGGCAGACGCGTGGACGGTCGGCTATACGCCCTATTACGCCACCGCCGTCTGGTTCGGCTTCGACCGGCCGGGCAACTCCCTGGGCGTAACGCAGACGGGTGCCGTCATTGCCGGTCCCACTTGGGCAGACTACATGCGGGAAATCCACCAGGGCTTGGCGCCCAAGGAATTCCCCCGCCCGAGCACCGGCCTGATCGATGTTCAGGTGTGCGCGAAATCGGGGCTGCTCCTTACGCCCAACTGTTCGGACGGATCAGTGACCGCGACCTTTCTTGAAGGCACCCAGCCCACCGGCTATTGCGATATCCACGATCGAGCCGTAGAAAAACAAACGCGGTCCCTGGATATCATGTGGCAGGATTCACTGGCGATCGATAGCAAAGGCGTAACCGATACGCTAAAAATGCCGGAACTGAAACTTGACAGTTCGACGGGAACGCCGAAACCGAGTACCGGGTCGGGCAATTCGGCGGATAAGGGAAAAGACGGCTTCAACCCGTTGTTGGATTAGGATTTTGAAAATAAGAAACACATGATGGAAATTTTATTGTCACGGCTGTGTACCGAACATTTGCTTAAGCGTTGAATAGTAATTGTGGCGGTTTGTGCGTCAGCGGACCAAAGCGAAGCGCACAACCCGTGACAATAGGCAAGTCAGGTGGAAGGAATTGTTAGATTTCTGTTTCTTTTTGAGCATTCAATTTTTTTTAATTTTACAAGAGCATCCGCTTCATGTTTCCGCAAATCAGATAGATCAAAGTCACAGGTATCCGCTGCAGTATGGCTTGTTGAAAATTTGATACTGACATCCATATCAGAATATTCATTCTCAAAAATATAGCGTGCTCTCTCCAGATGAAAATCCGAGGTAACCACAATGACTTCAGAAACACCATACTTCCGTATTATTGGTTTTGAAAGTGATGCGTCTTGCAGGGTGTATGAGCTTTCAGCAAATTCAACGATGGCATCATTTGTAACACCGCGATTGATTAAATATTTTTTTAAGTAGTCCGCGTGTGGTTTTTCCGTTTTATTGAAATGTTCTCCATAGCCACCTGTCAAAAGAATTTTCCAAGCAACACGCTTTGAGAATTCCATTAGTGCCAACTCACAACGTTCCCTGGCAATACTGGATAATTCTCCATCTTCGTTATTTGGAGAACCTAGAATTATTATCATGCCTTTTACAGGCTGATTCATTTCTTTATTTTCTCTGCCGAGTTCTTGCGGCACTAAAAGTCTTTCTCCGCCTTCTTTTCAAAGTGGGAGAACTCCATGGCAAATGTCGCTTCGGCATCCATGCCGTGGGAGAACGCGGAAGCGTTCTCCAGGACTAAAAACAGCGGCCCTCCATGGCCGCCCAAGGCCGCGCACATTAGAAGTCTTTTTCAGCCTTCTTCTCAAAGTGTGAGAATTCCATAGCAAAGGTTGCGCGGCCTTGGCTTACGGAGCGCAGCGCGGTCATGAGACCGAACATTTTGGCCATGGGGGCCTGGGCTTTCACGTGGTCGATGGTGGGACGGGAGTCCATGCTCTGGACAAGACCGCCGCGCTGGACGATCAGACTGATAACTTCACCGACGAATTCTTTCGGGGATAGAAGATCCACCGTCATGATGGGTTCAAGCAGGATGGGAGCAGCCTTTCGGCAGGCTTCATCCAGACCGAGACTGGCGCAGGCTTCAAAAGCGAACTCGGAGCCGGTGAGGTCCGAGTAGCGGATATCGGTGAGCGTGACTCCGACGTCGATGCAGGGATAGCCGAGGACGATCCCGGAAGGGAACGCGTTCATCACACCGCGCTCGATCGATTCTAGGATGAGTTCGGGAGCGGCGGTCTTCTTGACGGCGCAGGTATAGCGGTTGCCCGACCCGCGTGAAAGCGGCTCTACGCGGAGCGTAAGTTCGGCGGCGTTTTCCTTTCCGGCCAACATTTTGGAAAACGACTCCGTGTGCGTTACCGCAAGGGAAACCGATTCACGGTAGGTGACTTGCGGATTTCCGACTTTTGCGGCGACTTTGTATTCCTTGATCATACGGGTTACCAGAACGTCCAGGTGGAGTTCGCCCATGCCCGAAATGATGAGCTGTCCGGTTTCCTCGTTTTCACGTGTGGTGAAGGTGGGGTCTTCCTTCGCCAGGATTTCCAAGGTTTCTTTCAGCTTTTGCTGTTCGCTCATTGTTTTCGGTTCGATGGCGACGGAAATGACCGGCTCGGGGAAATGCATTTTCTCAAGCAGGACCGGCCAGCCTTCACTGCCTATCGTGTCGCCGGTCTGCGCTAGCTTCATGCCGACAATGACCGCGATATCGCCGGCCTTCACTTCGTCCATGGGCTCCGATTTGTTTGAATGCATGCGCAGGATGCGGTTGGCCCGTTCGCGTTTTTTCTTACCGATATTATAAACCGTGGCGCCTGTCTTGATAGTGCCCGAATACATACGAACGTAGCAGAGGCTGCCGGCTTCCCGGTCGTACTGGATTTTGAACACGAGCCCAAGAGGAGCTTGGGCGGCCGGATCGCAGGGGACGGTGACGTCTTCCTCTTTCTTCAGGTGGTGGCCGATTGCCGGAATTACCTCGTCGGGAGCGGGAAGAAAGTCGACGACGGCGTCGATCAGAGGCTGAACGCCTACATTGCGACGTGAAGCGCCGCAGAGGACGGGAATGAGCGCACGGCCGATCGTCGCCTTTCGGAGCACCTTGCGGATAAGCTCCGAGGGGATTTCCCCGCCGCCGAGGTAGAGCTCAGTGATTTCGTCGGAAAGCGAGGCGAGCGCGTCGATAAGCTTTTCCCGCCATTCGAACGCGAGCGTCTCGCGCTCCACGGCGATAGGAGAATACTCCATCTTTTCGCCGTCCGTGTCCGCGTCCCAGCGGATTTCTTTTTGTTCGATGAGGTCGATGACGCCTTCAAAGGCGTTTTCCTTGCCGATGGGAATCTGGATCGGCACAACCGGAGCATGCAGCTTGGCTACAATTTCGTCGATTACCGCGTAAAAATCGGCGCCGGTGCGGTCCATCTTATTCACGAAACCGATGCGGGGAACCTTGTAGTGATCGGCTTGGTGCCAAACAGTCTCGGTTTGCGGTTCAACGCCGCCTACCGCGCAAAAAACTCCGACCGCGCCGTCAAGGACGCGAAGCGATCGTTCAACCTCGGCAGTGAAGTCTACATGGCCGGGAGTATCGATGATGTTGATCTGATGGTCGCGCCAATAGGTTGTCGTGGCGGCGCTCTGGATGGTGATGCCGCGTTCCTGCTCCTGCTCCATCCAGTCCATCGTGGCTTCGCCGTCATCGACCTCGCCTATCTTGTGGCTTTTCCCCGTGTAAAAGAGGATACGTTCGGTCGTGGTGGTCTTGCCGGCGTCGATGTGGGCCATGATACCGATGTTGCGCATGCGGTCGAGCATTCTCGCGTTCTCCTGTAGAACGCATAATACCCAAAAATTGGCCGGGAAGCAACCGACGCGATTGAAGGACTATGCGGCGTTACAGCCGAAACAACTTTTTGAGAGAAGCTCGATTGACAATGCGATAGTGCAGGTAAAAAAGAATCCCGGCGGTTGGAACCAACGCGAGAGCAACGACGACGGACCAATCATAGGAAAGAGAATGGGGCTGATTGAGATCGACCGCGGTCTCTATGCCGAAACAGAAAAAAGCCGAGCCGCAGAGGATCAGAGCGACTACATTGAGGCCCTTGCGGCGCTGGGTGCAGATGAGGGCAGCGACAGAGACGACTGAAATTTCAAAGCAGAGAGAAATCGGAAGTCCATACCAGAGAAACCAGCCGAGGCGACCGTCAAACACGTCCATCAGAAAAACCAGAAAAACGAGCGAAGGGCCGAGTACGGCGAACAGAATCCACGGGTGCCGGTAGAGAATGAGCGGCATGGCGCCGACAAGCCATGCCGCCACGATGGCGGTCGCGGCATACAGAGACCAGGAAAGGGATCGATTAATGAAAAGATCCACGAGTAACGTCACCGCGAACGCGATGCCGAACGCGACTGAAAGAAGTTCCACCGCCACCCTCCGGCGGTCGTCGTCGCTCAACGCGTCGTTCGACGATGGGTCGTCCCGCGACGCATCAAATCGCGGTGAGCCGGGGTATTCAAGTCCACCAGAATCGGCTGAGGTCGGCTTTTCGGACACTCCGACGGAACCGCACAAGGGGCAACGGGTCGCGTCTTCCGCTAGTACCACTCCGCAGCGGGGGCAATAATTCATGATCGGACTCCTACAAACCGGCGGTTTGATTCTACGGCAACCGGCAGGCCGAGAGAAACCAGACGTCTGAAAAAAGCCCGTTCAAAGTCGGGAGTCTCGACGAGACTCCCGATGGTGATGAAGAGTTCATTTTTCCAGCTCAACACACCGACGTTTGCGCCTGGTACACGTGAACGAGCAGGTAAAATACCGAAGCGGATTACTTTGGAAGCAAACGGCTCGGGCAGAAAAACAGCGCCTAGGTTGGACAGGGAACCTGAATACGAACCGACGCCGATCATACTATTCACGATCCGTAAGACCACCTCTTTCAGCGGAAGAAACACTACACGGTTGAACGGATTGCGCTCGCTTCCGACATTCCGCCTCATTTGGCGCAGCAATTCCTTCGGTTCCAAGCCGATGCGCATAGAATGATGTACCCGGCGGAGTATTTCATCGAAGGTCCAGAATCCTAAACGCAGGTCGATGGAAGGAGCGGCAAACAGAAAAAAATTGCGGAGCGTTCGGGACGGATACATCTTGCGAAGATTGACGGGGATCTGCACCGTGATAGTTTTTCGCGCCTTCCGTCGCGCGAGCGGGGACATGGCTTCGTACAAATCCTGCAGAGCGGCGATATGTACGGAGGCCAAAAGCTCGGTCAGCGTCGCCTGTCTATCTTTTGCCGCGGCCAGAGCATTCGGCAGGGAAAGTCTTCCGACCGTTTCGCTGTAGCCGATAACTTGCCGTCGTCCCGGCATAAGAAAAGCGGGAGGCGAAGAATCGGGAAGAGGCGCTTCCTTCCTGAAGTATTTATCGTACGCGTCCTCTTCTTCTTCCGGATCGTAGGGGTCGCCCGGCCGGGGAATATCCTGGAAAGCAGACCGCGGAACGTCGATTCCCACATCGAGCTGGAGGAGGTACTCCACCACCAATGCTCGAAGAAAGGCCATACCGCCCGAACCGTCGGTGATCGCGTGATGGAATTCGCATGCTATCCGCCTGCCGTACGCGATCACGCGAACAAGCGCGCGTCCGCGGCGGTGAGCGATGGGAGCGGCCGGATAATCGGTTTCCCTCTCAATTCGGGGAGCATCGGTGACGGGGTCCAGATAATGCCAGAAAACGCCGTGTCCCAAAGCGACGAAAAGAAACGGGAAGCGCGGGTGAAGACGTTCGAGCGCAAGACTGAGGAAGGGAAGCCGCACCGTATCTTCCAACTCGCAGGAAAGCCGAAAGACGAACGGACCCGCCGCGCCCGCGATGGCGGCGGTGAAGACGGCGCTGTTGTCGAGGATGTAGAACCGGTCCTCAACAGTTTTCGATCCCATACTGAAAGTATATACTGAATGGGTCGCGGAAGCCCACGGTCTTTTTTCCGGTGTCCGCCGAGACGGAACTCACGGAGATGACTGCATCCTCATACTATCCTTGACATAATTTCGCTCGGAGGCTATATATTACTAACTAGATCATATTTATTCCGTTTCTTAGGAGGGCGATATGGCGGATTTTGATACTTCGGCGGTACACGGGGGACAGAGCCCTGATCCTACGACTCTTTCGCGGGCGGTACCGGTCTACCGGACCAGTTCTTTCGTGTTCAAGAGCGCCGAACACGCGGCGAACCTCTTCGCCCTCAAAGAATTCGGCAACATCTATTCGCGTCTGGGAAACCCGACGAACGAGATTTTAGAAAATCGCGTTACCGCGCTGGAAGGCGGCGCCGCCTCGGTATCCGTAGCTTCAGGCACCGCGGCCATCTTCAACACGGTGATCACCATCGCCAAAGCGGGTGACGAGATCGTATCGGCGACCAACCTCTACGGCGGTACTTACACGATGTTCGACGCGATTCTGCCTGACCTCGGCATAAACACGAAATGGGCGGACGCACGCGATCCTGATTCCTTCGAAAAAGCCATAAACGACAAGACCCGGCTCCTGTACCTTGAAACCATCGGGAACCCGGTGTTGGACGTCGCTGACATTGCCGCGGTGGCGAAAATCGCCAAAGCGCACAAGCTGCCCTTGGTCGTGGACGGCACCTTCACCACGCCGTACCTGCTCAAAACGATTGAGCTCGGCGCGAACGTCGTCATCAACTCGCTCACCAAATGGATGGGCGGACACGGCACGGCGATCGGCGGCATCGTCACCGACGGAGGCAACTTCGACTGGACCGATCCCAAGTTCGTCCAATTTACGCGAGCGGACAAGAACTACCACGGCTTGCGCTGGGCTTTGGACCTACCGCCGGAATTGGCGAAGATCGCGTTCGCGCTCCGCTTCCGCACGGTTCCGCTGCGCAACCTCGGCGCGTGCTTGTCGCCCGACAACGCATGGCTATTCCTGCAAGGCCTTGAAACCCTGCACGTACGCATGCCGCGCCACAGCGAAAACGCGCTGGCCGTCGCCGAGTTCCTGAAAAAACATCCTAAGGCAGCCTGGGTACGCTATCCCGGCTTGAAGGATGACCCTTCCTACCCGGTCGCAGCCAAGTACTTGAAGAAAGGGTTCGGCGGCATGGTGGTGTTCGGCGTGAAGGGCGGGCGAAAAGCGGGTGAAAAATTCATTGAAAGCCTTTCGCTTTTTTCGCACTTGGCAAATGTTGGAGACGCGAAGTCCTTAGCCCTGCATCCGGCCAGTACCTCCCATTCGCAGTTGACCGAAGAGCAACAGAAGGAAGGAGGCCTGACCCCCGACCTCGTGCGGCTTTCAATTGGAATCGAGTCGATCGGAGATATCTTGGCGGATCTGGAAAAAGCGCTGAAGGCCGTGTAGAAAATAAGAATGGCCGGCCGGAAACAACAAATTTCCGGCCCAGCCCCAATTCACTGACGACACTGGACAACTCCGCTAAAATTCCTCGAATTCCTCGTCGCCCGAATCAGTCGGCTCTTTCCTGAGAGTCAAAGCCGTGGAGACACGCGGCTTTTTGTTTTCTACCGCGGGAGGGAGCGGCAAAGCGGCCTTTTTAGTCCCGATATGAGCTATGGAAACTGTATGCTCGAGACGGCGTGCCGACGTCTCGGTTCCCGAACCCTGCACCTTGAAGAAACTGATGGTTTTGGCCAACTGTTCGGCTTGGCTGGAAAGCTCCTCCGCCATGCTGGCCATCTCCTCGCTCGCGCTCGCGTTCTGCTGTATGACACTGTCCAGCTGGGTCGTCGCCTTGGCGATCTGGTCGACCCCGGTCGTCTGCTCCTGAGACGCGCTGGAAATCTCTTGAACCAAGTCGCTGGTCTTCTGGATATCGGGTACGATTCCCTGGATGATCTCACCCGCTTTCGTCGCGGTGCCGACGGTGGTCTTGGACAGTTCCCCGATCTCTCCGGAAGCCTTCTGGCTGCGTTCAATCCACGGCTGCCCTTACACCCCCGCCGCGGCGCTTCGTTTGTGCAAATCTTCCGCAAAGCGAATACCGCGCTCACCGATTTCGGCGACGCCCGTCGCCGCGACCAATACAGCATCGTCCTTGCGAAGTACAGTGGTCGCGTCGGTGCGCAAGGCGCCGAGCGCTTCTCTCATATTTACCTGAATTTGCGCGAGCGTTTGTTGCGCTTCGCTTATTTCCCCACCGCCGTTCTTTACCAGCGCCGACATTTCGCTTAAGGTCTTGAGCGCGTCAAGTATCTGCTTCCCGCCTTCGGCCAATTCCCCGGTGGCGCTGGTGATCTCTTCGAACGCGTTCATCGCGCCGTCGATCTCCGAGTGAATTTCCGAAAATGCGTCGCGCGTCCTGCCGCTTTCCTCCGCCGCGTTCGTAATGACGGCTATGACTTCCTTAAGTTGTCTGCCGATCTCCTTGGCGTTCTTGCCTGAAGTGTCGGCGAGCTTTCTGATTTCATCGGCGACGACGGCGAACCCCCGTCCCGCATCTCCGGCGTGCGCCGCTTCAATCGCGGCGTTCATCGACAAGAGGTTCGTGGAACCGGCTATCCCGTTGATGACCGCGACCATGCTCTGTATTGAATCGATGCTGCCCTCTATTTTTCCGATGAACGCCAAAAGCGCGTCCAGTCGGCGCATCCCTTCTTCCGCCGTGCCGGCCAAGCCGGCCATGGAAACGCGCCGCCTTCCGGCGGAATCGGCGACCGAACGGATGGACGCGACCATTTCATTGATGGAAGCGGAAGACTGGATCTGAGCCGTCGATTCTTCCTCAATGTTGCCATTCAAACCGTCAACACGCTGCGCGATACGCTGTGCGGCCGCCGTAGCGTTATCGGTTGCCCCTTCCAGTTGCCCAACACGTACCTCGATCGCGCGAACGGCTTCGGTAGACTCAGCTATAAGGCTTCGGATCTCTCTAACCCGCGTCGCGATATCGCTCATCGATTCCATATTTATTCGAGAACCTTCAACAACAGAAGAAAGCCTAATGATTCGGTCCGCGCTCTGCGCGCGTTCGGCATCCAACTCGCGGTTGATGGTCCAAGAGAGAAAGGTGGATTTGATGACGAAAAAACAAGCGAGGCCGTATACCACCTCGCTGACCACGAGATAATTGATTAATTCACGGATGGTGAGTCCCGCGGGTAAAAGGCGAAAAAGAACGAAAGCGATATGAGCGACGGCTCCGATGGATGCCATAATAACTAATTGCTTACGCGCGGTCATAAACATGCCGCCGAAAGAAATAGCAAGCATGAAGAGCAGACTATTCCGATAAAGATGCATCGGATTCGGGTCGGACACGATGATCGTCATCAAAAATAGCAAGGAAAAGGCGGAATAGACGGCCATACGGGAGGCCGCGTCGTAACGCCCGGAGTTCAACAAAAAATATGAGACCGCGAATAGCGCGAAAATAAGAGTTTCTATTGCTGAGTTGACGATGTCCGCGGTAAGAAAGTCGGTGATCGCGACAATTGGCATCAGAACCATCACAATGAGAATAACGATTCTGAGCATAGGGGCTTTCTTTTTGATTTCCGGCGACGCGTCGGAATAATAATCGGTGAATTTGAGAGTGTTCATGCAAAAAGCCTCCGTCCTTCCAGTATCGGGGAGACGGAGGCCCGCAAGCAAGCGGTCGGAAGCGTTTAATCGGGCAAAATGAGCGCGACTACTTCCTCGAATCGTTCCACCGGGTGGAAGGTTATTCCCTTTTTCACGTGATCAGGGATCTCGTCCAGATCGCGCAAGTTCTGCTTCGGGATGATGATGTCGCGCGCGTTGTTGCGCCGCGCGGCTATCGTCTTCTCCTTGAGCCCACCTATGGGGAGCACTTGGCCGGTAAGACTCAGTTCGCCGGTCATCACGAACCGATCCCGGATCGTCACGCCGCGCACCAGAGACAATAGAGCCGTCGCCATGGTGATGCCCGCCGAAGGTCCGTCTTTCGGCGTCGCGCCTTCGGGGATGTGGAGGTGGATATGGTTTTTCTCAAACCAATCCATCGGGATCCCGTATTTTTCCACCGCCATCTTATGCACGTAGGTGTAGGCGATGGTCGCCGATTCCTTCATGACGTCGCCCATCTTGCCGGTAAGCGTAAGCCCTTCCTTGCCGGGGACCGAGACCGCCTCAATCACCAGGGTGTCGCCGCCCATGCTCGTCCAGGCCAAACCCACGGTCATGCCGGGGCGATCGGCTTTTTTCACTTCCTCTTCGGCAAAAATCGGTTTACCCAGATGTTTTTCCACGGAAGACTTATCAATTGAAAATTTCTCGATGGGGCCCTTAACGGCCGCGGTTTTCGTGCCGGCTACCGCTTCCGCGGCGGCCTGAGCTTTTTTCTTTCCCGTTGATTTGGCGGCAGCACGCGCGGCGGCTTCAAGCGCCTGCGCGGTCGCAAGCGCCGCGGATTCTTCGGTCGCGGAGACAATCTGCTTGGCGAGTTTGCGGTGAATCTTGTCCAGATTTTTTTCAAAGTTGCGCACGCCGGCCTCCCGCGCGTAGCCGTTGGCGATATACATCAAGGCGTCGCGGGTATACTTCACCTGTGTCTTCTTGAGGCCGTTCTTCTCAAGGCTCTTGGGAATGAGGTAGCGCTTGGCGATCTCCAGTTTCTCCTGGTCGATGTAACCGGGAAGCTGAATGACTTCCATACGGTCAAGGAGCGGCGCCGGGATGGAATCCAGAGTATTCGCCGTGACGATGAAAAAGATATGCGACACGTCGAAGGGCAGGTCCAGGTAGTGGTCGCGGAAACTGTAATTCTGCTCCGGGTCCAAAACCTCAAGGAGCGCGCTGGATGGATCGCCTTGGTAGCTCGCGCCCATCTTGTCGATCTCATCGATCATGAACACGGGCGCCTTATTCTTGACGATCTTGAGTCCCTGGATAATCTTGCCCGGCATGGCGCCGACATAAGTACGGCGATGTCCCTTGATCTCGGCCTCGTCGCGCATGCCGCCGACGGAGAAACGGAAGAACTGTTTTCCAAGCGCGCGGGCGATGGACCGGCCGACGGAGGTTTTTCCGACGCCGGGAGGACCCACCAGGCACACAATCGAGCCCTTAGTATCTTTTCTGAGCTTACGGACAGCCAAGTATTCGATGATGCGGTCCTTCACGTCGTCAAGACCGTAATGGTCTTCCTCCAGGATTTCCCGCGCGCGCTTCAGGTCAAAGTGCTCGCTTTCGGGATCTTTCCAAGGAAGACTGACGATCGTGTCCAGATAATTGCGGGTAACGATGAATTCGCTGGAGTTCGGATCCATGAGGCTGAATTTTTCCAGTTCCTGGTCCACCGCTTCCTTGATCTCGCCTTCGAACTTGAACTCTTCGATTTTGTCCTTAAAACGCTGATATTCGGAACTCTTGGCGTCGGTGGTCATGCCCAGTTCGGTCTTGATCGCCTTGAGTTCTTCCTTGAGGAAATATTCCCGCTGGCTCTTTTCAATCTTCTCGTTGATCTCTTTCTGGATCTTCTTCTGGATCTTGAGGAGTTCCTGTTCCTTCTTGATAAAGACCAGAACCTGTTCCATGCGCTTGCGTACGTTGGTGATTTCAAGAATGCGCTGTTGATCGGTCTTGTCCACGTTGAGAATGGACGAAATGAAGTCCGCGATCTTACCCGGATGATCGATATTGATCATGTTGAGACGCATTTCCTCGGAAAAAAGCGGATTGTTCTCCGAGATTTGCTTCATTTCACTTATCAGGGCGCGGGTGAGGGCTTTCACCTCGCTGGTGTCGTCTTCCTCGTCCTCCAGGTAGTCCACGGCAGCGACGATCGGATTCTGCGGGTTGAGAGCCTTTTTGACGCGGAAACGCTTTAGCGTGGAGATAAAGATATTGACCCCGCCGTCGGGGAGATTGATCTTCTTGACGATTTTTGCGGCGGTCCCGACCTTGTACAAGTCATCTATTGAAGGGTTCTCCGTCTCATTGAGCAGCATTACCAAGCCGATCAATCCATCACCGGAAACGGCTTCATCCACAACTTTCACATCGTTGGGATTGCCGATCATGATAGGGGTAAAGATACCGGGGAATATGGGGCGCCCCATAAGCGCCACAAGATGGAGCTTGTTGGGAAGAATTTGATCGATGGGGATAATGCTCTGCTCACTCATGATGTTCGTCCTTTTGGGGGAATAAAACGTAAAACCGTGGTTAAAACATCGTATAAATCGGTCAGAAAGGCAAGAACAGAGCGCAAAAGGTAAAAAATGGACTATCTGAATCGACAAAAAAAGGTCTTCCCGTTTGAGCGGAGGCCGTATACACTAAGAATATGGACGAGATGAACCGAGCCCAGGTCGACCTCATACGAGAAGCCTTCTATTACCAAAGCCGCTTTGACGGTTCCACCATGGTTTTCAAGGTCGATTTTCCCGTCACCGAAACACCGCACTTTCCGCTCCTCATGAAGGATCTTGCCCTCTTGGCGGAAACGGGTATTCGCGTCGTCATCGTTCCCGGGGCGAAAGAATGGATTGACGCGGTTCTCCATGAATACGACATCGTCTCGGCCTATTCAGGACACATTCGCTTAACCCCCGAAGACGCTATTCCCTTCGTTAAGATGGCGGCCTTCGACGTCGCCACCCGATTTATGACCGAACTCTCAGCAAACCGCGTCAACGCCGTTATCGGCAACTTTGTGCGGGCGCGCGGGCTGGGCGTTATGGACGGCGTGGACTTCGGCAATTCAGGAAAAGTCGACCGCATCCTGATCGATCCGATCAATGAGCTGCTCTCCGAAGGCATGGTGCCTATCCTGCCCTGCATCGGTTGGAGCGCCGCCGGAAAACCGTACAACCTACCCAGCGACGAAATCGCGCTTGCCGCATGTCAAGCGCTCGGCGCCGTAAAGTTCTTTATCGTGTCGGCCGACCAGGGTATTCGGTCCGGCCGTCATCATCTTCCTGAAACCATCCAAGCCGACGAAAACGGCCGCGTCGCCCGACTCACGCCCGCCGAAGCGGAAGAAATCCTCGCGCTCAATCCCCCGTCGCCTCGAAAGGACGATACGCAGGATAGAGGAGCCGTGCGCGCCATCGCCGAACTCAGTATCGCCGTACGCGCCTGCCAATCGGGCACCGAGCGCGTCCACCTGGTCGACGGCCGGGAAGAAGGCGGTCTCCTGCGGGAGCTCTTCTCCAACCTCGGCGTCGGTACGATGATCTACGCGGATGAATACGAATCGATCAGGCCGATGAAAGCAGAGGATGCTTCCGGAGTTATCAGGCTTATGGAACCGCTCATGGTCGGAGGCATTCTGATCCGCCGGAGCGTTGAGGACGTGCTTGAAAAAAAGGACGACTACGTCGTCTACGAGGTTGACGGGTCAGTCCACGCCTGCGGCGCCCTTCACGACTGGGGCGAAGGCCAAGCGGAAATCGCGGCCATAGCCACCGACCCCGCCTACGGGGATCTCGGGCTCGGTAGGCGAATCGTAAAATACTTGATTGAACGAGCGGCTAAAACCGGTTTCAAGCGGGCTTTCGTGCTCACCACGCGGACCCACGACTGGTTTGAAGCCCTCGGCTTCAAGGAAGTGCCCGTTGCCTCGCTTCCTGAAAAGAAACGCCGCATCTACGACGAAAAGAGGAAGAGCAAAGCCTTTGCGCTGGACCTGGGCGCGCTCAACATGCCGTTGAGGTCGTGATTACGGCGCGGCTTTCAAAGATTCAATGCCGTGCGTCGCCAGGGTTAAAAAAAGCTCGCTCATCTGTTCAGGACTCTTCGGCATTCCCGCTTCCAGCCACCACCGGGAAAGGCCGCAGAGGGCGCCGGTAAGGTAGCGAGCAAGAGGCTCCGCAAGGGGTTCCCGCCCTGCGTGTTCAGTCCCCACGGCTGATCCTATGCCCCTCTCACGGAGCAGCGGTTCCAGTATCGGCACCAGACTTCGGGCGATGTATTCCTGAAGCGCGAGCGATTCCGTCGCGATGCCTTCCGCCCGGAAGAGCGCGAGATACAGGTCCGCGTTGGCGGCCATGTGCTTGAAAGTGAGCGACACACCGGGAAACGGACCCGTTTCCCGGGAGCGGAACTCGATGAGCTCATCGATAATACCTTGACGGCTTTTCTCGAACAGATCGTCCTTATCTTTGAAATGAAGATAAAACGTAGTACGGTCGATGCCGGCCCGTTCGGTAATATCCTTGATGGAAACCCGCTCATAGCCCTTCTCCCGTATCAGGTTCATGAGCACGTCGCGTAGATGCCGCTGGGTCTCGTGGCCCCGTTCCGTCAGGTTGGTCAATCGCGCCATACGGCTACCTGTCCGCCGATGTACGCAGGAGAAAGAGTCCCCATACGGCAAAACCCAGTTCCACTCCGGCGGAAACCCAAAACCTCGGCCCCGTCTCTCCGCCTGAGGCAAGGCTTACGATCCTGCCCGCCGCAAGCCCGGACATCACGGCGACGACGCTCAACGCCGCCGCTTCGATTAGTTTTTCGCGCCGCACCGCGAGAATAAGCCAAACCGCAAAACCAAGGTACGCTCCGCCGAAGCCGTTGAAAACGTTCAATACCCCGATCACGGACAAAACACCGGCGGCCAGCGCCGCATATACCTGTTTCATACTCACTCTACCGCCTCAGAATAGTCGCTTAACTAAAATCGTCTTCGCATTAGCCGGGAGACTGATCAGCATTCCGTCGTCACCCATGGTAATGACTTTACTGTAGTATTTTTTCGCGTCTCCGAGGAATAGGTTTTTCAAAATCGATGAGGGAAGCGGCGGAATGATGTGGTAATACACCAGGCGTTCGACTCCGGCGGCGTGGGCCATCTTCGCGGCGTCCTCCGGCGTAGAATGGTAGCTGGGAATATCCTCGGTGATTTTCTTCGTCGATGCTGAAGCGGAGTTGTCGTTGATCGCCTTGACCATGGACGCGTTCAGCGCCTCGCAGAAGAGGACGTCAGCTCCCTTGGAGTGCTCGATGAGCGATGTGGAAAAAGAAGTATCCCCGCTGATAACCAACGAACGGCCCTTATATTCGAAGCGATAGCCGACTGCCGGCGCCACCGGCCGATGATCGACCTTGAACGCGGTAATCTTCACTCCGTCCCGATCCAGAACCACCACGGCAGCGTCGCTCTCCGGGCCTAAGTCGAACGGGCGCGCGATACCGCCGGCCCCTTGCGGCGGCATCGTCCGCGGCCCATGGTGAGCCACCCGGTAGCCGTCGTCCTGCTTATAAGCAAGATTGAAACCTTCAACCACCGCCTCCACGCCGCGCGGTCCGATAATGTCGAGCGGACTCGTATTGCCGACCGCCCAACGCTGCAGTTCCATTTCGCCGAGGTCGGAAATGTGGTCTGAATGGAAGTGGGTTAGGAGGATCGCTTCCGCTTGTCCTATGGGAAAATTCATCAGGCGAATATTCCGGGTGCTGCCGGAACCCGCGTCCACGATGAAGAAATGCGTTCCCGCGACAACTCCAACGCTCGGCCCCGCACGGCGGGCATCAGGCATGGGAGAGCCGGTGCCGAAAAGTCCCGCGTATAGGCCGTCTTCAAGGAACGGACTCGGCTTAGCCATATTGGACTTCACCACGGATGCGACGAACACGTGTGTCAGCTGCTTTCGGAAGACCAAACCGCCTATCGCCGCAAGCGCAAGTACGGCAATCGCGATCGCGCCTATTTTCAGAACCTTCCCTCGTATCACTTCTTTCCCCGCTTCGCCGCTTTTTCCATCAAGAGCTGCGCCGTTTCCGCGCCGTCGTTCTGGTTCTGACCCGTGACGATGTTTCCGTCGATAACTACATGGCCCGCGAAAATATCCAGAAAAGCCGTTTCGCTTTCATAGAGAGCGCCGGCCGCGCGCAATTCCCGTTCGGGATGCTGCGGGGTTATGGATATTCGAAGCTCCCGAACCTGCTTATCGCTTACCCCCGTCATTTTGCGGCCCTTCACGAGCGGAGCTCCGCTTGTATCCCGCGCTTTAAGAAAGCCGAGCGCCCCGTGGCAGACGGAACCGAGAACGGCATTCGCCGCATTCGCCTCGGTAATTTTTGCGCCTAGGACATCGGAAAAGCCCAGATCGTAGGCGGCGCCCCACCCTCCAGCCATGAACACGATATCGTATTTCGTAAAATCGACCCCATCGATCTTAAGGGAAGCTTCAACTTGTTGCTTGAAGCCTTCATCCTTAAGGAAACGCGAATCCTCTCTTGTGCGCAGCGGCCAGCGCAAGGAAACGGGTTCTATCGGTATCTTCCCGCCTTGGATGCTCGCCACGTCCACGGTCATCCCGCCGTCGAGAAACGCGTAGTAGGGAACCGTCATTTCCGACGCGTACACGCCGGTCTTCTTGCCGGTATCGCCCAGTGTGTCCCGGCTGGTCGTCACTATAAGCGCGCGCCCGAGGGGCACCGCGGACTTGGGTCCTGAATATTTCGGATGCAGTCCGGCCGCGGAAAGCAGGGAGGGCAAAGACAGCGCAATCAAAGCGACCGCGGCGATCGGGACCGCGAGAAGCCGTAAGAGTTTCGGTATTTTCATGTTCATTCACCTCCAGATATCAACATCATGTCGATATCAACACAATATAGATATACGGTATCGATCGACTATCGTCAAGGTGAATCGGGTAAAAAAAGCATAGCGGGCGGGAAACAATTACCCAGGCAACCGGCAAAGAAGCCCCAAAACAAAAGGAAAACTCATCAAAAACACGCATCTTTAGGCGAATTTCTACTTGGCACGCTAACTGCATAGTAATAATTGAATATAGAAATCATGGAGGTTTAATCATGATGCATAACTGGAATGGAGGATGGGGCCAGGGCGGATACGCGTTCGGGTTTCCTTTTGGAGGTTTTCTAATGACGGCGATACTGATAGCGCTTGCCGTTTTCGCGATTGTCGCATTCTTCAAAATGAACAAATCCCGGAACTACGCTAGTGACCCGAAAGAACACGGACTCGAAATTCTCATCGAACGTTTTTCCCGCGGAGAGATCGATGCGGAGACCTTCAAATCGATGAAGGCCGCCATCGACTCTAAGAACTGATTTTCTCACAGTACATCACTATTTGGAGGTTTTTATGAAAGCGCGTATTTTATCACTCGGTTTAGTTTTCGGGACTTTGGTTACCGTCGGGTCCTTCGCCGTACCGGCCGATTTAGTGCCGGCCATGACCAAATTGGACAAGGTGTACATTCCGGCGCTAGGACTGACCGGGCAAGCCGATCAGCAGGCGAAAGCCAAGATCGCCTTCTCCTCCTTTGAAAGCGAATGGACCGCGTTCACCGGTCGTTTCGCTACCCAAGCCGGCTTCGACGGAGAATGGGCGGAGGACCTTGAAAAGATCAACCATGTAGTGGCCAAGGCTAAAACGGCGCTCTTCGAGAAATCGAACGGTCCCGCGTCTCATGAAGCGCTCGAAGGCGTCCGAATGACGCTCCTCGAATCCCGGACCCGTCAGAAAGTCCCCTACTTCATCGACGCCCTAACCTTGTACCACAACGCGATGGAAGACCTTCTGAACAACAAACCGGCAAAGAAATTCGCCGAATGGAGCGCGTCGGAAAAAATGGGCGTCGCCGCCGACCTGGACGTAGCTATCGCCCGCTGGAATAAAGTGAAATCCGTGGAAGCACTCATTACCGACGCCGGACTGTCGGCGAAAGCGGACGGCGTGTACCGGACCCAGTGGCAGGCTATCGAAACGGTCATGTCCGGCACCAAAAAAGCTTTGGAAACCGGCGACGAAAAAGCTTTCTCGGAAAATCTCGGTAAGCTGAAGCCCAATTTCATCAAGACCTTCTTCCTGTTCGGTGATTTTCCGAAGTAATTGGAGATAAGAACTATTCCTTTAACTAGGAGTAAAAACGAGGAGTCAATCCTCCTGAACCGGGTTGATTCAAAAACCTTGGCAGCACGGTACCCGGTCTAGAAAAGAGGACGGCTCTGAAGGGAAACCTTCAGAGCCGTTCCAATTTAGCGCCGTTTATTCCGGGCTTCAGTCAATCGCGGCCGATGTCCAGGAAACTGCCCCCGAGGCGATTGTGCCGGACAGCTTCACTTTTGTGGAGCCGATGGTAATCGCGCTGAGGAAAGCCGTCTGGCCGGAAGGATTCCTTGTCAAAGATGAGGTATCGATATCCAGTCCCAGAACAGTGATAACATTGCCGCTTATCGCCGTAACGATGCCCGTCAATTCAGCTTCAGTCGAGATTTCCTTGCGCTCAATTTTAGCGGCCGTCGTCTTTCCGTTCGCGGCGACGAAAGCATTCGCTTCAGCATAGTTGCCGACGCTCAGATTAGCCAACCCGAAAAGCACGACGGGAACGGTTGTGTCATCCTTGAAAATCGTGCTCGCCTCAACATAGAGGACGACTCCGTTAACCGCGACAGTCCCCGCGCTCGGATTTACCGCGGTAAGGACGCCCTTCATTTCAAGGTCGGCGTCTTTTTCAATGCGAACTTCGGTTGCGATGAGCACTCCCGCCGTCATTGAACCTTTTACCTCGACCCTGATCCCGTTCGCGACCCCGACGACCAGGGAAGAAGCGGCGTTTACCGTAGTGCCGTCTACAACGAAGGTTACCGGCTCCGTCGTCCCATTGAACGCGGACACTATCCCGCTCACTTCGCCCCTATCTCCTTCATTCGAGGACAACTGATGCCTCGCCTCAATCTTGGCCGCTGTGGTATTGACGACGTTGAGTGAAGGCGCCGCGGCGAACTCAACTTTCACTCGGACGCCGTTGACGACGCTCGGGTTGAGGGTGCCCGTAAAATTGACGGTGAACGTAGTTCCGTTTTCAAGCGTCAAGGTAAACGTTCCGTTCGTCGATCCCGAAAGGCCGCTCACCGTTCCCTTGAGCTTAAAATCTTCGGAAACGGATTTCTTCTCTACTCTGGTTGCTCGGATCGAATTTGTCGCGGAGTTCAGCGTTCCGCTCACCTCGACCAGATTCCCCGCGGACAGAGGACCGATTCCCGAAAATCCGGTCGTATGTTCGTATACCGTAGCCGCATCGGTCTGCACGGTCGTACCGAAGATCGTAAATGTTCCAGCCGACACATTGATGCTCGCCGCGTCGATTGTCCCTTCAATAGAACTGGAATAATTGACCGCGTTGGCTACGCCCCTGCCGGTATTCGAATCAATCGAGCCAGTCAATTCGACATACATGCCTACCTGAAGATCGTTTTCCCCGCCTGACGCGTTGTCCAAGGTGACCGTGCTGGAGGTCGTTTCATATTCCACGCCGTTGACGAAAATGCTGCCCTTTGCGGTGATTACGCCTTTCGCGTATCCGCTGACTCCCGCCGTACCGGTGGAAGCGACGCCCGAAGGACACCCTGAAAAAGCTAACGCCGCAATCAGAATTATGCTCGTTAAGGATACTGTTTTCATCACTTTATTCAGTTTACCGTTACTCATAGAAACCTCCTAGAGTAAATATGACTAAAATAGTAACACTCAAATAAGCAAAAACAGCTATATACGGGTACTTAAATATGAGAAAATTGTTAGGTTAGTATGAAGTTAAGTAGAAAAGAGATAAGCGGGATAAGTCGGACGAGTATCCCCGCGTCCTATTTATCCGCTTCTTTTGATACTCCGGCAATCGTGTCCTGCAGCGTGCCCAGCGGACAGAACGCGCACCACGCGCGCGGTTTGTAGAAAAGCCCGGCCAAAACACCCAAAGATAAAGCGATACTATAGATCACCCAAAATACTCTGCCTATGTTCGCTAGGTTCGGGTATCCGCGGACGAGGAGTCCGATCATACAGAACATCATCACGCCGCAGAGCATTCGTCGGAATTGCACGCTCACGAGCGCACGCGGCATTTTCCTGTTTCGGGATACCGGTTTAAGCGCGGAAGCAAGAAATGTTCCGTTCGGACAAGTTCCCGCGCAAAACGATCGGCGCTTATTAAAATTCATACCGAGAGCAACGATCATAAGAGCCAAGACTACCAGTCCGAGGACGGGAAAGAAATAGCCGGCGCCGGCGAAAACCGCTACGAAAGCTACGGACAGAACCTTCCATTTTCGTTGTCTGATGATTTTCCCAAACATGTTCATATGAAATCTCCGAAAGTAAATTCGATTTGCTAGTTGTTGAGTGATTAGCCTAATCATAATATATATTTTTTAATATATAATCAACATTATGATATTGATGATCTCACACTTTAGCCCTACATTAGAAATATGGATTCACATATCCGCCTTTTCAATTTCATAGCCCAAGCGTATCGCAAGTTTTACGGCATGCAGCGGCGCATGTTCCAACCAATCGTCGCGGCCAACGCGAAAAAAATCGGGGCTGATCAGGGCGATTCGTTCCTGGATGTCGGCTGCGGGACGGGCGCGCTTGTATCGGTACTCTCCGAAGCCGGATTCAAAGCCGAAGGCGTCGACGCCGCGCCCAAAATGGTTGCCGCCGCGCGAAAAGCGGGGTGGAAATGCGAGCTCGGCGATATTCGAAACGGCCTACCCTACCCGGACGGGTCCTTCGACTTCGTCATTTCGTCTTACGTCGCCCACGGAATCAACTCCGCGTTCAGGGAGACACTCTTCCGGGAAGCGAGGCGGATAGCCCGAAAAGCCGTGATCATTCACGACTATCGCGGCAGACAGTCCTGGACGACGGAATTGATAGAACGGCTTGAGGGCGGCGATTATTTCGCCTTCGTCAATTTTGCCGAGAAGGAAATGGCGAATTTCTTCGGCAGCCTGGAAATCATCGACGTCGCCCCAGCCAACGCCTGGTACGTGGGGCGTTAGGTCGCCTATTCTTGCCCGAATGAGAAACCGACCATAATACTCACTCCGAAGTTCGCGCTTCCGCCATCCGTCCAAGAATAGTATGCGGCGATGGGGAGATGGAACGCCCTTCCGTTCGGGACGTATTTGATCAGTTCCAACTCTCCATCCACCCGGTAAGACATCAATCCGGAAATATCCGCTTCGCTTTTTAGTTTTGCACTTACACAAAGCCAAGGGAGAGGAACGGCCGAAAAAATCGCCGAGACCGGGAATGACGTTGATACAGTTCCGCTATCGGTTTCAGACCGCGACCAGCCGACGGAAAAATCCGCCGATAAGGGAATCCCCGGATACCAGACGAAGCCCAGTGAAGGCGCGATCGCCAGGGTCCGCGATCCATCCGGGAACAAGGTCTCCGAGAAAGTGGCGCCCGGTTTTAGAACGAAATCCCCGGCCAAATAGGAAACATTCAGGCGGGCACCGAAATTGAAGGATTCGTCGTCGTAGAACCCTACTCCGCAGGCGGGAGCGAACGAAAGAGAAAGATCGCGGCCGTTCAGCGTAAACGGAGCGGAAAGAGAAAGGTTGATAGCCTCTTCTCCGGTTTCGACGGAACGAAGGGTTGTCGCTTCCAGCCGGAGCCCCGAAATAAACGAGCCGAGCGCGTATGAGGCGTCCCCCCGGAAATAGGCGTCAATACCAGGATTCCCTACGGTATCAATTGATACTTCGCCGTCAGCGGTCGTACCGACCGCAAACGCGCCGGATATGCTGCTTGCGTTCAAGGAAAACGCGCCGAGGGCCCTCGGCTGCAAAGTGCCGAAACGAGAGCCGATATCGAACTCGACATCATAAGAGTGTACGGAAACGGAGACACCCAACAGTATGGCAATGACGAGAAAACGGCACGCGGCGCAGGTTTTTGTAGAATATCCAAGTACGATCATCGTTGTCTCCTCTCCCTGTTCAATGCCGCGTCCACCGCCGCGAGAGATCCTCCTGAACCAAGTTCGGTCGCGACTATGCGCGCGATCCTATCGGGAGCCAAGCCGAACGACCTGCCTCGGGCGAATACGGCCGCCAGCGAATCAAGTCGATCCGTCTGTATGACCGAGAGCGCGATCGCTTCGGCGAGTTCTAAGCGTAATGTCGTACCGACGATTCGTGCCGGATCCGCGGCCGCTAGCGCCGAAAGCGTCGAACCTAGCCGATCGAGCGATGCGCCTTTCACGGCGATTTTCTTGACAACCGCGCTGAATTCATCCCGAGAAATCGAAGCGCGCAGGGAAAGCGCACCGTCGGCTAAAATGCGTTCCCTGGATTCCGCGGTCATACGGATACCTGATGAATCCAGTTCTTTCGCCATGAATAAGAGCCGGGACGTCTCTTCCTCCAGCGCTTTTCCAATCCGCTCCGGGGAAGCGCGTTTTCGCACACCTTCAATGAGGCGATCAAGATAGAGTTTTTCATCGATACCGGCCGCGACGACGGCTTCGGCCAACGCGATCAAGCGGGGGGCGATGGCAGAATAGGGTTTCGCTTCGTCGGACGTTGAGAGCCACCGCGCCGTTTGCTGACCAAAAACGGCGCCGGCAAGGCAGAACAGAGCAACAACGCATATCGTTCGAAGAGTGAACGCGCTGTTCATTGCCCGTTCTTACCCTTTCCGGTGCCGGTACCGGTTGAACCGGTGCCGATGGCGGAACCGGTACCGACAGCGCCGGCTTTACCGCTCTGCGAATTTTTCCGTTCCACTTTGGCTAATTTCGCGGCCATACGTCCCCCTCCTTCGGTACCGGCGCTTGCCTCTAAACGAAGAGACTGGCGCAGACGGGCGCGCGCTTCCTGGGAGGTATAGCCGAAACGGAGCGCCCGCTCCACATCGAGCGCGGCGGCGAAGGACCGGCGCGCGTGCAGGGTTTCGCTTTCCCCATTCCGAGCGCCGAGTTCAGTCGCGACGATTTCACGAGCGAGTCCCGACGGCACGAAGGAAGACGATGACGAAGAGGCGTTCCAAGCAGCTTCCCAGCCCTGCCCGGTTTGGCCGAAAAGGAGCGGAACCGTACAGGTGATGATCGTCAGAATATATACAAATGAACGTGGCATATCGGGCCTCCCCTCACAACCGTATCAGAGCGCTTTCGCCGCCGAACCCGTCCTCGATCCGCTCCGGCGCCGCTGGATCGACTACCCAGGAATCTCCGTCAACAATGAAATTGTAAGAATACGCTTGCCCACGCCGCAACCGGACTTTCCGTTCCCAGATGCCGCTCGCCGTTTTATTGAGTTCCAAATTCTTAGTATCCCAAGATGAAAAATCTCCCGCGAGAAATACTGTTTTAGCGTTAGGCGCGTCAAGCACGAACCGAATTTCCACCGTATCGGATTCCCGGACTCGTAGGCCGACGATGAATAAGGCGCACGCGACAAGGGCCGCCGGCACCGCATAGGGCAATCTCCGCCGCAGGCGTGAGCCGGAGGTCCGAACAGGACGGGCGCGAGGCGCGGTTCCGATATCCGCCATAACCCTTTCGGCCAACGACCGGGCTTCTCCGCTCGGTTCAGCCCGTCGCGCTGGTCCCGAATCGCGTGGAGCAAGCGCGAGGAAGACCGGATACTTTGACCGGCATACGTCACACGAGGAGGCATGACCTAACGCTTCCCTTGTTTCCGCATCCGTGAGTCCGTCTCCGCTTTCCCAAGCCGCGGCGATTCGCCGCATATCCGCGCAGTTCATACTTTATAATACCTCGTCCTCGGTCTTTCGGTTGCGCCCTTCAAGCATTACGCGCAGTTTTTTTCGCGCGCGGAAAAGACGTGACTTGATCGTCTCTTCACCGACGCTGAGAGTTTGCGCGGTCTCTGATACCGAAAGTTCCCCGAAATAATACAATTCCACCGCTACCCGTAAATCCGCCGACAGATCGGACACGGATGAGCGGATTCGCTCGATTTCAATTCGACGCAAGGCGTCTTCCTCAGGATCATCCGCTGAGCGCGCGAAAGCTTCGGCCTCAGCGCGTTTTACCTTTATACGGTCGGAAAAACGACGCGCCCAATTCGTTCGGGTCCTATTCGCGGCAATCGCGAACAGCCAGGCGGCAAAGGACGAGCCGACGCGGAAGGTCCGCAGGGAACGGTACGCGCGCGTGAAGGTTTCCTGGGCCGCGTCCGCGGCATCCTCCTCGCTGGGAGAACGGGAGCGGCAAAACGATAACATGCGATCCGCGTATTTGAGGACAAGAAAACGAAACGCCTGTGCGTCCCCGTTCAGCGCTCGATGAACGGCGCGAACATCCTCTTCGTCGGAATCAAGCGATGCCATAGGCGTCACTATAGCGCTTCCGTTTGAATATCGCAAAAAAAATAAAAATGAACGCAACCGTTCGGCGTCTCGCGAAGTATCCAATACGATTTTCCACCACAGGAGGCGGATATGAAATATGCGAAGTTCTTTTTATTTGCGATCATCGGTGCGATCGGATTAGCAGCGTGTACATCGGCTACGACCGGAGAAACCACGGTCCAATTCAGCCTGACGGACGCGCCGGTTGCCTCGGCTTCCGTCAAGGAAGTGTATGTGACCTTCTCCGCACTCGACATCAACAATTCAACTTCAGCGGGGGATACCGGCAGCGGATGGACCTCCATTCCTATCGACACGACGAAGGAGTATGAGCTGTTGTCTTTGTCGAACGGACTATCGGCGGCTCTGGGCTCGGTGCCGTTAAGCGGCGGGACTCAAATCAACCAGATCAGGTTTGCTGTTTCAAAAATCGAACTAGTTGAAACCGCCGACGCCGTCGGGGCGCCCAGACACGCGGTGACCCTCTCTTCCAGTACCGGCCTTAAAATCGTGAACGCGTTCGATATTCCCCTTTCAGGAAGCGTCACTTTGGTCGCGGATTTCGATGTCCGGAAATCGCTGGTGAATACCGGAACCGGTTATAAGATGAAACCCGTTCTGCGCGCGGTTGTCGAAAATGAAGCAGGCGAAATCCACGGGACCGCGCCGGTCGGATACCTGGTATTCGCGTATACATCAAGCGTCGGAACGGACATCAGCCTCTCGTTCACCGATCCGGCGAACGACGCCGAATCCGCTGCCTACGACGGCGCCTACACAAGCGCTACCGTCAAGGCGGACGGCACGTATACGCTCGCGTTCCTGGAAGCCGGGACGTATGACCTCGTGCTCGTCAAAGCGGACGACGGGACTGTCGGCCAAGTCGCGAACGACGTGCTCGTCGAAAGCGCGAAGAATACGGTGCAGAATATCGCGCTGCCGTAAAACAAAAGAATCACCATTATTCACGCCGAAGCGTTCGTTCAGACGAACGCTTCGGCGTTGGAGCTCTTATGAACTTATTCGCGATACTTCTTGCGGGAAAAACTCGGTGGCCTGTCGTTGTCGCCTGCCGCGACGTTGAAGAGGGTTTATTATTGGGCAGCAAGCACCCAAGTGAGCCTGCATGCATCGAAATTTCCCGTCCCGGCGCAAGCGGCGATCAGCAGGATGAACTGGTAGCTAGATTCAGGAAGGTATCTATCGCGGGAGAGCCGATTTGGAAGAAGGTTCGCGAATAAAATAACGAGGCTCCAAAACAGACCCTCACGGCACTTCCAAGAAGAAAGCCTTAAACCCTCTATAGGTTTGAAAAATGTCGTCTTTAGAACTTAGTTCAAAAGGCGAATGCATGCCGAGAACGGCGGGACCGGCGTCGACGGTCCGGATGCCGAGATTGGCAAGGAACCGGGAAACCGTCGCTCCGCCGCCTTCGTCCACTTGGCCGAATACGGCGAATTGGAAGCGCACTCCTTCGCGCAGGAACAAACGCCTGATTTCGTTCAGGTATTCGGCGTCCGCGTCGTTCGAATGCATCTTGCCTTTGCCCCCGAAATATTTGGTCAATACGATACCGCGGCCCAAGCGAGCGGCGTTTTGTTCGTCGTGGACAGCTTTGAATACGGGGTCAAAGCCGACGGTGACGTCGGCCGAGAGAGCGCGACTGTTCCAGAGAGCCCTTCGCAGCATCAGATCGTTGCAGGAGTGCCCGGTGCGGTCGAGCAGTTCGCCGACAATGACTTCGAGGTATCGCGACTCCAAGCCCGTCGATCCCGCGCTGCCGACTTCTTCTTTGTCGACGATGAAGCAAAGGGCCGTATGTTCGGGAACTACTTCGCGTCCGAGAGAAAAAATCGCTTCAACCGCGGTGAATACTCCCGCTCGGTCGTCCTGCCCGTAAGCGCCGATAAGATTGCGGTCGAGGCCGACTTCCCGGGACCTTCCCGCCGGGACCGCCTGGAGTTCCGCGCTTACGAAATCGTCCTCCGTGATACCGTATTCCTTTTTCAGTTTGGAAAGTATCTCATCTTTCAGCGCACCGGAATCCGAACATCCGAAAACGATCCGCAATTCTTCACCTTTGAGGGTCTCCTTTGATGGACGGTCGTTCTGTATTTTTTCCGACAAGTGGGGAAGAAGATCGGGAATGGAGAAGACGGGATCTTCCTCCCCGTCGCCGATGGAGATATCGACCTTCCGGCCATCCGCGAGAAAGACCACGCCGTACAAGGCCAGGGGAATACCGGCCCACTGATATTTCTTTACGCCGCCATAGTACTGGGTTTTTAAAAGTATGTAGCCGCCCTCATCCTGGAGCGGGTTCGGCTTCAGGTCCAAACGCGGAGAATCCGCGTGCGCGGCAATGAGACGGAACCCTTCGTGGAGGGGCCGTTTGCCGATGACGGCCAGAACGACATTTTTAGCCCGATTTTCAAAGTAGACCCGATCGCCGCCCTTTAGCTCGGCCTGTTCTATCGCGCTGAGGAAGCCTTCCGCTTTCGCCGCGGCCAAGACCTTCGCGACTACCGCCCGTTCCGTTTTCGCGGAGTCGAGAAAACGCCGATACGCATCGGAAAAAAGCAAAGGATCGTCCCACGCTTCCATCGATCCTGTCCCTATTCTATTTCAGCAGTTATCGCCATGGCCGCTATGGTGCCGTCGGCTACCGCGGTCGTAATCTGCCTGTAGTGTTTGGAGGTTACGTCTCCCGCGGCGAATATCCCGGGAACGTTCGTCCGCATTTTCGAATCGGTTTGTATATAGCCCCATTGATCCACTTTGAGGTTGTCTCCGAGCCCCTTCAGGTTGGGAAGAAAGCCGATGAAGATGAATACTCCGTTGGTCGGCATTTCCGATACAGTTCCGGTCTGGACGTTTTCGATCACCAGAGACATATCCATATTTCCGTGTTTTTTGATTTCCTTAACCTTCGTATGGAAAAGGAACTCGATGCGCGGTTCGGCCGCTGCTTTTTCCTGAGCGGCCTTGTTCGCCCGCATCTTGTCGGAATGGTGGACGATGGTTACCTTGCGCGCGAATTTGGCGATAAATAGTGATTCCTCGATGGCTGAATTGCCGCCGCCCACGACGACGACGTCCCTGCCTTCGTAATATTTCGCGTCGCAAGTGGCGCAATAGCTGATGCCCTGCCCGATCAGTTCCTTCTCACCCGCCGCTCCCAGGGACTTCGCGCTGGACCCTGTCGCGACGATGATTCTTTTCGCGCGGATGGTCTCTATCCCGTCGATCACGATGATCTTGTTTTCCAAGTCAACGGAACTGATCTCCACCGGCGCGCGGAAAGTGACCCCGTTGCCCTTGGCCTGTTCCGTTATCTGGTGGCTGAGCATGTACCCGTTCAAAGGTTGGATGAAGCCGGGGAAATTCGACACCTGGTGGGTGGTGGCGACGAAACCTCCCGGAAGGGCGGTGTCCACGACTATGGTCCGGATATGGGCCTGGGAGAGATAGATACCCGCGGTCAAACCGGAAGGACCGCCGCCGAGTATGACCACGTCGGTTTCTGTAGTTTTCGGGACGATTGCCTTGGATATTTTACTTACCGTTTCCTTAGGCAGCATGGAGTCCAATTGCTTTTTGATGCTGCTGCGAAGAATACCCCCGCTCAGTTTGGGACCGATCGCATTCCCGTTTTGAAAGAACACCAACGTCGGACTCCCGGATACGTCGAGCGACTTGGCTAGTTCCCGGTTTTCCTGGCGGAAAATTTTGACGAATTTTATGTGGTCGCCGTAGACTTCACTTAAGCCTTCAAATTTATCGGCTAAAGCCTCACAGGGTGGACATTCAGAAGAATAAAAATCGACTATGGCCAGAGGCGCCTCAAGGACTTCTTTGGAAAAATCGACGGCGCCGATTTCTTTTATTCGTGCGGACATTAAACCACCTCTTTCTCAAAATACAAACTTAGGCCAAGCTCCAACAATTCCGTCACCGGCCGGCAGTCGGGAGAGAGGATCCGGCCGCTCTTGTTCTTCGCCACAGAAGCACAGCCACCTCCGCAGGCAAGACGCAAGTTACAGAGGGCGCATTCCGGAATACCGGTCACGTCCCGTTCTCCCCACTCCGCGATAATTTCGCTCTTGAGTGTCCGGACCGGATAGAAAGTCCCAAGCTCTTCCCCCGGCTTTCCGACGGTCGCCGTGCAGGAGTAAATCTTGCCGGTAAAATCGAAAGCCCATTCCGTCTTGGTGCCGGGACAGGCGTCGAAGAGCGGCTGCGGCATTTCGCCGTTTTCCCACAGAAATTTGCTGATGGAAAAAGCGGGCCGGTGGAATTCGAGAATTTCAGGATTCTTCAATACGAGGTCATAGATGTCCTGGTAAAGGCTGACCCTGTCGTACAATTTCCCCGAACCCTTTTGGCAGTAATGGAGTTCATAGTTCCGGCCCAGCTGGGTCTTGAAGAGCGGACTCGCCGTCCATCCCTGCTCCCGGGCGAAACGCGCCAAGCGGGGGAGTTCCTCGATATTTTCCTTATCCAGCACCATGCGGAGGTTGACGGGGATTCCGGCCGAAAGACAGGCCCCGATTCCGCGCACAATCCGGTCGAAGGACGCTTCCCCGGCTTTATGTGGGCGCCTGCGGTCATGCGCGTCCCCGACTCCGTCGAGCGTCACCTGGATCTCGCGGATTTTGCCGGTTTTCAGAAGGGGAACGTATTCCTCCAAATGGAAACCGTTAGTAACGAAGGCAAGTTCCAGGCCCCTCTTTCCCGCTTCGCGAATAAGGCGTTCCACGGTCAACCCTGTCGCTTCGCCCGAAAGGAGAGGTTCGCCTCCAAACACGGTAATATACTTTCGTCTTTCCGCGAATTCCGCGTCTATATAAGTAAAAAATGCATCGATCACGTCTTCCCGGAATACCTCCCGGTGCGGTTCGTAGCCTTCTTGATAGCAATAGGAACAGGCAAAATTGCAAGCGTAAGTCGGCAGGAAGAAAATCTGGACTTCATCCCGGTCCCTGTTTTCAATGAAATTCAAATAGGCGGCTTTATATCGCTTGGCTTCTTCGGCGGGTTCGACAAGATACCCTTTCTCAACCCAAACCGAAGGGTCCGCGAATTGCCCCGACCGATACTCCTCGGCGGTCTCGGCATCGAGGATGTCGGCCTGACGACTGAGCGGGTTGATCAGGAAGTGCTGATCGGAATCTCGTAGCCTGGAAAAAATATTGTGGGAGGAAATCTGCACGTCTAAACTCCGTATTCTAGAACACAACGATCGACGATGAGGAAGCCACGGCGGGCACGCCGCGCCGCGGCTTCCGAAAAACTCAGTCGTGGCAACCCGCGACCGCGGCGGATACCTTGGCGCAGCACTGCGCGACCGGCTTTGCACCCGTGGCATTTTTGGTAATGAGTGACTTCATTCCCTTTTTCATCGAGATCTCCCTATCGTTGACATCGGCAGCGGACCGTATCGGGTCGACGACCCATGACAGTCCAGCTTGCCACCTGAATCTTTCCTTTCGCGTACGGCGCCGATTCATCGGCTATTTTGATCTGATCCAAACCGGCACCGCGTACTTGGTCCAGATACCGTTCGCGAGTTACGCTTCCAGCCCAACATTCCGCGACGACTTGGGGATCGGCATGATAGGCCGCCGGTACTTCTTCCATAGAATAAATATCCGAAACGACAAAGCGTCCGCCGCTCCTGAGCACCCGATGGATTTCCGACCAGACCTTTTCCTTATTTTCCGCGTGGTTGATGGTGCAGTTGGAAATCACAAGATCTACGCTCCCGCTTTCCAGCGGAAGAGCTTCAAGGCTAGCCTGGAGGATCTCCGCGTTCGTTACATCGAACTTTTCAAGATTTTTTCGCGCTTTGGAAACCATGCCGTCCGACATGTCTATACCGTACACGAATCCCTTCGGCCCCACCATTTCCGCCATGCGGATGACGTCGGTACCCCTGCCGGAACCGAGGTCAACGCACACCTCGCCTTCTATCGGCTGCGAATAATTGATCGCCCCTCCGCAGGAAAGGCAGCAGGAAGTATCCGCTAATTCGCTGTACCGGATATTGATGGCGGCGGTAGTACTAGGCTCCATGAAAGCTCCTCAAATAATTCAATATCGATGGCCGAATAATAATAACAGTATATACATTTGTCAATATATATAGCATACTACATTAAACAATACCAGTATGAGGAGAGTAGAAATGATAGAAAAGAACCGGATCACGCGTTTCTTGGCTGCTCGGCGTCGATGGGTACAAGGCTCAGTCGGCGTAGGAATGTACGCAATCGTTTCTTTTTTGGGCATCTCTGGTGGGTGCTTGCCGCCGGAGCCGCGACGGGAATCCTATTCGGGAAAGTATTTTGCCGCTGGATGTGTCCGCTGGGTTTCGTGATGGAAACAATTACCGGAATGGGCGATAAAAACGCCAAATTCCAGCAGCTTTACCAATATCACAAGCTGGGCTGTCCAATTGCCTGGGCCTCCGGCTTTCTCAACAAATATTCTCTCTTCAAAATCAGACTGAACAAAACGGAATGCAAGGACTGCGGTGTGTGCGATTCCGCTTGTTATCTCTCCACCCTTGAACCCGCCCGTTACAGCTTGTTCCAGGCCGATAAGGAACGCCCCGGCGAAGCCTTCGCCTGCTCCAAATGCCTCGCCTGCGTCTCCGCCTGTCCCTCCGCCAGCCTCTCCTACAAAGCCCCCACCCGACGGAACTGACCCAAATTTGCAGCAAAACCGAAACTAATCACTACACCTCCATCAATGACCACCCCCTAGAACGATACGCAGCGAACCGCTCAGTCCAACATTCGCCCCTGTTGTGGGCGCGCCCAAGAAATCCGAATACGAACGCTTCCCGCAAGCCCGCAGGGCTGAGGACCAGTGAGTATTCGGATTTCTTGAAGGCAGCCCACCATAGACTAATGTCGGCTCTATCGCGGTTCGCTCGTCTGAGTCACCCCGCTTGCCTCTCTTTCCTCTTCTTGGTATATTATCTGCGGATAAGTTCGACAAACGTCGTCGATCGGACGCCGAGTCCGCTTCCGTATGGAAGGGAAACGCGGCGTTGCCCGTGA
>Ga0172379_10001655_pt1 | contig 43282 bp, 35 predicted proteins | sample GrowelOW334metaG_FD_119756 | JGI IMG/M metagenome (GOLD analysis project Ga0172379, IMG submission 119756) | Groundwater microbial communities from an aquifer near a municipal landfill in Southern Ontario, Canada - Groundwater well OW334 metaG | ecosystem: Environmental > Aquatic > Deep... | reverse complement strand
CTGATTCTGGCGGCGGCCCTGAATCTCGACTTTCTGTGCATCCACCCCTTCCGGGACGGCAATGGCCGCGTGTCGCGCTTGCTCTTCCTGCTCACTACCTACCATTGCGGCATGGAAGCGGGGCGGTACATCAGCATCGAGCGGGTGATCGAGCAGAACAAAGATCGGTATTACGAGGTGTTGGAGCAGAGTTCCATGGGCTGGCACGAAGGCATGCATGACCCCTGGCCTGCCATAAACTTCCTGCTGTACGCCCTTGTTACCACTTGCAAGGAGTTCGAGGGTAAAATTGGCCAACTGGGTAGCCCTCGGGGAGAAAAGACCGCAGCCGTTCGGGCTGCCGTTGAACGTCAAATCTCGGCGTTTTGCGTGGCCGACATAAAGGCCGTCTGCCCGGGGGTCGGCATCGACCTGATCCGCCGGGTGCTGGCTGATATAAGGAATGAGGGTAAAATAAAAGCCCTCGGCACCGGCCGTAGCGCACAATGGGAGAAAACTAACTACGTATGATCCCTAAACTATGTACTAAACTACGTACTGGAGAGCAGGAGCCCGCATGACCCACCCTTACACCGAAGACCAGTTGGTGGAACAACCTGCTATCGCGCTCTTCGTGGAGCTGGGGTGGGAGGTCGTGTCCGACGGGACGGGGTTCTTTGGCAGGGAGACAAAAGGCGAGGTGGTGTTGGCTGGCCGCCTGCGCGCTGCGATGGAGAAGCTCAATCCAGGTATGCCGGAGGAAGCCATTGCATCAGCCATGGACGAGTTGGTCCGCGACCATTCGGCGATGAGCCTGGAGGCGGCGAACCGGGAGGTCTATGGCCTGCTCAAGGATGGCATTACGGTGTCGCTGCCAGACCTCGAACATGGCGGACAGAAGGTAGAGCGGCTTCGCGTATTGGATTGGGAGCGGCCGGAGAATAATGACTTTGCGCTGATAAGCCAGTTCAGCGTCACGGGAGCGCTCTACACCTGTAGGCCCGACCTTGTAGGCTTCGTCAACGGCATGCCTTTCGTCGTGATAGAGTTCAAGAAGCCGGGAGTGGCCGCGCGGGCTGCCTTCGATGATAACCTTACACACTACCGGCGCGAGATACCGTCCCTGTTCTGGTACAACGCCTTGCTGATAGCGTCCAACGGTACCGAGAGCCGCGTCGGATCCCTCACCGCCGATTGGGACAGGTACTTTGACTGGAAGCGCGTGGAGCGGGAGGACGAAAGCCGCCGCGTGTCGCTGGAAGTCCTGTTGCGGGGCACCTGCGACCGGGCGAGGCTCCTCGACATCGTGGAAAACTTCACCCTGTTCTCCGAGCACAAGGCAGGGCTGACCAAGATAATCGGCCAGAACCACCAGTACCTGGGTGTGAACAATGCGATCGCGTCATTGCTGGAAGCCAGGCGGCGTGGACACGGCCGGGCCGGCGTGTTCTGGCAGACCCAGGGGTCGGGCAAGAGTTTTTCCATGGTGTTCCTCGCCCAGAAAGTGCTGCGCAGGATTACGGGCAACTGGACCTTCGTCATCGTGACCGACCGCGTGGAGCTGGACCAGCAGATAGCCAAGACCTTCAAGTCCGCTGGGGCCGTCAGCGACGCCGAAGGCGACAGCTGCCATGCCTCCAGCGGTGCCCACCTCCGCGAGTTGCTGGGTGGCAACCACCGGTATATCTTCACCCTGGTGCACAAATTTCAGAGCGCCGAGCTGCTGTGCGACCGGCCGGACGTGATAGTGCTGACCGACGAGGCGCACCGCAGCCAATACGACACCTTGGCGCTGAACATGCGCGCTGCCCTGCCCAAGGCCCTGTTCCTCGCGTTCACCGGTACACCTCTCATCGCCGGGGAGGAGCGCACCAAGGAAGTTTTCGGCGACTATGTGTCCATCTACGACTTCCAGCAGTCCATCGAGGACGGTGCCACCGTACCGCTGTTCTACGAGAACCGCACCCCCGAACTCCAGCTGGTCAACCCGGAACTCAACGACGACATCTACAAGGTAATGGAAGATGCCGACCTTGACGAGGATCAGGAAGCCAGACTGGAGCGCGAGCTGGGCAAGCAGTACCACCTGATAACCCGGGATGACAGGCTGGAGACGGTGGCCCGGGATATCGTCCGCCATTTCCTTGGGCGCGGTTTTTTGGGCAAGGCCATGGTCGTTTCGATAGACAAGGCGACCGCGTTGCGCATGCACGACAAGGTGCGGGAGCATTGGAAGCGTGAAACCGCACGGGTACGCGAGGAACTCGGCTGGCTGGGGTATACGCCCGAGGGCGACGTATCGGAAACCGCAAGGCGCGAAAGGATGGCCTTACTTACGGAGCGCCTTAAAATACTCACCACCACCGACATGGCCGTGATCGTGTCACCGGGCTAGAACGAGATAACGCGGATGAAGGCGCTGGGCCTGGATATCGAACCCCACCGCAGGCGCATGATCGACTCCCAGCCCCGGCTTGACGAACGCTTCAAGGACACCACCGATCCTCTGCGGCTCGTTTTCGTCTGCGCCATGTGGCTCACCGGTTTCGACGCGCCCGGCTGTTCCACCGTGTACCTGGACAAGCCCATGCGCAACCACACGCTGATGCAGACTATCGCCCGGGCCAACCGCGTGTTCGCAGGCAAGCACTCGGGCACTATAGTGGATTACGCCAACGTGTTCGCGTCCTTGGAGAAGGCACTGGCCATCTACGGCGCAGGCAGGGGCGGGGCAAACCCGGTCAAGGACAAACAGGAACTGGTTGGCCAACTCCGTAGCGCCATGACGGATGCGACCGGCTTCTGCGCAGGCCATGGGGTATCCCTGACCGCCATGGAAAAACTGCCTGCCGGCGGCATGGCACGGTTGCAGGGCATCAACGACGCGATGGACGCGCTCATCGCACCCGACGACATACGCCGGGAATTATTCGCCCACGAGCGCTTGGCGAGCACCTTGTACCGGGCCATCATGCCGGATCCAGCCGCTCTGGAGTTCGCTGGTTTCATCGCGTGCCTGGCCGCATTGGTCCAGGCCATCAAGGCCACGCTCAACCCGGATAAACCCGACATCTCGGCTGTCATGAAGGGCTTGGGCGACCTGCTCGACGACTCCATCACGGGCATTACCATCCGTGACCGGGGGCCGGCGCCGCTGGACCTGTCCAGGATCGATTTTGACGCTTTGACCGAACGCTTCAAAAAATCAAAGCACCGGAATACCGGGGTCGAAGTGCTCAAGGCCGTGATACGCGCACGCCTGGAACGCCTTGTGCGCCTGAATCCCACCCGCGCCGACTTTGGCGTAAAATTCGAGGAACTGATAGAAAGCTACAACGCCGGAAGCCGCGGCATAGAGGAACTATTCCAGGAACTGCTCAAACTGAGCCGTGGCCTGGACGACGAGCAGGAACGGCACGTACGCGAGCAGATGACCGAAGAAGAGCTGGTCATCTTTGACCTGCTGACGCGGCCCGCACCGGAGCTGAGCGCAGGGGAACGCACCGAAGTGAAGAAAGTAGCCAGGGAGCTCCTGTCCAGGCTCAAGCAGCTCCTCATATTGAACTGGCGCCAGAAGCCAGCCGCCCGCGCGACCCTCAGGATAGCCATAGAGGACGTCCTGGACAAAGGCCTCCCAAGGGCCTACACGCCGGATATGTACCAAGGCAAGTGCCTTGCAGTGTTCGAGCACGTATACGAGAGCTATCCCGAACGCGACCAGGGAATCTATTCGAAAGCAGTGTAGCAGGAAGCGCTTGGGCGGAAATTACAACGAAAGGCTAAGACTTCTCAGCATCCTTGGCTGCCTGTTTCCCCAGCAGAAGCCTGCCGTAGACCGCGGCCAGGCTCTGCTGGAAGATCATAGCCAGGATGGCGGGCAGGGCTGCTGCATCGGGAAAATAAGAGGTGGCGAGGGTGGCGGCACTTACACTGTTGCGCAGGCCGACGCTGAAGACGAGGGTCCGCGAGCGTGCGCCCCCCAGATAGGGCAAAAAACCGACAAGCCTTCCCAACACGAACCCGATGGAAACGAGCAACATGCCGATGGCACCGATGATCCAGGTCCTTGCACCGCCAAGGCTCACTTGCGGGGCTATGGCCGCCGCGTTCGCGGAGACGACAATAATTATGCAAAGCTTGGAAATTGGTCCCAGGAAGGGTCCCGCCAATTTCTGTGCGGCACCACGAGTCAGTTCGTGCAGGGCAACACCGAGTATGGTTGGGGCGACAATCATCTGTATCAGTGAGGTCGCCATGGCGGAGGTGTCCATTACAATGTCTGCCCCTAGCAAGAGAGACGTAGTGAAGGGAACGACGAAAGGGGATACCAGGGTATCCAACAGGATGATCGCGAGGGCGAGCGCGCCGTCCCCGTTGAACATGGAAACCCAGATGAAGGCGGAGACCGCTGTGGGGGTCGCGAAGAGAAGGACGAATCCGGCGGTGGTGTCCGCATCCCCGGGCAGGAAGATCTTCGAGACGCCGAGCGCGGCCAGAGGCATTAGCACATGGGCCGATACGAAGAATCCAAGCACGGGCAGGGGGTTCCTGACGACGGTACCCAGGTCGCGGACACGCAGCTTCAGGGAACCCGAGAGGGTCATCAGGGCGAAAAACCAGGGCACGAAAGGTTTTAGTTGGACGAGGGTCGAGGAAAAAAGGAAACCCAGGAGCACGCTTGAGGGCGTAAGGATGGGCATGAGGGTTTCAATTTGCGAGTTGAGCGCCATGAAGCGGGAAGCGATAGTCACCGGGTACTTTCTTCTGTCCATGAGAATTCTTTGCCACCTCTTCCCTACGGGAAGTATCATTATCCAAATGAGGATCAGGGTGTCAACGGTATGCAATCAACGTAAATCGGCGTATCCTAAGGTATGATAACAGCAATCGGAGAACCGTCGCATCCCCTGGCGCCAGCCTTTCTGCTCTACTGCGCGGCCCATGGCAGGGAACATGACGAGTCCTTTGTTCCTGGTGCGGCTTGGGCTTTCGGTTCGGATTTTCCTTCCTTCGCCCTTGTGGATGATGCCGGAGGGCTACTTGGTGTCGCCGCTTTCCTGTTCGGTCCTTCATACCGGGCGGCGCGCAGGGCGCGGGTGGCAGTACTGCATGTGGCGGATGCCGATGATGCCGCAGGCTACCAGGCGCTCGTGGATGCCGTCTTCGGAGCGCTCCGGGGCCATGCGGACAGCTGCTACCTGTTTTTTCCTGAAAGCCTGCCCGCCCTCCGTGGCATTCTCGAGGGATTGGGGTTCCGGTTCGAGCGGACTGCGTACCTCATGCGGGCTGACATAGGCTCCAACGTCAACCTGGAGTCCGCGACGGGGTCACTGCCACCGGGTTACAGACTCAAGATCGTCGGTCCCGACGACCCGGCAGCCATCGTGGATTTCGTCGCGGTCCGGAACCGGAATTTTAGGGAACTGAAAGGTTCGGTGGACACGCGGCCGGAAGATATCCGTTCTTTCATGGCCAGCGAGGAATACCTGCCGGGCGGCTTGCTGCTTGTTCTTTCGCCCGAAGGAGTACCCTGCGGCACGCTCCGGGTGGAGCGGGAACTCGATGACGAACCCGATTCCGGTTTCATCGGCACCATTTCCGTTGACCGGGAGCTGCGCGGACGTGGGATAGGCAGGGCGCTCGTACGCACCGCGCTGGGATTTTCTCGGCAGCTTGGATTCCGGCAGGCATTTCTTTCGGTGAACGCCGATAACAAGGGTCCCCTTGCACTGTACCTTTCGGAAGGTTTCAGCCTGGTCAAGGCCATGACTTGCATGGAAGCGCGGATCTAGGGAGTCAAAATGGACAACACCACCCAAAAGTCAACCAGACCTCATGACAAGCTTGGACTGCGGAAAGAATACCTTGAAGACATCCTGGGAGCCAGGCGGATGGACGCGCTGGGGAGGGTCATGGCCGCGTACCGGAGCGGTTACGCCATACCGGACATCTATATCGATGTATTCCAGGCGTCGCTCTACGAGTTGGGACGGCTATGGGAATCGAACCGGATTAGCGTCGCCGACGAGCACATGGGAACCGCCATCACCCAGTTCATCATGTCAAACCTGTACCAACACCTCGAAATATCCGAGGTCGTCCGCGGCCGCCTGGTCGTAACAGGAGTTCAGGGCGAACTGCACCAGGTGGGCGCGAACATGATCGCGGACGTGCTGGAGGCCGACGGCTGGGATGTCCGCTTCCTGGGCGCCAACGTCCCTCCCGAGGATGTCATCAGGGCGGTGCGGGAACACGAGGCCGACCTGTTGGGAATTTCCGCGACCATGTACGTCAACCTTCCCGAGGTGGTCCAGCTTGTGGGTATGGTGCGACAGGAATTCGGCGGAAAGAGCCCGAGGATCTTGCTGGGAGGCGGGGCATTCGGTGGACTTCCACTGCTTCCCCCGAAACTGGAAGGCTGCCTGGTCGTGCGGGACCTGAAGGAAGCGGTTTTTCTAACGCGGACTTTCGGCCAGGGCGATGGTCCCAGTCTGCAAGGAGGTGAAGCTTGAAACCGCAGATGGATAACCTCAAGGTGTCGATCGAAGCCAAAGATGCGCCAATGAACGCGTTGCCGTTTACCGCAGCCATGCTCAACCCCGAAGCGGGCAACCATCCGGTTCCGGACAATGATGCGGAACTGCAGGCCGCCCTGCGTTCGGCGGAAAGATGCATGGAGGAATACCCCTATTTCGACGAGCGCTACGGGGAGCGGGGCAGGGCTTTCGCGAAGAGCGACGCCGCCTGGCTGGCAACGCTCCCCTCCTTGACTCGGACCCAGCTTATCAGCCAAGTGGAATGGCTTGGTCGTGTGTTGGGCAACAGGGGCATGCCCAGGATTACGCTGGAGCGTCAGCTGGATTTGCTCCACCACGAGCTGGTCGCCGCCGTCCCCGAAAAGTCCGAAGCGTACGGTGGCTTGCGCGAGGCTGCGGAGTCACTCCGGCGGGAACGACTGGGCCTTATCCCCCTATCCCCGTTCGGTGAACTAGCCCGTGCGTTCCACGCTGCCGCCGATCCCGAAAGGCACGAAAAATTGCGGGGCACCGGGAGCCTGCTGGTATCGGCCGTGTGCGACGAAGCGTGCGGGATCACCGAAGCCGTGGGCAGCCTGATTTCGTGGCTGGCCGACCCAGGACGTTTTTCTGGCCTTTGGATCGCGGAGGTAAACCGAACCGTCGAAGCCGCCCGCAAGCTGGCTGGCCGATTAAAAGACACGACTATCATGAACGGCAATCGATCATGAGCGGGACTGAATTCGAAAATCCTTTCAGGGAAGCCCTTTCCGCGCCATACCCGGCGTTCGTGCACGTACTGGAAAGATCGGCAACCCTGCACCTGGCCTTGCTTGCCCCCGACGGGACCATCATCTGGACGAATGTGACCATGGCCAGCCTTCTAGGGGCCGATCCCAAAGCCCTGGAAGGCCTGGATTTTACCACGTTCCTGACAAACCTTGATGTTGACACGTTCAGAGCCTGTCTGACCGGACAGGAAAGGGCCCCCGAAAGCGGAGCCCTGGTCAATTTCCTTCTGAATGCGACGGATATACGCACCCTCCGTTGTTCCATTCTTCCCACCGATCATGGTTCCATCGTCGTGGCGGAACCGATGCCCGAAAATGAGCACGCACTGCAGGACGAGTTGTTTCAGCTTAACAACCAACTGGCCGTCCTTTCCCGGGAAAATATACGCAAGGGACGGGAGCTGGTGAAGACAATCCGCTCCCTTTCCAAGGAAATAGAACAGCGCAAGAAAGCCGAAACCGAACTGCTGCGTTACCAGAACCAGCTGGAAGGACTGGTACGGGAACGTACCGCCCAGCTCGAATCCGCAAAGGAAACCGCCGAAGCCGCCAGCCGTGCCAAGAGCAATTTCCTGGCCACCGTAAGCCACGAACTGCGTACGCCCATGAATGCCATCGTCGGCTATTCCCACTTGGTGGTGGCTTCCGGCCTGCAAGTGGTTCAAAAAGAATACATGGGTAAGATACACGCCGCCGGCCAGCACCTGTTGGGCATCATCAACGATATCCTGGACATTACGAGCCTTGAGGAAGGCCGTATGGCGGTGCGATCTGTCCCTTTCGACCTCGAAGAAATGATGGTGTCCTTTGCGGGCTATCTCACCGTAAAGGCCAGCGAGAAAGGCCTTGCCGTGCGTTTCGGGAACGAGGACAACGTACCACGTGCCCTGGTAGGGGACCCGCGTTTCATCTCCCAGATCCTGCGTCATTATGCGTCCAACGCCGTCAAGTTCACCGAACGGGGAGAAATTACCGTTTCTGTGGGTGTCAGCGAGCGTTCCGAAAAACACCACATGCTGCGTTTTACCGTGGGCGACACCGGGATTGGCCTCACCGAGGAACAGCGAACCTCCTTGTTCAGCAGTTTCCACCAGGCCGATATGTCCAGTACGCGCAAGTACGGCGGAGTGGGCCTGGGGCTGGTGAACAGCAAGCTCCTTGCCCAACTTATGGGCGGCAATGTGGGGGTGGAAAGCACCTTCGGAGTGGGAAGCCGCTTCTGGTTCACCGTGAGGGTCGACCCGGGCGAGGGGGAAGCGTGTCTTTCCATTTCCGACCTGCAGGTGGATCTGTCCCTTGAAACCGCCTTCCCGGACCTTCCGACGGCCGGAACGGCGGGAAGCGTGGATTTGCGGAATGAGGCGGCGGGAAGTGGGGCATCGCAGAACGAGGCCGCGGGTATGGCACCGGATGAGAAGCCCGCCCTGGTGGTGGATCCGGCTACGCTGGAGGATGCCTGCCGGAACCTGGCGGCGCTGCTCCGGGATGACGACCTGGCGGCCTACAATATTTTCAGTTCCAATGAGGAATTGATCAGTACCGCCTTTCCGCGGGAATTCCAGGAACTGAAGTCCCGTATTCAGGCCTTCGATTTCAGCGCGGCATTGGAGCTGTTGTCGGTGGCGATGCAAGCTGATGACCGCCGATGAAATTACTGGACGGGATCAACCGTGGCTTATCAGCGGATCTCCTTTTGGCCATTTGAAGATGTGAAGAAGGAGCCCTCCTGCGGTGGCACCGCCTTTTTTTGCATCGAGCTTTTCGACGGTAAAGCTGAAGGCTCCCCTGCCATCGTCGGCTACTGGTTTTTCGATATCCATGGCTGCGTGGATGGGTTCGCCCTTCGGGCTCTCACCGGTCAGGTAAACGTTCCTTATTTTCTCCGCATCCCTTCTCGAGTATGCGATGGTCAGTTCCAGGCCTCCCTGATTCTTGGGGGCGTCCCGATCGGCAAAGCTGGTCAACTCATTCGAGTCGCCCTGGAAAAGCTGGATACCCGTGAGCGGGACGGAATCACCGAAAGGTTTCTTCGTCTTGTCGGGTTTCCTGAAGGTCACGATGGTTCCCGGTAGCGCGTCTTGGAAGGCGACGGTTATGGTGCCCTCCGCGTTTTCCGAGTCGAATTTGTAGCTCCACGATTCACTTCGAATGCCCGTCGGTCCTCGTGTCTTTGCCATGATCGTTCTCCTTATTTTCGCTTCCTGGCTTGTTCCGGGGTCTACGACTCCGATGATGACTGTTTCGGTCCTTTCGTGTCCAATAGGGTTCGCGCGACAATGTATCCCGCTTTTGCCTGATCCAGATCTTCCTTGTCCGCGTACTCGATGAATTTTTCCAGTAAGGGTATGCTTCGCCCAAAACTGACAAATGCCCTTTCAGGCATTGCGTTCGCCAGACACGCGTCTCCCAAAACCCGCAGGCCCACAGCCCATTCCACGCAGGCTCCAAGACGTTCTGCGTACGCGCAGGCTTTCTGCGCCTTGTCGAGGGCGGCGGCAGGATCGCCGATTTTCCGGAGCGAATCGCTCAGCCCGGAACATGCAAGGGAAAGCATGCGTGGATTTCCTGTTTTTATCGCAATGGACTCAAGTTTGCCATAGTATTGGATGGCTTCGTGGTGTTCCCCAAGACGGGAATGGCAATAGCCGGAATTGTTGTACGAAACGGCCAAATCATCCAAGTCTCCCAAGCGCTTGTCCAGAAGAATTGTTTCTTCCATCAGCGCGCGGAAGCGTGGATAGTCTCCCGTGCTGAAGTATATGTTGGCAAGGTTTCCGGCGGCGTACGCGCGTAGCCTGTCATTTCCGGCTGTGATAAATGCTGCCTTGCATGCCTCGAAATGTTCCAGTGCCGATACGAAGGAGCCAGCGTTCGCATCGAGCATGCCCAAACCCATGCGGGCGGTCGCCTTGGCCGTCTTTCCGGCCGCACAGGCATCCTCAAGTATAAGGCTGAATCGTTCCCGTGCCTTGTCGGTATTCCCTTGCCTGAAAAGGGTCATGCCCGATTCGTACAAGGCCTGTCCCAACCCGTCGTCATCACCTGCGTCCTTGTACCCCCCAATGGCCAATTCCAGGACTTCCAGTGCATATCGGTAGTCTCCTGTAGCCCTTGCCAGGCTTCCGGCGCAGAGCAAGGCCGAAGCACGGACGGAAGGATCGGTGGCTTTTCCGAGGGACCTCATGCAAAAAGCTTTCCCCTCCTCGAGGTGGCCGCGCATGAGCCAAAAAAGCCGCAGGGCTCCGCAAAGGCTTTGCATGCCTTCCCCGTATTCCTTCCCCGCCATGTGTTCGAAAGCTGCCCGTAGATTGTCGTGCTCTTCCTCCAGGACATCAAGGGCGAGGTGTTGGTGGGGGCCATCAAGCTGTAGGGACGCCTTATCGGAGAAAGCCAGATAATATTCCGTGTGGGCACTTTTCAGGGCTTCGTCCTCACCCGCATAATGCAATAATTCGAGGGCGTATTCCTTGAGCACCTCTGACAAGGAGAAACGGTCCGTCCCGCCCGGCCTTTCGGATTTCGATAACAGGCTCTTGGAAACGAGTGACGCCAGATTGCCCAGGACATCGGTCCTGCCCATACCGCCGCAAGCACACAGTTCCTCGAGGGCTTCCATGGTGAAGCCGCCTGCGAAAACGGACATTTCACGAAAAAGCATCTGTTCCTCAGGATCGAGCAGGCGGTAGCTCCAGTCGATCGCAGCCCGGAGCGTGCGCTGCCGGAATGGCAGGTCGGTTGAGCCCCGGGTAAGGAGCCCCAGCATATTGCCGAGCCTCTGGAGGATGGCCTGGGGAGAGAACAAGTCCAGTCGGGCGGCGGCCAATTCGATGGCCAAGGGCAGTCCGTCGAGGCGCACGCAGATTTCCGCGATCGCAGGCGCGTTGTCGTTGGTAGCCGTGAAATCGGCGTTCACGGCCACCGCCCGTTCCAAAAAAAGCGCGACCGCATCGTATTGCGCCAACTTCACCAGATTCTTTTCAATGAATTTTATCGACCGGGGAAAACGCAAGGCCGGGACGTGGAAGACCCGTTCCGCGCGTATCCGCAACGCTTCCCGGCTGGTGATGAGGAACTTTACCAAGGGGCAGGCCGCAAGCAGCTCGCTTACCAGCGACGTCGCCGAGATGATCTGCTCGAAATTGTCCAGGATGAGAAGCAGCCGTTTTTCGCGCAGGGCATCGACAAGCAGGTCCTTGTAGGTACGGGCGCCCGATTCGCGGAGTCCCATCGTACGGGCAATCGCCGGGTACACGTACACCGCCTGGTCTATTGCGGCAAGGTCAACGAAAAAAACACCATCCGGAAATTCATCGATGGCATCGGCGGCGACCTGGACGCTCAAGCGGGTTTTCCCCGTGCCACCCATGCCGGTCAGGGTCAGCACGCGGACTCCCTGGTCGGCCAGCAGTGATCGGACTGACTCCAATTCGCGTTCCCGCCCGATAAAGGGATTTGGTTGGACAGGTAGGTTGTTAGGGTGATTGTCCAGGGATTTAAGTGCGGCGAAGTCCGCCGGCAAACCCTTCTTGTTCAGCTGGAAAACGCTTTCCGGCCTGATCAGGTCCTTGAGCCTGTGGGCTCCCAAGTCCTTCAGGCTCACGTCATCCGGCAACGAATCCCGAAGGAGTTCCGACGAAACGAGGGATACGAGGGTCTGTCCACCGTACCCGATGGAAAGAAGGCGGGCGATACGGTTCAACGGCCGCCCGAAATAATCGCCTTCCCTCTCCTGGCAGGCGCCTGTGTGCAAGGCCATCCGTACGCGAATGCCCCCCGGAACGTCCCAGTCCTCGTCGGCCAGGTATCGTTGGGAATCCAAAGCTGCGAGCATCGCGTCCTGCGCGGTCTGGAAAGCCGCACAAAAGGCATCCCCCACGGTCTTGAAGACATAGCCGCCATTCCCTTCGATGCACTGGCGCATTATCGTATCATGCCGGGCAAGCGCGTCCTGCATGCGCGGACGGTAGCACTCCCAGAGCTTGGTGCTTCCTTCTATGTCGGTGAACAGGAAAGTGATGGTTCCGTTGGGCGGAGCTGGCACTGCTATCCTCCAACTGTAACTGCCCCTGTATTACGCATATGAATACTAATATATCGATATCGAAATCGCAATGCGGCTTCGCCAGCCTTATCCTAACTGTATATATATTGTAGAGTCCAACAATGACATGGACGCTTTTCGCCGGACTCCTGCTGTTTTCTTCCGTCGCCGCCTTTACCCCTGGGCCCAACAATCTGTTGGCCCTCGCCTCGGGAGCGAATTACGGTTTCAGGCTCACGCTTCCCCACATCCTCGGGGTGTGCGTGGGCTTCACCCTCATGTTCCTGCTGGTGGGAGCTGGTCTGGGTAGCCTTTTTACCGCCTTCCCCCTGGCCTACACCATCCTGAAGTACGCGGCCCTGGCGTACCTCGTCTACCTTGCCTCCAAGATTGCCCTCTCCAAGGGGATAGGCGAGGGTGACAGGAAAACCAAGCCGATCACCTTCCTGGGTTCGGTGGCCTTCCAGTGGATCAACCCGAAAGCCTGGATCGCGACGGTCACCGTGGTCACGTCCTTCACCAACCCCGAGGCTTTCTGGCTGAGCATGGCCATCGGAGCCTCGGCCAACGCGGTCCTGGCTTTTTCGGCGGTCTCCTCATGGACCCTTTTTGGCACCTTCGTCAAAGCCTGGCTCGCAAACCCCATCCGCCTGCGGGTTTTCAATTGGAGCATGGCCTCGCTTCTGATACTTTCAGTGGTACCTTCAATGTTTCACTGAGGGATTCGACTGACTGGAATCGCCAGCCGCAGCATTCTCAATTCAGGCTCAGGGCTTCACTTGACATGTGTCCCGCTTCGATGACGAAAGCGGCGGCACCGTTCAGTAGGGGCAGGCGTGTATCTTCCAGATCGAACATCAGGATACCGTCCACCCAGGCACGGATTCGGGGTCCTTGGGCTCCGAGTATGAGTTCGTATTCTACCCCTGCCTCCCAGCGGAACGGCATTTCGGCCAGTACCTTTTCGCCGTCGAGTACCTTCACCAGACGCAGCAGGTCTCCATGGCAGAGAAGCAATGCGTAGTACCTTTGCATGCCTTGGACCCGAACGGCGATTCCGGCCGATTCGGCCAGGCTGATCCGTATATCGGCTTTCGCTTGGTAGTCGTTCCATTCCCGCGTGCCTTGGATAAGCAAGCCCCTTCCACGATTCTGGACCAGGCGGTAGGCCTCCTTCCAATGACTCTCCCATTGGTCGACCCCGTTTATCCAGGCTCTGCGCCATACATCCGGGGTGTCGGTCCTGGTTGGCCCGCCGGTCTTGGGTCGTCCCAGGACAAGCTTGGGGGTACCGTCCCAATGCAGCCAATCAAGGTTCATCGTGTTCTCGCCAGCTGAGCGGCCATCAAGACCGACGGCCGCGACCGGTTGGCCGCCGGTATCGGGAACGTACATGAGCAGGTCAACCGGCTTACCCGCGGGTGCAAGGCAGGACGCGCCAAACACGATGTCGGTCGTACCGTTTTCGTTGTATACCTTTATGAAGAGACGCAAGTCCGAATCGTATCGGGCTTGCGCGCGGGCTCGTATCCGCTGGCCGGGATAGAGTGTGGGCGAGGCCATCAGCTGGTATCCCCGCATTCCCAATTCTTCAGGCAGGATGAATACGGGTGTCGAAACCGATCCGTGATCCCTGAAGCGCACTTCGAGCGAACGCCTGCCGTCTATGCTGGAACCCTCAATGTTCCCTATGGTGGTGGAGTCCTGTTCCGGCGAGAATCCCTGTACGGAACCGGGAAACTCAAAATGGAAGCGCGCTCCGTTTTTTGGGTGAGATGGCGTTTCACCAGCCAGCATCCGGCCGGCATCCACGATGTGCATGGCTTCTATCACCGCGTCACTGACCGCCCTGCCTCCGTCCGCAGTGGGCATCAGTATCCGGTCCGCTACCGGGGAACGCCAGTCGGGTCCACGATCGAAAAGGGCGAGTCCATCCCTGATGCCCATAAGACAGCCGACGTTTGCGGCGTTGCAGTCGGTATCCCAGCCAGCGGTATTCACCACGTTCATCGCGGTCTGAAAATCGTCCTTTCCATACAGCAGGCCCATGATGACGATCGCGTGATTGGGTACGATATGCACGTTGCCGCCGAATGTATCATAGCCATATTTTTCCTGTATCCGCGCAAAGGTCTGTCGCCAATCCGGGTTTTTTGCATGCCACCCGCGCACATCGGATACCACATGGTAGATGACCGAATCTTTGGGAATGACCGAAGATCCGATATCCAGCAACGCATCCATGCGGGATTCCACGAAGGCTGCGGATTCCATTGCGGCGATCACTTGCGCGCCGAATATCGCTTCGCCGTCGTGGGATACGCTGGCCGCCTTGCGGGCCAGTTCGGCCGCGAATTCCGGATCGCCCGGCGCGACCATGGCCCAGCCGTCGATGAAGATCTGTGACCCGATCTGCTCGGAAACGATCTTTCCGTTCAAGTCAGAAGAACCGCTTTCGGGTGCGGTGATTCCCTGTCTGAGCCTCAGGTAGGCAGTGTGTTCCGTTGAATTCCCCAGGCCGCCCCACCAGAATACAGTACGGTTTTCGATGATGTAATTGAGCCAGGTACGACCGATCCTTTCTGCGCTTATGTTCCTGTCATAACCATGGTCCTCGAGGGCACGGAGGAAGGTAAACGTTCCGGTGATATCGTCGTCGGTAACTACGAGGGGAGGCGTATAATTCAATCCGAGCACGCTCCGGTTGTATTCCCCTACCTTGTTGTTTACGTAATAATCCACCTCGCCCAGGCGAGCCATTATTTCCGCATTGGACCAACCCTCGAAGGGGCGACCAGCATAGACTCCGATAATTTTTCCCAGCACACCGGCGTAAACCCGTTCAGCGTAATCTTTCGGTAATGGCATGCGATGTTTCCTTTTCTACTTGATGCTTCCGGCTGTCATGCCTTCGATGAAATAATTCTGCAAGAGCAGGAATACGACGATGATGGGCAGGATGGTAACCATCGCCGCTGTATGGACCATGGAAAGATCCGAACCCCGTTCGCCGACGAACAGCACGAATCTGGTCGCGGCGGTCTTGAGTTCCGGTGATTGCAGGAAGGTATTCGCGATGGTGAATTCGTTCCAGGTGGAGACGAATACGATCAGCGCGATCGTGGTGATGATGGGCTTCGAGATGGGACAGATGATGCTCCAGAGAACCTGGTAAGTGGAGCAGCCGTCTATTGTCGCGGCCTCATCCAATTCCTTGGGTATGCCGAGGATATAGGTTCGGGCAAGCAGTATATTGAACGGCAAATTCGTTGCGACGAAAATGAGTATCAAGCCGATCAGGGTATTGACCAATTTCAATTCGGCAAAGGCATAGTACACCGGCACCAGGAAGGAAAAGACCGGAATCGACAGGGCAACACCAAAATAGATTATCATTGAATGGGTGAATTTCGATGTGACCCGAGCCAGGAAAAAACCAGCGATCAGGGAACAGGCTACGATCGCCGCCGTGGTCGATACGCTGACCACGACACTGTTCGCGAAGGCCTGTGAATAACCACCGATTTTCCAGGCTTTCACGTAGTTGTCCAGATTGAGCCTGGTCGGGAGCCCGATGGGGAGTTTCTTGATTTCCTTGTCAGTCCTGAAGGAATTGGAAAAGGCTGCGGCCAAGGGCAATATCTGGAGCGCGGCGACCGTCGCCAGGCAGGCGATGAGTGTGAGGCTTGACAAGCGTCGTCGGAGAGTCATGGTTCAGTCCTCCAGCCGTTTCCGGAGCATTCCGAAACCGGCGAAAATCAGGAAGGATACAAACATCTGGACAACGGCTATCGAACCCGCATAGCCCGCCCGGTATTTCATGTACGCATTCTTGTACAGCATGGTGGAAAGCAATTCGGAGCCCGGACTTCCCCTGGTCATCACCCATACGTATTCAAAGGTGCTTATCGACCACACCATGGTGATCAGTATGATGAAAATTATTGTCTGCTTGATGCACGGCAGGGTGATATGCCACAACTTCTGCACCTCCCCCGCCCCTTCCAGAGTCGCGCTTTCGTAGAGCATGGGATCGATTTGCTGCAGGGCGCTCAGCAACAACACGAGCAGGAAACCCCACCAGTGCCACATATCCACAAAAGCCACGGAAAAAAGGGCATTCCCCGGGCTCAGCCAATCCCGGGAAAGGAAATCCATACCCATCGCTTTCAGCACGACATTGATGCCAAAATAAGGGTTGAAAAAAGACGCGAATATTTTTCCCGCAATGGCGGCGGAAATGACGTAGGGCAGGAAATAGATCGCACGGAATAGCAACCTGCCCCTGGTTACGCCCGACAACGCGAAGCCCAGTATGATCCCGATGCAGATCGGTATGGTCAGGAACAGTGCCATCCATTTCAGGTTGTTGCCGAAGGCGGTTATGAAATTGGGATCCTGCATCAATTCCAGATAATTGTCCATCCCGATGAAATCACGGGTTCCCAATCCGTTCCAATTAGTCAGCGAGGAATACATGGTCCGGATGGAAGGCATGATGATGAATCCAAAATGGTAGAGGAATATAGGCAGAATGGAAAAGGTCGCAAGCAGCATCCTCCTTTTTTCCCTATCATTCCGAACCGGTATCATAGTCTTCATCGTAGATCCTCCATCGTCGGAATCCCGGAGTAGGACGCGACATCCAACTCCGTATCCCGTCTGATCCTGTTCCTATTTCGATGCAGGAATTACCGGTATGAATCCTTGAGCCAATTCCTTCTTGTTCAATACATCCATCTGTGTGAGATACTGGTCTATGCCCAGCTTGTTTTCCAGTACGTTGACGATGCCCTCGTACAGGTATACCCGTGTCTCGGGGGGATAGAAAGCCCAGGTCGTATAGCCGAAGCTTCCATCGGCGAGGGCACCATTCACCATATTCCACATGACCTGGACAGTCGGGATCAGGCCGTTGAAGCTGCTCTTCTCCACCTTGATCGGCGCGACGTCCATGCCGTTGTTCAGGAAATCAGCCTGTATGTCCTGCCCCAGCAGGCCTGTAAGTATATAGGCGGCCAGATCCTTGTGGGCGGTGGTGGCGGATACACACCACATGCCACCTACGGCCAGCGGAAGGTGCGGCCTCTCCGTGGAGTTGATGGCTGGATGGAGCATCACGCCGATCTTATCGCGCTCGGCTGCGTCCAGGGGCATCATCCAGTAGGGCGCCCAGGTCCCTTCAAGTTTGAACAGGGCCTTTCCGCCTACAAAGGCGTTTATCGCATCGTCGGAGGTCAACACGTAGGATCGCTTGTCCGCAAGATACCCCCGATCATGCCAGGATTTATACAGCTCGACAGTTTTCCTGAAGGGCGCGCTATTCCAGGTGAATCCGGGTTTTCCCTCTATTGTATTTTTTACGAGGTTTCGGCCGGTATAGCTGTACAATATGGACAGATACCATTCCTGCGCCCATGGCCAGTCCTGGCTGCCCAGCATCACGGGGATATACCCCGCGTCGGCTGCTTTCTTCATGGCATTCTCGTAGGCTTCCAGGTTGGTGATGTCGGCTGGATTCAGCCCGAGTTCCTTCATGATGTCCTTGTTGTACCAGAGGACCATCCCTTCATAGCCGTATGGCAGGGCAACTACCCGACCGTTCACCTGCGCCAGGCTGTAGGCCCAGTCGAAAACGGACTCTTTCCACTTGTTCTTGACAGCATAGTCGGTCATATCCAACAACAATCCATCCTTGGCAAATTGATTGGCGTCCGCAGGGGAATCGATGGTGAATATGTCCGGCTTGTCCTTGGAACTCATGCGGGTGTTGATGATATCCATGCCTTGTCCGGAAACAAACCTGAGAGAGTATCCCGTATTGTATTTTTTGTTGTACTCATCGACGAAACGCTGGAACACGGTTTCGTATAATTTGTTTTGCTCGTCCTTGGTTGTGTTGACGGACACCTCGAATACCTGGGCTTTCCCATCGTCGTTGGTTCCCGCAGCGAAGCCCAAACCTGACATCAATAACAAGCACGCTCCGACTAAAATGAACTTCTTCATACGTACCTCCTGAACTTGGATAAGTTCACCCCAAGTGTATCAAGGATTTGAGGTATATCTACGCATTAACAATCATGTTCTATGCAAAAACGATTGGCTCGTTTATTTCTGTTGTCTGGTACGCCATTGCAGGGGAGCAAATCCGGTTTCCTTCTTGAACAGCCGATTGAGGCTGCTGAGGCTTTCGAAACCACATTCTTCCGAGATATCCACAACCCGCAGGTCCTTGTCCTTGAGCATGTTCATCGCCATGTTTATCTGCAATTTGGTTTTGAAATGCTTGGGGGACATTCCCACCTGTTCCTTGAAAAGATGCCGGAAATGCGGTTCCGATAAATTGCACCGATTGGCGAGTTCGCGGATGCCCAGCTGATGGTTTTCAGCACTTATCATGATATCCATGGCCTTGTTTATCCTCTCGTCAATAACCTGCGGCAATGAATCCCGCCGCATTGTATCCTCCACCGAAGCACGTTCAAGCCGCGAGATGAGTACCATGATGGTGATGATCAGTCCCCGGATGCCCGTCTTGCAATCGGGTAATCGGTCCCGTATTTCGTCGGTAAGCATTGTCATGAGCAAGGATAAGCCCGCATCCTCCCCATGGCCAACAAGCTTGCCGATCCCGGGGGTATTCGCCGGAGCTTCCCAATCTTCCGGATTGAAATAGAGGAAATACCAAAGGTCCTCCATTCCCGCGCCGCTTTTCGCGCGATGGTAGACCTCCGGTCCAATGGCGATTACATCTCCGGCTTCATACGGTTGGATGGCGTTGCCAATGATGAAAATGCCATTGCCCTTGAGGCAAAGACCCAGTTCCAGAACATCGTGGCAATGCAGATTCCTGATGGGATCATGGGAAACGCTGAAAGAGAACATGAAGACCGGAAAATCAGGATCCAGGGAAATGTGCTCATCGGAAAATGAGTATTCGGGAATCCGGCCCGTTCGGCCATGGTTATTTCCGATCATATATGCCCCCGCTTTTTTCTGGATGGCGCCGGTTTCCTGCCGGCCTTCCAGGTATTCCTTACCCGGATTCCCAGCTTGCGGTCTATCCAGCTTTCATGTTCCTTGCCGACGATGGCGCTGGCTGCATTGGAAACAAAGAGACTTGCCCAAAGGATAATCAGAAAAGGTACCAGGCCTATGGGCAGACCCTCCAGCTCATGAAGCAACAGCGTAATCATGGGTACCGTCCAGGTTGCGGCCTGGCGGCCCAACAGGCGCAGGATTCCGGCCCCCTTGCCGTTCCGGCGGCGTACCGCGCAGAAGACGAGCCGTTTACCCAATCCCCGTCCGTCGTCGATGACCGGGAGAAACAGGAACCAGACGGCGATGGCGATTGCCCCGCAGCTTTCCAAAGACAGCCTGCCTGGTTGGATCAGTTCTCCGATCCAGGAAAGCCCGAGGGCGCTGGCAGTTGCCGCAACGCCATCTATGATAAAGGCCGTTCCGCGCCGGAAGACGCCTATCCAGGGGGTGTCGGGGCCTTTGAGCGCATCCAGATCGGGCAGGATTTTCTGGCGGGCCAGAATGGCGGCCAGGGAGGCACCGATGAAGGCTCCGGTCGTGTTCAGGATCAGGTCGCCGATGTCGAACAGCCGGTAGGGTCCTGGATATAGCCAGAATATGCCGGTCAGCTGGCTCAGCTCGAAAAGTAGGGAAAGAAGGAATCCCGCAAGCACTGTCGCCAGGATGGGTACCCTGAACAGGTAGACCAGATAGAACCCGAACGGGAGGAGCAGCACGACGTTGAATGCTGCCTGGAAGATGGCGAGGGTGCGCCTCATGCCGGGGGATACGCGCTGGATGTATTCAAGGAAGCCCAAGGGGTTCAGCTGGGGTTTGCGGACCAGCGCATAGCTCTTGTTCCAATCTTCCTTGGCGGTATCGGGAGGCAGGTCGGGAAGGGGAAGGACGACGAGGAAGCAGGCTATTATGAGGTAAAAGATGAAGGAATAACCGAGGAAGGCCCGCCAGGGGTGGACGTGGCCGTGCCGGCGATAATGCCAGACCGCGAAGGGCAGGGCGATGGCAAGGACTGCGAAAGGAAATGCCCGGGCTGCGCTGCCAAGGGGTTGTACGAAGGGCGCGATGACCCTGGTCAGATCCATGCACCGAGTGTAGCGCGGCAGGCCTTACAGGTGCCAGAGCCTTTTTACAACAATTTTACAGGCCTTTGACAGGCTCCTCACTTCGGGAAAGCACCCCTGCTATACCCTCTGATAGTGAACTTATCGTTCGGGAGGTATAGTATGATGAAGGTGACCATGAAAAGTTCGATTATCGCCCTGCTCGTCTTGACGGGATTCACGCCGCTCCATCAGGAGTTTCTCCACGCCGAGGCGGGCAGTACGGGAGAGGCCGTCATGGACGCCATCCGCGTGGATCTGAGCCTGGATCGGTCCAGCTTCGTGATAGGCGGTCCGCGAACGGCCTACGTCAAGGTGGGACTTTCTGGATCCGCTGTGGCCGACAGATCCCGACCGGGGCTCAATGTCGCGCTTGTCCTGGACAGGTCGGGATCCATGCAGGGGGAGAAGCTGGAACGTGCACGGGAAGCGGCCCGGTACGCGGTGGGCTTGATGGCTCCCCAGGATTACCTGTCCCTGGTGGTCTATGACACCGAGGTCCGCGTCCTGGTTCCGGCAACCCGGGTTCAGGACAGGGAGCGCTTTTACCGCGCCATCGACAATATTTATGCGGGGTCGAATACGGCCCTTTTCGCCGGTGTAAGCCGGGGCGCCCAGGAACTGCGCCGTCGGCTGGCATCCGACCGGGTAAACAGGTTGATACTCCTGTCGGACGGTCTGGCCAACGTGGGGCCCGACTCTCCCGCTGCCTTGCAGGAATTGGGAAGCAGCCTCCGCAGGGAAGGCATCAGCGTGACTACCATAGGCTTGGGTTCGGGCTACAACGAGGACCTGATGGCAAGGCTAGCGGCTGCAGGAGATGGCAACCATTCCTTTGTCGAAAGCCCCCGCGACCTGGTCCGCATCTTCGACGCCGAGTTCCGGGACGTGCTTTCGGTAGCCGCGCTGGATATCCGCATCGAGCTGGATTGCGCTCCCGGCGTGCGCCCGATCCGGATCATGAACCGGGACGGGGATATCCGCGACGGCAAGGTGTATATCAACCTCAACCAGGTAATCTCGTCCCAGGAAAAATACGTTCTGGTGGAACTTGAGCTGCCCGCGGACCGGACCGGCAGGCTCCTCGACGTGGCCTCCGCCCGGGTGGCCTGGCGCGACCTGGAAGGCAAGACCGGCAACGCATCCAGCCCCTACGTGCAGGCGTCTTTTACGTCAGACAGCGCATCCGCGGCCAGAAGCGTCAAGGCTGGGGTGCGCGAGCAGGTGGTACTCCAACTGGCGACAGAGGCAAGCGAGATGGCGGTGCAGCTGCGCGACGAGGGTAGGGTCGGGGATGCGAAAAAGGTTCTGGAGGACAACGCGTCCTTCCTCCGTTCGGAGGCCAAGGATGCCCCAAGCCCCATGCTGCAGGTGTACGCGGAACAGAACGAGGCAGACGCGGAGGCAGTCGAGACCGACGACTGGGCAACCCGCCGCAAGTCCATGCGGGAAGACCAGTTCCAGAACAAGACCCAGCAATCGTACTGAGAAGTAGTGTCAGGAAAGGAGCGCCATGAAACGCCGCCATATCGTCGCCTTGTCGTTGGTTTTCCTTGTCCCGTTCGTATTCGTACTGGCCCTCGCGGCTTCGGCGCTACGGGACAGGCAGGAACGCACGCGCATCAGGGCGGCAGACGCGGCGGCGCGCAGGCTCGACGCGGTGGCCCTGGATATCGCGAACATGGCGGAAGAATGGGACGATGCCCTGTACGGTCTGACCGACGGTCTGGATGGCGATCCCGGGAAGCTACGTGGGCTTGCCGACAACCATCCCTGGGTTCGTCAGGCTTTCTGGCTGGACGGAAAAGGCCACCTGGCATTCCCGGATGCGGAAAGCGCGGGTCTTCGTGAAAAGGAATTCCTCGACCGCTCGGAACTACTTTTTTCCGCCGGTCTTTTTTCCGGCGGGTTGGTGCCGACATCACCCGAGTCGGGTGGCGCGGCACCGGACCATGGTTGGTCGTCCTACTGGTGGCGGGAAGGATCCCAGTGGGTGTTCTGGAGGAGGATCGGAGATCATGGGTATGTGGGTCTCGAACTAAACCGCTACGCCCTGTTGGCGGATCTTTCGGCCAGGCTCGAACCGGCCATCCCTGTGGAGGACGACCCGACCCTTTTTCGCCTGCTTCTGGGCGACGATAAGGGCGCCGCTTTCGCCGTCTGGGGTAGCCTGGAACCGGACGCTGCCCTCCGTCCCCTGGCCACATTGGGGTTGGCCGTCCCCTTTTCCGGCTGGACCCTCTCGTACCATTTGGACAAAAGCGCGTGGGCTGCAGACGGGAAGGCTTCCCTGGTCTTCCTGCTCGTCGGGGTGGCCGGTATCCTGCTCGCCGCTCTCGCCTTGGGAATCTACGCCTGGCGGGGTTTCGCGGACGAGCTGAGGGTGGCCGGCCAGCGGGTCAGCTTTGTCAATCAGGTATCCCATGAGCTCAAGACACCCCTCACCAACATCCGCCTGTACGCCGAACTTTTGGCGGAACGCCTTCCCGAGGGCGGCACCGAGCGCGACTATCTGGATGTTATCGAGCGCGAGGGAAGGCGTCTCTCGCGGCTTATCAACAATGTGCTCACCTTTGGACGGGAAGCCCGTGGCACGGCCGAAAGGCTAGTGTTGCGGGAGGGATCGGTCGACGACGTTTTGCGGCAGGTGCTGGATGCTTTCCGGCCGACTTTCTCCGAACGGGGAATCGAGGTGAGGGTCCAACTGAACGCGCCCGATCAGGTCATGATAGATACCGACTTGGTGGACCAGGTAACGGGGAATCTCCTGTCGAACGCCGAGAAGTACGCCGCCTCCGGCCGGCTCGTCGAAATTGAGACGGGACAATCCAAGGAACAGTCCGACGGGCAGGCCTGGATACGCGTCAGGGATTTAGGCCCGGGTATCAAGAGCGGGGACAGGTCCCGCCTCTTCCGCCAGTTCGAGCGCTTCCACACCGCGGTGACCGACGCCGTGGGCGGCACGGGGCTCGGCCTGTACCTGAGCCGCACCCTTGCCCGCAGGCACGGCGGTGACCTCGTCCTGGAAGGGACCGAGACCGGCTGCTCCTTCCTGTTCACCTTCAAGGTGGGTTCATGAAAGCCCTTATCGCCGAGGACGACAACCACACCAGGCGGGCCATAGCCGAGATTCTCCGGGGCGCGGGTTGGGAGGTGACTGCCGTGGCGGACGGTCGGGCTGCCGTTACCTGCTTCCGCGACTTCCGGCCCGACCTTGTCTGCCTGGACGTCATGATGCCCGTCCTTTCCGGTTTCGACGCGTGCCGGGAAATACGCGCCATGGACCGCGCCGTACCGCTCCTGTTCATCAGCGCCAAGAGCGAGGAGATCGACAAGGTTCTGGGCCTGGAACTGGGGGCGGACGATTTTATCCAGAAACCCTTCGGGGTGCGCGAATTCCTGGCCAGGGTGGCCGCGGTCCTGCGCCGAAGCGCCCGCGACCCTGCAGCCTCCGGTGATCGGGACAAACCGGACTTGGACGGGATGGAGCCTTTCCCCTTTGGTCCTTGGACGGTACGCCCTCGGGAACTCCGCGCCCAGGTCGAAAACGCGCAGGGTGGGGGACCGCAGCTGGGGGGTACTCAGCTGGGTATCAAGCGCGTGGTTGATCTGAGCCGAAGGGAAGCGCGCATCCTTGGCCTACTGTTCCTCCGCTGCGGCGAGGTGGTGGGGCGGGACGATTTTTTCCGGCTCTGTTGGGATTTCGACAACCCGCCTGCGAGCCGTACCCTGGACCAGCACATGGTAACCCTCAGGCGAAAATTGGAAAGGGATCCCACAAACCCGGTACTGATCCGTACGGTACCGGGTGCTGGGTATCGGTACGAAAGAGACTGAAAGCTGTATTTGCGCTATACTCGTTCCATGCGTATGAGAGCAGACGGCGATTCGCGCCGTGGAGAGCTTCGCCGTCTCGTGGTTGTTTCCATGGATGGCCTGTCCGAGGCCGAACGCGACTCCCTGGGAGGATTGCCGAATTTCTCGGCCTTCCTGCGTCGGGGAACGGGTATCGGCTCCATCGAAACCCTGTATCCCAGCCTTACCTACGTCGTTCACGCCACCATGATGACGGGTCGGTACCCCGATGGGCACGGTATCGACCATAACCATCCCTTGCAGCCGGGCATCCCCGCCAATCACCAGCGTTGGTATTGGTACGCCAGGGAACTTCGTATTCCCACCCTCTTCGATATTGCCAAGGCCGCAGGCCTCAGGACGGCGGCTGTATTGTGGCCCCTCACCGCCGGTGCGCGGATAGATTGGAACTTCCCGGAGATAGCCGCCTTGCCGGGGGAAAACCAGACCCTGAAAGTCCTGCGATCCGGGTCGGCTGCCTGGTTGCTTGCCCTTCAGCTCCGTTTCGGACGGTATCGCAGGGGCAGCGAACAGCCCGCCCTGGACGATTTCGTGTCCCGATGCGCCGCCGATACCATCCGGCGCAAACGGCCCCGGCTGCTCATGACCCATCTAATCGCGCTGGACGATGCCAAACACCGCTACGGTTCGGACGCTCCGCAAACCAGCGCCGCCCTAAAAAGCCTGGATGTGTGTCTGGGGCGCATCGTAGCTGCTATCGATGACTCGGGACTGACACCGCAGACCGACGTGGTCGTACTCGGCGACCATGGCCATATCGACACCCGACGGCTTGTGCGTCTGAACCGACTTCTTGTAGTCGCGGGTTTGGCCGGCGTTCAGGAACCATCCGGTCCTACTGCCCCCTCATCCGACCGTGGATCGAGAGTGAAGTCTGCCGTTCCCGGAAAGGATCTTCCCGTATGGCGGGCCTGGTTCAGGTGTTCCGGTGGTTCTGCTTACCTGCACGTTCGCCCCGGGGATACAGCAGCCGAAATTCAGGTTCGGGAAATTGCGCGGAAGGCCTCCCGGGACGCGTCCTTGGGTATCGCCGCCATCCACACCGGTGCCGGATTGGCTGGCCTGCGTACTGGTTCCGGCTCACTCTGCGCTCTGGACGCGATGCCGGGTTTCCGCTTCATCGAGGAACTTGATGGTCCCTTGGTGGAGGACGCCCCCGAACCGGGAGCTTTCGGGGCAGACCACGGGTATCCAGCCGGAGCGGAGGAATACCGCAGCCTCTTCATGGCTGCGGGAAATGGCCTGCGTCAAGGCGCGGACCCAGGCCTGTTCGCGATGGTGGATGTCGCGCCGACCCTCGCCAGACTCTTGGGTCTGAAATTCGAAGCTTGCGACGGAACGTCGCTGGATGCCATTTTACCCTGATCCCTTTCGAAACCGATCGCGTTATAAAATGCGGCGTGTCCCCATCCCGGAGGTTCCATGGAAACAAAGACTGAACTCGTGAATGACAGGAAGGAACTATCCGGTTGGGCCATGTACGACTGGGCGAACAGCGCTTTCAGCACGACGGTGGGTACGGTATTCCTGGGTCCCTACCTGGCCTCCCTCGTGGCGGAAGCCGCCAGACAGTCGCCCGATGGCATGGCCCGTCTCGCTGGTCTCCCTGTCGCGCCCGACTCCTTCCTTCCCTACTGCGTTTCCCTATCGGTGGGCCTGCAGGTGCTGTTCCTGCCAATCCTGGGCGCGATCGCGGATTATTCGCACCTGCGCAAAACCCTGATGCGGGCCTTTGCTACCTTGGGTGCGGTATCCACCATCGCGCTCTTTTTTGTAACCGGCAACCTGTGGTGGCTGGGGGGCATCCTCTATATAATCGCCAATCTGGCCTTTGGCGCGGCGATGGTTTTCTACAACGCCTACCTGCCGGACATCGCCTCGGAAGAGCGCCGCGACAAGGTGTCGTCCTGGGGTTGGGCCATGGGGTACCTGGGTGGCGGTAGCCTGCTCCTCCTGAACCTCATCTTTTATCAGTTCCGTGAAGTCCTGGGAGTGCCTACCGGACTGGCTGTCCGTATCAACCTGGCGTCCGCCGGCTTCTGGTGGCTGGCTTTCTCCCTGATCACCTGGAGCCGCCTTCGCGCACGGCGGGCCCGCCAGGCCTTGCCCGCCGGTACCGGCTATCTGAATATAGGTTTCAGGCAACTCCGTGAAACGCTGAAGGATCTCAGGCAGTTTCCGGAAACGCTCAAATTCCTGTTGGCCTATTTCCTGTACAACGACGGCATCCAGACGGTGATCGCCGTGGCGGCGACTTTCGCAGCAGCCCCGATCCTTCGGGGCGGACTGGGCATCGATACCGGAACCCTCACCATCGTCATACTCATGATCCAGTTCATGGCTTTTTTCGGCGCCCTACTCTGGGGTTTTCTGGCGGGAAAAATGGGCGCCAAGCAGTCGGTCGTCCTGAGCCTGGTTATCTGGGCGGGGGTGGTCATTTATGCGTACGGTGGCCTCTACGGAGATAGCCGGGTGATGCAGTTCTTCATACTCGGCGCGTGTATCGCCTTGGTCATGGGCGGATCCCAGGCCATAAGCCGCAGCCTTTTCGCGCGTTTCATCCCCCGGGGGAAGGAAGCCGAATACTACTCGTTCTATGAGATTTCCGAGCGGGGTACTTCCTGGGTAGGCCCACTCTTGTTCGGTCTGATGAACCAGGTCTTCGGCTCCCTCCGTCCCGCCATCCTGTCCCTCATTTTCTTTTTTGTAGCCGGTTTATTGCTGTTGCCTTTCGTCAACGTACGCAAGGCCAGGGAGGATGTCCAACACTACGACCAGGCAAGGAATAGAAACCAAGAGCAGGAAATAAGCTGAAAACAGGATTTGTAGTAGGTCTTTTTGCGCGATATCGTGGGGAATTCGCAATTATTTCTTAAAATAGCAAACTATTTTTTGATGATAACAATTTTTAACCACGTTATTGCATGAAAAAAAGTGCAACTACATCTATACTCACGTGAATACGCGGCGTTGCCGTGATCAAACGGGCAGGATCGAAACCCGGATATGCGGCAGTATGAAAAAGTATCGGGAGAACAAAACCTTCCGGATTTCTGTAAATCCAGCCAATAGTCCAGATTAAGAAAACTGTCATTTCACAAGGAGTTCCTCATGAAAAGGAAAAGTGTGCTATTGGTAACCCTCGCGGCCGTATTCTTGATGGTCACCCTGGCCTCGGGTTTTGCGGCAGGAAGCAAGGATAAGGCGGCAGCAGGCGCATCGGCCGGCAAGGAACTGAACGTGTCCGTTCTGGTATGGAAATATTCCGATACCTACGGCTCATCGGTACGTGCGGCCATGGAATCCTGGGCAGCCAAGCTGGGTGCCGAAAAGGGTATCAAGGTTACCCTCAAAATGGTCGATGGCAACGATGATCAGGCCATCCAGAACGACCAGGCCGTGACCCTGCTCGAAAAGAAGCCCGACATCCTGGTCATCAATCTTTGCCAGGTAACCGCCGGTCAGCACCTGGTGGACCTCGCCAAGGCCAAGGGCGTCCCCGTACTGTTCTACAACAAGGAACCCTCCGAAGCCTCGGTAGTGACCGGTGCGCAGAGCATGTTCATCGGCACCAAGGCCGAGCAGGCCGGCGAGATGCAGGGCGACATCCTTGCCAAACTCTGGAAGGACAATCCCGCTTTCGACAAGAACAAGGACGGAAAGGTCCAGTACCTGATGTTCAAGGGTGATGCGGACAATATCGAAGCCATCGCACGCACCGAGTTCTCCGTGTCCAGGTCCAAAGCCCTTGGACTCGATCTGGAACTCGCCAACGGACAGATCATCGTAGCCAACTGGGACACCGCGAAGGCACAGGATGCCATGCAGGCAGTCTGGGCGAAATATGGCGACAAGATCGAAGTCATCTTCTGCAACAACGACGACATGGCTCTCGGTGTCATCGCCGCGCTCAACGGCGTCGGCTACAACATGGGAACCAAGGAAAGCAAGTTCATCCCGATCATCGGTGTAGACGCGTCCAACGCGGCCGTACAGTCGATTGCGGACGGCAAGCTTGCCGGTACCGTCAAGCAGGATGGCGATGCGATGGGCAAGGCCATCATCGAACTCGCAATGAATGGCGCCCAGGGAAAAGCCTGGCTGGACGGAACGGCCTACAAGCTTTCCGATGACGGATTCTCCATCCGTATTCCCTATTCTCCGATCACGAAGTAAACTGTTGACCGGACACTGCCTATCATCATGACGATAGGCAGTGTCCGGATCCCGCAAATCCATCGATCAGCGGATGGCCTTGAATCCAAAAGCTTCAAGGCTTCGCTTTATTCCAAGGAAGGTGGCGATTCACATGGCAGGGAATACGACTTTACTGGAAATGGTTGATATCGATAAACAATTTCCCGGCGTTAAGGCCCTGGATCATGCCCAATTCCAATTACAGTCCGGTGAGATCCATGCGCTCATGGGCGAGAACGGTGCGGGCAAAAGCACCCTGATGAAATGCCTGTTCGGTATTTATAAAAAAGACAGGGGCCGCGTTTCCCTTGAAGGCAAGGAAGTCCACATCAACGATCCCCGGCACGCCCTGGATCATGGCGTCGCCATGGTGCACCAGGAATTGAACCAGGTTTTGCGCCGGAGCGTGATGGAAAATATGTGGCTGGGCAGGTTCCCCAAAAAAGCCGGATTCATCGATCATAAGAAAATGTACGAAGATACCCTGAAGATTTTCGGGCAGCTCGAGATCAAACTCAATCCGAAAGATATTATTGGCGACCTGTCCGTTTCCAAGCGGCAGATGGCCGAGATAGCCAAAGTCGTTTCCTTCGATGCCAAGGTCATCGTACTGGATGAGCCCACCTCATCACTGGCCACCGAGGAAGCTGAGCATCTTTTCCGCATCATCAAGAAACTTGCCGGGAAAGGCGTGGGCATCATCTTCATCTCCCACAAGATGGACGAGATACTCAGGAACTGTCACCGGGTTACGGTCATGCGGGACGGCAAATGGATAGCCACCAAGGAATCCGGCGATCTCACCATGAACGAGATCATCAAATTGATGGTTGGCAGGGATCTGATAAACCGCTTCCCGCCCAAGACCAACAAGCCTGGAGCTGTCCTGCTGGAAGTGAAAAACCTCACCGGTAAATTCATGCCTTCCTGTATCGATGCCAGCTTCGACCTGCGAAAGGGCGAAATCTTGGGAATCGCCGGACTTGTGGGATCCCGCAGGACCGAGCTGGTCCAGACCGTATTCGGCACCATGAAAAAGGAAGGCGGTGAGGTGATCGTCCGGGGTACGCCAGTCCACAACAAGGATTCCTGCCTGGCCATCAGGAACGGCTTCGCCCTGGTGACCGAAGAGCGCAGGGCAACGGGTATCTTTCCGGAAATGAACATCATCTTCAATTCCCTCATAGCCAACATGCGATCCTACGAGAAGTGGGGTTTCCTCTCCACCAAAAAAATGTCCAAGGACACCGGCTGGGTCGTGGACAGCATGAATGTGAAGACTCCCAGCCAGAAAACCCACATCAAATATCTTTCCGGCGGAAACCAGCAAAAGGTCATCATCGGGCGCTGGCTTCTGGCAAACCCAGACATCCTTCTGATGGACGAACCCACCAGGGGCATAGACGTCGGAGCGAAGTATGAAATCTACCAACTGATCCTGAACCAGGCGAACGACGGCAAGGGTGTGGTGATGGTATCCTCGGAGATGCCCGAACTTATAGGAATCTGCGACCGTATCCTCGTGATGAGCAATGGGCGGGTAGCCGGAATTCTGGATATGCATGAGGATCATCAGGGAAAGGAACAGGAACTGATCATGCACATGGCCGCGAAATACGTATAACGGAGCGTCATACACATGGAAGCGACAAAAGCACAAGCACAAGGCCGGAAGTTCAGTGATTATCTTTTGGACTACGCCATTTATTTTATCCTGGGACTCATCCTGGTGGTCGTTGTCATCCTGGAACCCCAGTTCCTCTCGATCACAAACTTCATCAACATCCTGACCCAGGCCTCTACCAAGGGCATTCTCGCCCTGGGTTGCGCGGGTCTTATCGTGCTCGGCGGCACAGACCTTTCCCTCGGACGCATCGTCGGCCTGAGCGCGGCTGTCACGGCCTCGCTGGTACAATCGGTCACCTACGCCTCGCGCTATTACCTGCAGATAAGCGAGCCGGTGCCCCTGATCGTGCCGTTCCTGCTCAGCGTCGCCATCGCCACCGCGTTCAGCGTATTCAACGGCTTCGGAGTCGCCAAACTGCGCCTCCATGCTTTCATCGTCACCCTGGGCACCTCGCTCATCACCTACGGAATAACCTGTACCTATATAGAGAACCAGTCCCTTGGTTCCGCCATGGCCCTCTCCACTTTCGACAAGGCCTTCGTCAGGATAGTGAGCGGTACCTTCAGCATCCTGGGCGTTCCAGTGCCTTTCGTGATCCTGTATTTCCTCATTACCGCCATCGTCGTGTACATAATCTGGAACTATACGACCCTGGGCAAGAACATGTTCGCCGTGGGCGGCAATCCCGAAGCCGCAGCCGTCTCGGGTGTCAATATAAGCAAGACGATAATTGGCGTATACATCCTCGCCGGCATCCTGTACGGGACAGGCGCCTTTCTGGAAGCAGCCCGCATCCAGTCGGTGAGCACCAACACGGGTTTCAATTACGAGTTGGATGCCATTTCCGCCTGCGTCATCGGTGGCATCTCCTTCTCCGGCGGTGTGGGAAATGTGCCGGGGATCATCGTCGGCGTCATCATCCTGCAGGCCATAAACTACAGCCTGTATTTCCTGGACGTCAACGCGTACCTGCAATTCATCATCAAGGGTTGCATCATCATCGTGGCGGTTGCCATAGACGTACGGAAATACGTGGCAAGGAAGTAACGGGGGCTGGCGGGAATCAGTTCCCTAGTTCAATTCCATCAAGCCGTAAGCCGCCTTGACCATCAGTATACGTTCCACATTCCTGTCGATGGTCTCCATGGGAACGAGCCCTTCCTGTACCAGGCTCTCCATGAGGTCTATCATTTCCGTGGGATCGTAACGGCTGTAAAGCAAGATCAGGTTGATCCCGGCCTGCAGGGCCCTGAGCAGGGATTCACGCTTGCCCATGGTCTTGGACAGTGCCCCCATCTCGAAGCCGTCGGTAAGGATGATGCCATCGAAGCCCAAGGTGTCCCTGAGCAGGTCGTTGAGGATGAGTGGCGAGAGCGTCGCGGGGTTCGTTGGATCGATGGCGGGGTACAGGATATGCGCGGTCATCACCACGGGGGCTCCTGCCCGGATACCCTCACCGAAGGGCAACATGTCATGCTCGATTAGTTGAACCCTGTCGCCAGCCACGACAGGAAGTTCCGCATGGGAGTCTATGGTGGTTACCCCGTGCCCGGGGAAATGTTTCAGCGTCGGTATGACGCCCCCACGGGTGAGTCCGCGCACATAGGCCGCTACCGCCATGCCCGTAGCAGCCGGGTCCGGCCCGAAGGATCTGTCTCCGATTATGGTGGAGTCTGCCCGGGAGTACAGATCTGCCACCGGGGCAAGGTTCATGTTGCAGCCCAGATACTTGAGTTGCAGGGCTGTCGAATACGCGGTTGCCTCGATTATGGCGGTGTCCCCCAGGCTGCCCAGCAGGAAAGCCGATGGCTGGACGGGAAATTCCTTGAAACGGAAGGCCGCGACCCGTCCGCCTTCCTGGTCGGCGCAGATGAAAGGGACGATCCCTGTTTCTGCCCCATCGGCTTGCCCCTGTGACGAGAGACTGGATGTGAGCGTGCGCAAGTCTGCAAGGGACGCATAGTTCCAGGGGTACACGATATATCCGGCGGGTTTGAGTTTCTTTAAAGTTTCGATCGCCACCGCATCCGCTTTTCGGGGTATCCAGACGATAAAATGCTGGGCCAGTTTTTCCCGTAAATCCATGCGCGCAATCGTAGCCTGCACCGGATCGAGTCTGGAATCCGGTATGACAGGCATGGGCGACGGTTCAGGCTCCCAAGATTGTGCGGGAGTTTCCTCCTGGTATACCTGTTTCGCATCCGGCGTTTCAGATTGCCCATCAACCGGGGTGTGTGCCGTCTGGTCGGTTTTGATGGTTTTGTCGGTCTGGCTGGGAATCTCAATCTGTCTGGAGGGTGTAGCTGTGGCGCACGCGGCGATCAGTATCGCGAATAGGGAAAGGAATGGGAGCAATGCGTTTCTTGATCTTACAGGGTACGGCATATTCATTTAGATGATCGGCTAAGGAAGGATTCTGGTCAAGCATCTTGTCGACGAGGGTGTACAATAGGGGATGGCGCGTTCCGGCTCCGCCGGCACCGGGCTTTCCGGGGCTCCGCTTCGCTTCGGCCTCCTCGCCCGCGCGGCACCAAGGCCGTGCGGACTGCGGGGTCCGCTTCGCGCCCCTTCAATCCCTCGCGCTGATATGTTAACTTATACCCTGCGGAGGCAATAATGAGATGGATCACCCGCGCCCATGTCCATGTCGATCGCGTGGCCTGCCCCTGGCTTATCCGGCGCTTCATCGATGCCGAGGCCAACTTCAGCTTTGTAGCCAAATCCCTTGTCGAGGAAGAAGCCAGGAAGCAAGGAGCCATACCCTTCGATGCTCCCGGTGTGGAACTCGGGCACCATGGCGACGACTGCTCCTTCGTGTCAATCATCAAGAAGTACGAGCTCAAGGATCCGGCCCTCCTTATGCTCGCCGAGGTCGTGAACGCGGCTGACACCGAAAGCCTCGACGCCAACCCCTATGCTACAGGCCTCGAGGCCATCGCCCAGGGTTTCTCCCTCATGCGACCAGACGACTTCGAGAATCTGGAGGCACAGTTCCTGGTCTATGATGCCCTCTATGCCTTTTTCAGGCTGAAAGTCGCGAGGAAATGAACGGGAGCATGAGCCTCGGCACCCTTGCTGACACGGAGCCGGGCGGAATGCGCGCTTTCAGCCTTGTAGTGTGCAGGAAATTTGCTTCCTTTTATTAGAATGCGTACATTATACGGCAAGGATTCGTCGCGGCTCTGCCGGACGGATTCCACGGTCGCTCCGCATGGAGGATCGAATGAGAGGGCCGGTCCCTGGAGGACGGCATGCCGGAGACGGCGGGAGAAGTACATGAACAATACTTACGGTTTTGGAAGCGGATTCGGCAACGATTTCGGCGGCAGTTTTGAAGAACTCAGGCGGGTAGCCGAAGGCTTCGGCGAATGCATCAAGAAGATGGCGGAGGAGCGCGGATTCAACCCTGACGCCACCGACCGGAACATGCCCCCAGTGAATATCTGGAAAACCGACGATGGCAAGCTCATCCACCAGTTTGCCCTTCCCGGGTTCGAGGAAGCGGGCATTTCAGTGACCTACAAGGGCGATGCCATGGTTCTGAAAGCCAGGTTACCCGAAAACGCCGTTGACGCCGAAGGGCAACGCTACCAACGTCGTGATTTTACCCTGTGCACCATCGACCGGCAGGAGTACCCCGTTCCAGCCGATATCTGGGACCAGGAGAAGACCAAGGCAGTGCTGCGCAACGGTATCCTCACCGTGACTGTGCCCGCCAAAGTCGAATCCGAAGGTTCCGATGGTGTACGGATTGAAATAATCCGCGAAGGGAACTGATCGCTTTTTTTATCTTGCCCGGCGTCCGCCCTGAGCACGATTTCCATGCGGTTGGCAATAGTTTCACCTATCGGCTATGATGCACGATAGGTGAAACCATGCTGAATAATGCCATCCAGCTCTACAAGGAACACAATACCAACCTGTTCCACTCGGATAAATTCTATACCAAGCAGGATATCGACAATACCTTCCTGCAGAGCGGCACCATTTTCAACTCCATCGAGGACGGCATCAGCATCCTTGACGGGGATTTCAATATCCAGAACGTCAATTTCACCATGCAGACCTGGTACTCCCACAAAAAACGCATTTGCGGGGAAAAATGCTACGCCGTCTACCACGACCGCAGCAGCCCCTGTGCGGGTTGCCCCATCATCCGCGCGCTTAAGGAGGGGACAGCTTCCAGGGACATAATCTCGTACCGTAACGAGGAGAAAAATGTTTCCGGCTGGCACGACCTGCAGGCATTTCCTGTCCTGGACAAAGGGCGGATCGTGGGTGTGGTGGAGTACGTAAAGGACATAACCTGTGAGGTGGACCTGTATGCCAAGATTTCTTCCATCGAAAACGACATGATCCATATCAGGGAACAGAACCAATTGCTCAAACTCTACCTTCAGCAGAAGGAATCCGAAAAAGAGGACATCCGGAAGAATATTTCAGAAAACGTCAAAAAATACATCAAACCCGTCCTGAAGCAGATGAAGGATTCGCTCAGCGAGAAGCCCATGGAATCCGGTATGGTTTCGCTGGTGGAAAGCCTTTTCGAGAATATCGTGAAACCCCATTGGGATGGTGCCACGGACCTGAACGATTTTACTTCCCGGGAGATCCAGATCATGACCCTGGTGAAGAACGGCGCCACCACGAAGGATATAGCAGCGGAGCTATGCCTCTCGGCCAAGACCGTGGACTTTCACCGGGCGAACATCAGGCAAAAATTCGGCCTTACCCAGGGAAAGGATAACCTCCGCGCCTACTTGTTGAGCCGACCCTTCAATTTCAGCGAAGCCTGATCCGTGTGGCTTCTTGATCAGCACGCCAATCCTGGTTTTAAGAAGACAAAATATACTAGGTATTGACTGGTATTAACCCGTGTTTAGTCGCGTATTACCCCCCTGGAAATTGTGGGTTACCCTGAACCTAGCCAAACAACCGTAAGGGGGATATGTATGTCCGCACAGGATCAATTAAGCCGACCAATCAAAATCGGGACCAAAACGGCCCCGAATCGCTTCGTAATCAACGCGATGGAATGTTGCGACTCCGACGAGGTGGGGAATCCCGGTCCGAATACCTACCTGCGCTACAAGAATTTGTTCGAAGGTGGCGCGGGTATTGTCGTGCTCGAGGCGATCACGGTGGGGTATGAGAATCGTTCACGACAGTTTCAGCTATCCATAATGCCTCATAACGAAAAGCCCTTGCAGTCCTTCATCAAGGATATGCGCAAGGTCAACGACAAAACCCTATTTCTTTTCCAGTTGACCCATTCGGGCGAGCTGAGCCACAGGGATTTCTCAAAGCGCGTCTGCATCAAACCGCTTCCGGGTTTTGGCGGCGATGTCCTGGCCGAGGACGACGTCTACAAGATCATGGATCAGTTCGTGCTGGCAGCCAAGATCGCCCACGACGCGGGAGCCGACGGCATAGACATGAAACTCTGCCACGGGTACCTGGGATCACAGATACTCAGGCCCTACAACGACCGGAAATGGAAGTACGGCGGCGCCTGGGAAAACAGGCGGCAGTTCGCGTTCGACCTTATCGAGCGGATAATGAAAGAGGTGAACGACAAGAATTTCCTTGTTGGTTCCAAAGTGTCCTTCTGGGAAGGTTTCCCGGGCGGGCAGGGCAGTGCCGGCCCGGATACGGCCATCCTGGATCTGAGTGAACCGCTGGACCTGATCAAGGGGCTTGAAGAGCGTGGCGCTTCCTTTATCCTCCAGTCCGCCGGCAGCCCGTCCATCACCCTGGCCCTCTCGCAACCCGACAAATCCGTGCCTGACCAGGTCTACCTGCACCACACCTTTCAAAAAGCCGCCAAGGACGTGCTCAAGAGCGCCGTCGTCATCGGTTCGGCCTATTCGGTGTTCAACAAGGGCAACAACAAGTTGCAGGCCCGCAACAAGGAAGAGAACACCCTGTTCTTCTGGGGCAACAAGAACATAGCCGACGGCGTCACCGACATGATTGCCCTGGGCAGGCAGTCCCTCGCGGACCCGATGCTGCCCATCAAGTACCTCGAGGGAAGGGAAAGCGAGATCAAGTACTGCACCGCCTGCGACAACTGCATCGAACTGCTGATCCGCCAAAAAAACGTCGGCTGTACCACGTACAACCGACCCTATACCGACGCGTTATCGGCCATCCGTCTTGCAGAAGGTGCGCTCAAGGAAAAACGCACCTAAGTACAGGTTTGCTTATGTGGTTTGAGGGGGCTCTCCGCTCAGTATGGACCGGGCGCTTATGGAAAAGCGGCGGTAGATCAGGAAAGAGACAGGAAAGGCCAGGCTTACCACGGGGAACAGGATTTCCGCGTAGAACGGTGTCGCGTAGGAGAGAAGCAGGAAAGCGAGGGACCCCAGGGTCCGTCCCAGGTTGAGGACGGTCTCCATCGCGATGTTTCTTCCGGCGATGCCACCCTCCTTTTTTTCGTATGCCGAGAGGACTCCGAAAAGGGCTACGTTGAAGGGCAGGATGACCAAGGCATCGGCGGCACGCCAGACGGAACCGGCAATCGCGGCTCCGACTGGCGTTGGATGGGCAACCAAGAGTACCGAAGCGCCCAATGCCGCCATGCTTCCCCAACCCCAGAACGCCAGTGACCGACGTGGGCCAAAGAAGCGTCCGCCTAGTATGTTGGCAGCCGCGCCTACCAGAGCGAATAGTATCGAGAGCGTTCCTGCCCGCACATCATTGCCGGCAGCTTTCAGCACCAGCACGCTCAGGATGGACCAATTCGCGCCTTCCCGGACTCCGTAGACAAGGTTCACCAGTATGACGAAACGCCAGCCCTCTTCCTTTCCCGGCAGAAATTTATCCAGCACGCTGAAACGTTCCGGACGCTCCTCGACAGTGAGTGCGAGGCCAATGGCTCCGATCGCGACGCTGACGGCAACGACAAAGCCGAAGAGCCTGAAATACCCGGTTTCCAGGGTAGGTGAGATTTCCAGCAGCAGTGTAGAGACCATGGGCGCAAGGGCGCTGGCTCCGGAACCCAAAGCCCCGAACCAGGCGAAGAACCGGCCTCTGGTCGCGTCACGAGTGATCCGGGTGAGCAATATGTTGAAGGAAAACCAGAATACGCCGTTTGCCAGACCGTTCACACCACCCAGCAGGTACAGATATCTGGCGGAGCGTTCGCCCAAGACGAGGAGCAGGGCATAAAAAAGGATGAACGCGAAAAGACCGACCAGCAAGGTCCGCTTGTTCCCTATCCGGTTGGCTGCATGGCCGGCTACGTAGAAACCGATCGGCATAATCCCGAACTGGAACAGGTTGAAGACGGTAAGTTCGGCGATGCCCTCAAGATAGCGGTACAGGTACATATTCACAAAAACCAATGAGATTGCATTCGTAAAGGCGAGCCCCGAGAATATGGCGAGTATCAGTTTTTCATTTCGCGACATGTATTCTTTCATGTTATTGCCTTCGCAGAGCCATGAACTATACTTACTTCAATGATTCATGGAAAGTACGGCCCGCTCTCGCCCGTGCTTTTTTCTGGTGGGAGCACTGAATGCATGACCCATGACCCCGTCGCTGGTGGAGCAAAAGACCCCACTGGGATCGGTATGTGCCTCCGTGGACGCATCTCGGTAGGATTGCCCGCGATCGTGGATTATGACGGATTCCGTTCCGTGTTGGACGAATACGCGGATTACCTGGCGGAATTGTATTTTTCCCCTCCCGTGCCCGTCGCCGCGTACCATACCCGGACGAAACTGTTCATGCGGTATCTGGATATGGAAGCCCAGGAGGATGGCTGGAAGCAACTCGCGTACGCGCGAAGCCGGGGCGTACGTCTGGAATTCGCACTCAATGCCGGTGGGGATGACGGGCTTGCGGTGAAAGCCTGCGAGTTGGTGGCTGAGCGCCTTGGCGCGCCGGATTCCGTCGTCTGCATCGATCGTCTGGCCCACATTGCACGGGCTGCCTTTCCATCCGCCCGTTTTGTCTACAGCTACAACAACGGAATCAGGACAGCCCGGGATATTCTAGACATACCCGTTTCATACGATGAGCTTGTACTCGGCGGCGCGTATATCCGCCGGCGGGATCTGTTCGCCCTCGCCCGCAGTCGGGGCTTGGCGGTCCGCTTTCTCGTAAATAACGGTTGTTCCTTCAATTGCCATTGGTGCGCCGATTCCCGGGAATGTGCGCCGACTTTCGCACGCAATCTGGAACTGTATGGGGTCGAGGCGCTGTACGCGCTCCAATCCATCTTACCGGAAGAACTGTATTCCAGATACGACCCGAATGACTTCGACCTCCTGAAAATTTCTTCCCGTCCCAGTTCACTGCACGATTTCCGTGCCATGCTGAGGGGGTACGCGACGGGGTCGTCCGCGATGGACGGCGCAGAAGCCAAACCGCACGACTGGGCTCTTTGGGCGCGGCTCAGTCATTTTGGACCATACCTGGAAAACCTGGACTATGGACGGGTGATGGCCTTGAAGGACGATATATGGGCTGGACGTCTGTTCCAGGGAACCGTCGCATGAACGCCCACGTACTCATCTCGCAAAGTTGCGTCAACGATTGCGTCTTCTGCGCGGTTGCCGATAAGCGCCGTTCCGGCCTCTTCCCCTCCAAGGACGATATTGTGGGTTTCATTCGCGACTCCGTCAGGGCTGGCGAGGATGGGTTGAATTTTTCCGGGCTGGGCGAACCTACCTTGGACCCTTTTTTTGAGGATTACCTGCGGACAGCAAAAGAAGCGGGATACGGGTCTATTGGGGTCTTTACGAATGGTCACGGGATAGATACGGAAAAAGTGCGTAAGTGGAAATCCATGGGGCTTTCTGCGGCGCTCATCTCACTGCATGGTTTGGAAAGGGGCCATGACGCCTCGGTCAGAAGGGACGGTTCTTTCAAGGATGGATTGAAGGCTTTGGAATTGTACACAAGGGAAGGTTTTGCGGTGAGTGTGAATACCTGCCTCACGCGTATCAATATTGAAGAGATCGAATCTTTGTGCTCCCTCGTGGATGGATATCCGGTTCGATCCCATTCCCTTTCCTTCCCGGAGTGGTCCGGGAACGCGCTCCTGAACCCCGAAGCCCTGATCGATTATGTGGACTTGATACCCCTTGCGGAGCGGCTCGCGAAGACCGATTTCAGCCACCGCTTCTTTTCGAACGCGCCGCCCTGCCTTGTAGGCAGTCGGGTGGATGTGTCCCGGTCTTCAATATCCTATCTGGATGGGAATGGAAAAAGGATCGTATCTCCCCGTGACTGCAATGCCATGGATTCCGCGTGTGCGATGTGTTCGCAAAAACTCCGTTGCCCTGGAATCGATCGGAATTATATCCAATTCCGCGGACGGAATCGCGCTCCGCCCTTCATTCTGGATACATATAAAAAGAAGGAGCTGTTCATGGAAGAACATCAAGCCGTCAGAGGCCACGGATCCGTCAGCGGGCATGGAGCATCCGGAGCGAAATTGTGCGTCATAATAAAACCAACTTCCAGGTGCAATGCGGCCTGCGCGTATTGCAGCAACGCGAGGCACGCACCCACCTTGGATATGACTGTGGAACTGTATGGGAAAATAGCACGCGCGGTTTCCGCCGAGGCGAAGAGACGGGGAACGGGTCAGGTCTGCATACTCTGGCATGGTGGGGAGCCGCTCCTCATGGGCAAGGAATTTTTCCGGCAGGTCCTGGAGGGTACGCCATCTGTGGATGGAATTCGCCTGAATCACGCGATACAGACGAACCTACTCCTTTTTGACGAGGACTGGGCCAGTCTTTTTCGTGAACACGCTGTGCCGGTGAGCACGTCCGTGGATCCCTTCGACGACGGGCTTAGGATCATGGCTGATGGTACCCCCCAATTCGGCATGTGGATGGAACGTTTCCGTATTGCGGCGGAGGGAAAGCTGCGGCTTGGCGCCGTATTTACCGCTACCAAGGCTCATAAGGGAAAGGCGGTGGAGGTGTACTGGTTCCTGCGCAATCTTTCTGTTCTGGTGCCTACGGGATTCGGCACCCGGGTAAACGCGGTCTATCCGGAAGGGGCGGCCGCCGAAAGCAGCTATGGAAACCTCCTGACAGCGGAGGAGCATCTGCGCTTTTTTTCCGATCTGGCGGCGGCCTGGGATGGGGACGGCCGTTCCTTTCCCCTTTCGCCTTTTTCGGAACTCGCTTCCCATGCTCCCCTTGCCTGCGAGCAGGATGGCCAATGTTGGGAGAATTTTATCGGAATAGACGGACAAGGCCGAATCTCCGCCTGCGGGCGCATGCTGGATGTGGGTGTCTTCTGGGGTGAGTTGGGTGAAGACGGATTGGGTTCAGTGGTGACTTCCGAAATCTGCGGGCGGCCTGGAAAGCGCAATGACGCCCTTTCTTCCGGCGCCTGTGCGGCATGCATCGCCTGGGACATCTGCCATGGCGGTTGTCCTGGCGTGGTCGAAGCCTTTTCGGGAGACGCGCTTGATCCCCATATGTACTGCAGGACCATGCGGGAAGTTCTTCTGCCCATATATCGGAGCCGAAAATGATAGTTTTTCCATCATTCGTGACCGTTTCCGTACCATCGGATATCACCTTGGACGGCGACTCTTCCATCATTTTAAGAATTCCACGGAAGGCCTCGCCGGAATCCGTTACCGCCGCCCTGACGCACTACGGAAAACGCATACGCAGGATCGATACGCTTGCGGATGCCCTCTTTGATTTCGATGCGGACAGGGGTGTCCTTCCCACAGAACTTTTATCCATCATCGAAGCTGGCTTGGGGGTTGACCGATCCCGGGCGCTTCTCATTCGTGCAGGAACCCAGTCCATCGCCGCCTTGGCGGAATTCGCGGCTACCTATTCCTTCCCTACCGGTTCCTGGGAATTGCGGGAATCCGACAGCGAGCGTATGCGCCGCATGCTGACAGCCCTTGGCGGGGTTCGCGCCAAGGTGAGGGTAGCTGCAGGCCCATCGGAGGATGCGGCCGCCTCGGATGGGGACGCCGTTCTGGCGGCTGCCGATTTCTATCTCCACGATCCGTTCCTTGCCACCCCGGTGGAGCCTTTCCACGGCATTCTCGGGGTGCTTGCCCGGGGTGGCAAGGCAGACCTTCATGTCTTTCAGGACGAGCGCAGGGGAATGAATTATTTTGTTTCCGGAAATGGCTTGATTTCGGACGCCGCACGCAGCCTGCAAACGCCTTTGGGTTGTATCGGTGATGGTTGGGATGCGATTTCGGGCCATGTCTCAAATAGTCCTGGCTTCGATGCGGTTACCTTCATGGCTTTGCGTTCCGAGTGCGCATTCTGCCCCCACTTCAGATTCTGTGTCGGCTATTTCAGGGAATACGATCAGGATCGGGATTGTTCCTCGTGGAGGCGCGCATTTGACCTGGTCGCACGGGAAACCAATCGCGGAGCGAAGGATCTGGAAGATGGCAATTAGAGACGCAGACTCCAGGAGGCGACTTTCCATCGTCTTCCTTCCAACCTATGTGTGCGATTGCTCGTGTGACTATTGCTTCGAGCTACGCCGATCTGGCCATATCGTCGACGATGATTGGACCCCGAGATTCAGGGAAATGCGTGCCTTGGCGGAAAGGTTCGAGGCAGAGTCTGTCGTTGTGTATTGGCAAGGAGGGGAAATACTTACCTTGGGCATCGATTCGGTCCGGCGGGGACTGGATATTGCGGATGAGGTCTTCTCGCAAACGACGATACCGTTCGAACACCGCTTGCAGACGAACCTGATGTCCTACAACAACCAATGGGGTGTACTGATACGATCCCGTTTTGGAACAAGGGTGGGCAGCTCGCTGGATTTTCCAAATAAGCATCGGAGGATCAAAAACGGGAAAATCGGGGATTACGAACGAGTCTGGGCAGGCATGCGCGGGCGTGCTGAAGCGGATGGAGTGGAAGTGTCGGTAATCAGTCTGCCGAACGAGGATACCCTGCGTCTGGGTGCCAAAGCTTTCTATGAGCATTTTGCCGAACTTGGTATTAAGAGACTCCAAGTCAACCCGCCATTTTCTTCCGATCCGGGAAGCTTTTTTTCCCGTTGCGATACCGCCGCTTATGGCAGGTTTTTTGTAGACCTGCTTCATAGCTGGAGGGACGACGGAAGGCGTTTCATGATCTCGCCTTTGGCACAACTGGAGGCGGCCTGGACAGGCGACAAGAGGGAGTTGCCCTGCATCTGGTCCCCGGATTGTTCCCGGTCCCTGATAGCCATGGACTATACCGGATCCTGCGCCCAATGCGATTGCTGGCTTTCTTCCTGGCCGGATTTCCTTTTTGGTTCCGTCGCTACTGATGGCATCGATGCTGTCCTCGACTCCCCTGCCAGGCGGGCGTTTGCGCGGCGTGCATCAATCTTGCTGGAAAGGGACGAATGTGGCCTGTGCGAATATTGGGACCTGTGTAGGGGAGGGTGTCCGGTAAGGGCATTTACAATGAGAGGCGATTTCCATGCCCGGGATCCCTACTGCCAAGCGTACAAGACCTTGTTCTCGGCCATTGTCCATGACTGCGAGCCGGGTGAGACTGGCAGTCAGGTTTCGCCTATGCATAAAGTCGGATAGTTCGGCCATTCTGGCAGGGTATGGTGTGGTTTGGCACGGACATCAGACTCCAACGTTTTTTTTGCGAAGAGATCAAACCAGAAGCCGGGCTTTTTTGCCGCAGCCCTGCCGGCCAATCCCCGGATTCTCTCCTTTGACTCTTGCAGAACCCTGGAGGCCGAGAGCATTTGCCTATACGCATCGAGTCCCCCCTCCATCCAATACGCAAAACGCTGGGGCACCGGAAATATACACAATCCATAGACCTCGGGCTCATCCCCCATTGGGGTCCCCGCAAAAGCCATGAGCGGTGAGGCGAGCACGGATGTGGCACCCAAGGCGATGGTATCCGCCACATCGCTGACGAAGGACTCCCACGTCTGACCTGGCAGGCCAATAATGAGATCAGCCTGAACTTCGAAACCGGCTTTTCTTGCCTCCATACAGGCTGTTGCGAATAGGTCCCTCTCCTGGAGGCGTCCGATGGAATGGGAGGCTACCGGATCGGAGGTCTGGTAACCCAAGGAGATGGGCACACATCCTGCTTTCCGTACATGGTCAAAATAATCGGCATTTGCGTGGAGGG
>Ga0172379_10001654_pt1 | contig 43307 bp, 46 predicted proteins | sample GrowelOW334metaG_FD_119756 | JGI IMG/M metagenome (GOLD analysis project Ga0172379, IMG submission 119756) | Groundwater microbial communities from an aquifer near a municipal landfill in Southern Ontario, Canada - Groundwater well OW334 metaG | ecosystem: Environmental > Aquatic > Deep... | reverse complement strand
GTCGCCGTCGACCAGCACATTGCCGAAAGCATCTTTGAAGACTTTGGCTTGCTCACCCGCTTCAGCGGTCGCTGTCTTGCTCCACTCCCAGCCACACTCAGGACAAACGTAGTTGTCACCATCTTCGTAGGTGAAAGGGGAATTACATTTGGGGCATTTTGGTAGATCAGACATCGTATTTCCTAATTAAATGAAATTATTTTGTGGGGCCTAGAAGTTGTTTGATGCCTTCCTCTGCCTGCTTATATCGGAGGTGAATCAAAGTCATCGCAACGGCACCTACATCTTCGTAAAGGTTGTCAGCATATTCATGCAAATTCAAATTGGGGTCATATTTTTTGCTTGCCACAAACTCTTCAATTCTCTTGCGGCGTGAAAATGACGTATCAGATTCAGCTTTCATTTCCAAAAATTCACTCCAACCCTTTTGTTGTTTTTCGTTATTACAGGATTGGCAACAAGGAACCACATTACCCCAGGCATGTAATCCCAAGGTGCTCTTATTCATGGGGATGAGATGGTCAAGAGAGATTGTCTGTCTGGATATTTGAGTCCCACAATAGCAGCACTCATTCCTAAAGTAGTCCAGCAACTCGTCGACTTGCCCGACCTTTGGCACGAAGGGTTCCAAACCCCTGGCTTCGTCATAATACTTTCCAACATCTTGCAAGAAGATGCGAATAGCCGAATTCGCAATATCTGATTTTGAGCGCGCCATTAAAAGTCTGCTGCTTGATTCTAGAGCTTGTAACCCCGATGCACCGCCACCACCCCGCCCGTCATGTTGAAGTACTCCACGCGCTCTAGCCCTGCATCCACCATCATCTGCTTCAACTCTTCCTGTCCCGGATGCATACGGATGGATTCGGCGAGATAGCGGTAGCTGTCGGCATCGTTGGCGATGAGTTCGCCCATCTTGGGGAGTAGCTTGAAGGAATACAGGTCGTAGGCCTTCTCTAGCGGTTTGGCGACCTTGGAGAATTCCAGCACGATGACACGGCCACCAGGCTTGAGCACGCGCTTCATCTCGCGCAGGGCGGCATCCTTATGGGTGACGTTGCGCAGGCCGAAGGCGATGCTGACACAGTCGAAATAGTTGTCGGGGAAAGGCAGATGCTCGGCGTCGCATTGCGCGGTGGGTGTTGGCGTGCCGTTGTCGATCATGCGGTCACGACCAACGCGCAGCATGGCGTTGTTGATGTCGGTGAGGATGACCTGACCACGGCTGCCGACCTTCTTTAGGAACAGTTTAGACAGATCGCCCGAGCCACCCGCCACATCCAACACGCGCTGGCCTTCGTGCACGTTGGCCAAGCCCACCGCGAACGGTTTCCACACGCGGTGCAAACCGACCGACATGAGGTCGTTCATGATGTCGTATTTGCTGGCGACAGAGGTGAACACACCCGCGACCTTCTTGGCCTTTTCGCTCTCGTCTACCGTTTGGAATCCGAAGTGGGTCTTGCTCATAGTATTTCTCCGTTCATTTATCGCGGCTTGCGCCTGCTGCTTCCAACTTGCCCAAGTAGTCATGCCACATGCCTTCTTGGTATTGCCCCATCTCGTGCAGGTATTCCCACGAGTACAGCCCGGTGTCATGCCCATCGTCGAAAGTGATCTTGAGTGCGTATTGCCCGACAGGTTCGATGCTGGTGATGCCCACATCACGTTTGCCGACCTGCAAGGTCTCTTGCCCTTTGCCGTGACCGCGCACTTCAGCAGACGGTGAGAACACGCGCAGGAACTCGGCGGGCAGTTTGTAACGAGTATCGTTATCGAATGCGACTTCGAGCACCTTGGACTTCTGGTGCAGGATGATGTCGGTGGGTGTCATAGCGAGCGTATCTTCTTCAGCAATGCAGTGGTGGAGCGCTCGTGCAGGAAGGGGATGCTGTGTACCGAGCCGCCCCAGCCTTGCACTTCTTTGCTACCGACGATGTTCTCTGGCTTCCAATCGCCGCCCTTCACCAGTTTGTCTGGATGGCAGGCGAGGACGAGGTTGAGAGGTGTGTCTTCATCGAACTGCACCACCAAGCTCACCGATTCCAGCGAAGCCAACACTGTCATGCGGTCGTCTTGCTGATTGATGGGGCGGTCGTCGCCTTTGCCTTGACGCTTCACCGAAGCGTCGCTGTTCACACCGACGATGAGGGATGCGCCGAGCGCACGTGCTTGCGCAAGGTAGGTCACGTGACCACGATGCAACACATCGAAGCAACCGTTGGTGAACACTAGGGGACGCGGCAGGGCGGCGACCTTGGCTGCGAGGTCAGTGGCCGTAGCGATCTTGTTCTCGAAACTGGGTGTCTGATAGTTCACGTTAATCCATATATTCGAAGACACGGACCACTTTTTGCACCCCGTTGGTGGTGCTGGCGATATCCGAAGCGGCATCCGCTTCCGCGTGGTTCACAATACCCATCAGGTACACCACACCGTTCTCGGCGAACACTTTGATGTGGTCGCGATTGAATGCTTTGCTGCTGAGGAAACGGTTGCGCACGTCACTGCTCACACCCGAATCGCTGCTGCGTGCGCCGCTGCTGGAAACGCCTGCAACTTGCAACTCATTGGCGATGCCTTTGACCGGCGGGATGCTGCCGACGATGCGTTCGATGTCCATCTTCGCGGCTTCGTTCGCCACTTGACCGGTGATGAGGGCGTAACGATTGAAGCAGGTGACGCTCACCTTCACATTGGCTTTGTATTTCTCGCCGATGCGTTGCATGCCTTTCTCTTCGATGTTCTGGTCATCCAGCACGGTACCTGCTGTACGACGCTCGTTCACGCCCGCCAGCGCACCACCGTTTTGAGCGCACCCTGACAAGGCACCCACCAGAACCAACATCGCCACTATCCAAAGATTACGCATCTTCGCCTCCCAACAATACATGATCGATCACATCGCACAGGCAGTGCAGTGTAAGTAGATGAACCTCTTGGATGCGCGCGGTACGCTGCGCAGGAACGCACAGATGGAAATCAGTCGGCTTCAACATCGCGCCCATCTTGCCGCCATCGCGGCCGGTCAGCGCAACCACCACCATGTTGCGCTCATGTGCGGCCGTGATGGCATCGATCACATTGGGCGAATTGCCGCTGGTGGAGATGGCGAGCAACACATCGCCTTCCATGCCGAGTGCGCGTACTTGCTTGGAGAATATCTGTTTGTAGTCGTAGTCGTTGGCGATGGAGGTCAACACGGAGCTGTCGGTCGCCAAGGAGATAGCGGGCAAGCCCGGACGCTCGACTTCGAAACGGTTGATGAGCTCTGCCGCGAAGTGTTGCGCATCGCCAGCCGAACCGCCGTTGCCACACGCAAGGATCTTGCCGTCATGCAGCAGACATTGCACCATGGCTTGGGCAGCGTCCACGATGGGCTTGGCCATCACCTTCTTGCTTTGCAGTTTGATCTCGGCGCTATCGTCGAAGTGTTGGCTGACGCGTTTGAGGAGTGTCATATCTTCTCTATGTAAGGAGAGTTAGGGAATGGCGCGGATTTTACCCTAAAGCTCGAATGCGTTCTTTAACCACTCGATGCCATCTAGGCCTTCAGGGGTCGCCATTAGCACCGCATCGAAGCGGCAAGGCGGCGTGCGCGGCAAGCTAGAAAGATAATGTTGCGCGGTGAGGATGAGTTTGGCTTGTTTGCGCGCATCGATGCTGGCCGCCGCACCGCCAAAATCCTTGTTGCTACGCATGCGCACCTCAGCAAAGACCAAGGTTTCGCCGTCCTTCAAGATGAGGTCGATCTCACCAAAGCGACAACGGTAATTGGCTTGGATCAGGCGCAGGCCTTGCTGCTGAAGGAAGCGCGCGGCAGATTGTTCGGCCTGCGCGCCAGTTTTCATTTCTTTGGATTGGTGTCAATCACAATGGGCTGCACGACAGGTGGGCGTCCATCGTGGGGGATACCCAATCCCTGACGCAACACCGCTGGCATGGCTTCACGCTCAAGCAAGTGCCCGTTCAAGCTCACCTTGCCCGTCACGCCATCCAAGGGCAAGGAGTTGATGGTGTCGTGCTGGTAGAAGATCTGAAGTAGTCGGTAAGCGTCGATACCCAATGCGTACAGGCGCTCTATGTCTTGCGGCAAAGGAGCCGCAGCGCGTGGATACACCATCACCGCAGGATGATCCGCTTGCAGCACCCAAGGCATGTCGATGAAACGCACCTCGGCCAAATCATAGTTCACGAGGTTGTTGGCATTGCCTGAGAACACTTGCGAAGTGGCATACACGGGCAACAAGTTGCTGATGTAGGGACGCAGCAAACGCGCCTTATCTACCTCGGCCGCGAGGAACACCATGTTGCCTGGATCCGTCGGGATGAGTCTCAGCGCGGCAGGATCACCTGTATAGACGATCTCGGAGAGGATGATGCCTCCGGAACGTTGCCAGTTATCCGAGAACGCTTGCGCCAGACGCTTCGACAACGCTGTATTGGTGCGCACGACGGTCGCACTCAACAGGCCACCTTTGGTCGCCAGTTGCGCGATCTGCTTGGATTCCTGTTCTGCGGGCAAACCAAAGAAGTAGAGCTGATCTGCCCGTGTCGAATCGACCACGTTCAGCGCCAAGGTCGGCACGGATACATTCGGTAGTGTTGCCATCGCGACCACGCCATTGCGTGTGAGTGGCCCAGCGACTGAGACTGCGCCCGCCTTGATGGCTTGTTGATACAGCGCCAACACTTCGGTCTTTTCGTCGTTGCAAGGGTACACGCGCACAGGCAAACCATTCTGTTGCTGTTCAGCGGCCGCCATGAAACCTTGTTGAACCGCTTCTGCCGCTTTGCCGAACGTGGCCGACTTCAACGGCAAGATAAGCGCGATGTGATGTTCAGGCGCTTCGACCGCTACGCCCTCGATCGTAGGCGAGACCACAACGGCTGGCGCGGTGACTGCGCTAGTGGTGGCGACAGGTGGAACGGGAGCGGGTGTCGGCGCTTTGACTACTGGCACAGGCGTGGCTGCAATCGGTGTCGTTGCTGGCGGAGTGGCGCAGCCATATAGGCTCACGTATAGTGCGGCGACCAGAACACCGCGCAACCATTTCGACTCAGAGGCAACGATTTGCATATCAAGACCGATCAAAAATTGGAGTGCGCATTATATGTAGTCGCCACCCCGATTGGAAATTTAAGCGACATTACTTTTCGCGCGCTCGACGTGCTGAACGCTGCGGACACCATCGCGGCAGAAGACACCCGTAACACCAAGTATCTATTGCAACATCACGGCATCAATGATGCGCGCCTATTGGCTTTGCATCAGCATAACGAGCGCGGCGCGGCAGAGAAGATCGTCGCGCTATTGGGCCAAGGTCTTAGCGTCGCACTGGTGACCGATGCGGGTACACCCGCCGTGAGCGACCCCGGCGCGATATTGGTCGAAGAGGTACGCAAGGCGGGATTCCGCGTCATCCCCATCCCCGGTGCCAGTGCCGTCGTCACAGCACTGTCTGCATCCGGCTTGAGCGCACCACACTTCTTGTTCTACGGATTCCTGCCGAACAAATCGAGCGCACGTTGCGGTGCCTTGCAGACTTTGATTGAACATCCCTACACCTTGGTGTTCTACGAAGCACCCCACCGCATCTTGGATTGCGCAAAGGACCTGCTCGATGTGTTCGGCGGTGAACGCGAGGTCGTGTTCGCACGCGAGATCACCAAACTGTTCGAAAGCATCCATCGTTGCAAATTGAGCGAGGCTTTGGATTGGCTGAACAGCGACCCCAACAACCTACGCGGCGAGTTCGTGTTGCTGGTCTCTGCGGCGAAACCCAATGAAGGTTTGGATGTAGAGACAGAGAAGACCTTGTCTTTGTTGCTGGAAGAACTGCCACTCAAACAAGCCGTGCAACTGGCGGTGAAGATCACCGGCGGGAACAAGAACGAGTTGTACGAACGTGCACTTGCCCTCAAACAACAATAAGTAAGCGGTTTTTATTTCGACATCCTTTGCTAAACTGCACCTCTAAAGTCGAACGTCTAAAGGTTCAAAGACATCATGCTGAACAAATTCATCTCTCTTTCTTTGCTAGCGCTGTTGAGCGCTTGCGGTGCGGGCGACAAGCCTGCCGCACCAGCGGCTGCACCGGTTGCTTCTGCCCCGCCTCCACCTGAAGTCGAGGTCATCACCGTGGCTACGGGCGATGCCACTTTCACGCAAGACCTTCCGGGTCGTGTGCAGGCTTACCGTACAGCGCAAGTACGTGCGCGTGTGGATGGTGTGGTGGAAGCGCGTTTGTTCAAAGAAGGTAGCGAGGTGAAAGCTAACACGCCGCTGTTCCGCATCGACTCGCGTAGTTACCAAGCCACTGCGGATGCCGCCAAAGCGGATGCCGCGCTGACGAAGGAGACCGTGGAACGTTACAAGCGCCTACGCGAGATCAACGGCATCAGCCAACAAGACCTCGACATCGCCCAGAACAAAGCCAAGCAAGCTGCGGCCACCCTCATCAAAGCGGAAGAGGACTTGCAGAACGCCAACGTACCTGCGCCACTCACTGGCTCTATCGGTCGCGCACAAGTCACCGAGGGCGCATTGGTCAGCAAGAGTGGTGCGACCCTGCTCGCCACCATCGAGCAACTCGATCCCGTGTATGTGAACTTCACCCAGTCCAGCGCAGAGTTGTCGCGCTTGCGCCATTCCGTTGCCACAGGGTTGTTGAAGCGCGCCGATGGCGCCAAGGTCGAGCTGCTAATGGAAGACGGCAGTGTCTATTCACAAGCTGGCAATCTTTCTTTCAGCGATCTCGCGGTCGATCCATCTACGGGTACGGTGTCGCTACGTGCTGAGTTCCCCAACGCGAAACGTGATCTGTTGCCCGGCATGTTCGTACGCATCCGCTTCCCACAAGCCATCGCCGAGAACGTCATCCGCGTGCCACAACGTGCGGTGCAATCCAACACCTCGGGTCAGTTCGTGATGGTGATAGGGGCGGACGGCAAAGCCAATCCGCAACCGATCAAGACGGGAGGCATGGCCTCGACCGACTTCGTCATCCTCAACGGCCTCAAAGGCGGCGAACAAGTCATCGTGAATGGTCTGCAGAAGGCACGTCCCGGCACGGTGGTGAAAGCGGTTCCCCTCGTCGAGACGATGAAGTTGGACAAGCAACTCACCGCACCTGCACCTTCAAAGTAAGCCGCCATGTTCGCTAAATTCTTCATCGACCGCCCCATCTTTGCGTGGGTCATCGCCATCATCATCTTGATGGCTGGTGTGCTTGCTTTGCGTGGTTTGCCGGTGACGCAATATCCGCCTGTCGCGCCACCTGCGCTGTCCGTTTCCATCACCTATCCCGGCGCATCGGCGCAGGTCATCGAAGAGACGGCCATCGCGCTCATCGAGCAGGAACTGAACGGTGTCGAGAACCTGCTCTACATGGAGTCGGCCTCCGAACTCGGAAGCGGCAGCATCACACTGACGTACAAGACCGGCACCGACCTCAACCTCGCCTCCGTCGAAGCGCAGAACCGCGTGAAGCGTGTCGAAGCGCGTCTTCCGGAAGAGGTGCGTCGTCTTGGTATCACCACCAACAAATCAGCGCGTAACTATGTGATGTTCGTAGCGCTCATCTCACCGGACAAGAGCATGGATTCCGTCGCGCTCGGCAGCTTCGTCAGCGCTAGCGTGATCGACAGCATCAAGCGCGTACCGGGTGTGGGCGAAGCGCTGATGTTCGGTACCGAGTACTCGATGCGCTTGTGGCTGAAGCCGGATCGCTTACAAGCATATGGCCTGTCTCCTGCCGATGTCTCCAAAGCAGTACGCGCACAGAACACGCAACTGGCGATGGGCGAGTTAGGACAACTACCTGCTGCGCCTGGACAACAACTCAACGCCGTGATCGTCACGCGCAGTCGCTTGGCCTCGGTGGAAGAGTTCGGCAACGTCATCATCCGCACCAATCCCGATGGCTCTAGCTTGCGCGTGAAGGATGTCGCCCGCGTCGAACTCGGCGCGCAGGATTACGCGCGCCAATCGCGTCTGGATGGTCAGCCCTCCGCCAACATCGCCATCCGCCTCGCACCCGGTGCGAACGCGCTGGAAACCGTCGGTGCGGTGAAAGCCCGCATGGGCGAGCTGGAGAAGTCCTTCCCCAAGGGCGTGACTTGGCTGGTGCCATATGACACCTCGAAGTTCATCGACATCTCCATCAAGGAAGTGTTGAAGAGTCTGGCCGAAGCGCTGCTACTGGTGGTGCTGGTGATGTACCTGTTCCTCGGCAACATCCGCGCCACCATCATCCCCACCATCGTCATCCCCGTCGCACTCGTGGGTGCCTTGGTCGGTCTGTATCTGCTGGGCTATTCCATCAACGTGCTGACACTGTTCGCGATGGTGCTCGCCATCGGTATCGTGGTGGACGATGCCATCGTGGTGGTGGAGAACGTGGAACGCATCATGGCGACGGAAGGACTCTCGCCGCGCGATGCCACACGCAAGGCGATGGACCAGATCATCGGCGCCATCATCGCCATCACGCTGGTGCTGTCTGCCGTGTTCATCCCGATGTCGTTGTTCGGCGGCTCCACGGGCGCGATCTATCGCCAGTTCGCCGTGACGCTGTTGCTGACCATGGGCTTCTCGGCCTTGATGGCGGTGACACTCACCCCCGCGCTGTGTGCCTCCATCTTGAAGAAGGACGACGCGAAACCGCACGGCATCTTCGGGCTGTTCTTTGAGAAGGTGACGCAACGCTACACGAGAGCTGTTTCGTCCGTCGTGACCAAGACCGTGCGTTATCTGGTGATCTACGTGGTCATCATCATCGCGATGGGTTGGTTATTCACCAAGTTACCGGGCAGCTTCTTGCCGGAAGAAGACCAAGGTTATTTCGTCAACGTCATCCAACTACCTGCGGGTGCGACACAAGAACGCACGATGGAAGTATTGGAGCAAGTCGAGCAGCACTACCTCAACTTGCCTGAAGTGGAACACGTGGTGGCGGTGGCGGGCTTCTCTTTCTTCGGTCGCGGACAGAACGCCGCTATCGCCTTCGTGCGTCTGAAAGGCTGGGAAGAACGTCTTGCCCCTGAAAGTAGCGCCCCTTCGCTGGTACGCAAAGCGAACAAGGAATTGTCGCGCATCAAACAGGCGATGATCTTCGCCATCAACCCGCCTTCCATCCCCGAGTTGTCTGCCACGGGCGGTTTCGATTTCCGCCTGCAAGACCGTAGCGGGCAAGGTCGCGAGAAGCTGCTGGAAGCACGCAACATGATGTTGGGCATGGCTGCACAGAACCCCGCCTTGGCAGGCGTGCGTCCCGAAGGACAAGAAGCCGGGCCTCAACTGCTGCTCGACATTGACCGCCTCAAAGCGGAAGCATTGGGCGTCTCCTCTGCGGACTTGAACGAGACTTTGCAATCGTTGTTGGGCGTGGCTTACATCAACGACTTCGTGCGGCAGGGGCGCATCTTGCGCGTGCAGATGCAGGCCGAGGCCGATTCGCGCCGCACACCGGAAGATATCCTCAAAGTCACCGTGCGCAACAACAAAGGCGGCATGGTGCCACTGTCCGAATTGGCGACACCGCGCTGGACCGTCGGCTCGCCCAAGTTGGATAGATACAACGGCATTCCTTCGATGAAGGTCTCGGGTTCCGCAGCACCGGGTCGTAGCACGGGTGAGGCGATGGCAGCGATGGCAGACATCGCACAGAAACTGCCGCCCGGTTTCGGTTACGAGTGGTCGGCCACTTCACGTGAAGAGTTGATGTCCGGCGCACAGGCTCCTTTGCTGTTCGCCATCTCGCTGTTCGTCGTGTTCCTGTGTCTGGCGGCGTTGTATGAGAGTTGGTCTATCCCTTTCGCGGTGATGCTGGTGGTGCCGCTCGGCATCTTCGGCGCGATCTTGGCGGTGAACTTGCGCGGCTTGCCTAACGACATCTACTTCAAGGTCGGCCTCATCGCCATCATCGGCTTGTCGGCGAAGAACGCCATCCTGATCATCGAGTTCGCACGCAAATTGCAGGACGGCGGCATGAAGCTCATCGACGCCACCGTCGAAGCGTGTCGTCTGCGTTTCCGCCCTATCCTGATGACCTCCATCGCCTTCATCGCGGGCGTATCGCCGCTGGCTTTCTCTTCTGGTGCTGGCGCACAAAGCCGCCACGCCATCGGCACTGGTGTGATGGGCGGCATGTTGGCCGCCACCGTCCTGGCGGTGTTCCTCGTGCCGGTGTTCTTCGTGGTGGTGCGCAAGTTCTTCCCCGGACATGCGCGCAACGAGGCTGAGTACGAAGACGACTAGCTCGGTCTGAAGCAGGCTCAATCGCGTTACAATTCCGGCTCATCCAATGAGCCGGAATCATTTCATGCAACAACTCACCCTCACCCGACCCGACGATTGGCATCTACATCTACGCGATGGCGATCTGATGCGCTCCGTATTGCCCGACACCGCCCGCCAATTCGCGCGCGCCATCGTCATGCCGAACCTGCGCCCACCCGTCACCACCACCGCGCAAGCCATTGAATATCACGACCGCATCGTGGCGGCATTGCCTGCGGGTGCGAAGTTCGAACCGCTGATGACGCTGTACCTCACCGACAACACCAGTGCGGAAGAGATTCGCAAAGCCAAAGCGAGTGGTGTGGTACATGCGGTGAAGCTATATCCCGCTGGAGCGACCACCAACTCCGATGCGGGCGTCACCGATCTGCGCAAGACCTACGCCGCGCTAGAAGAGATGCAACGCTGCGGCATGCCGTTCCTCGTGCATGGCGAAGTGACCAACGCTGACATCGACATCTTCGACCGCGAAGCCGTGTTCATCGAACGCGTGATGCAGCCACTGTTGAAAGACCTGCCCAATCTGCGCGTGGTGTTCGAACACATCACGACGAAAGATGCCGCGCAATTCGTGACCAGCGCAGGCGATAACATCGCCGCCACCCTCACCCCGCAACACCTACTCTACAACCGCAATGCGATGTTGGTCGGCGGCATCCGCCCGCACTTCTACTGCCTGCCGATATTGAAACGCGAGACCCACCGAGAAGCCTTGGTGAAAGCCGCCACCAGCGGCAACAAGAAATTCTTCCTCGGCACCGACAGCGCCCCGCACGCGCAACACACCAAAGAGAACGCCTGCGGCTGCGCCGGTTGCTACTCCGCACATAACGCCATCGAGCTGTATGCCGAAGCGTTCGAGGCAGCGGGCGCGCTGGACAAGCTAGAAGCCTTTGCCAGCCTCTATGGTGCGGATTACTACGGACTACCGCGCAACAAAGATACCATCACCTTGCGCAAGGAAGAGTGGCAGGTACCTGCGTCGGTTGGGTTTGGAGAGCATCAGCTCGTACCGTTGCAGGCGGGGGAAAATATGAAGTGGAGGCTACTATGACCAATGAAGGAAATATTCGCCATGAAATTCGTATCGCTTTGCTAATTGATGCCGACAATTCACCAGCAGCAAAAATTGAAGTTGTATTAGCAGAGTTAGCGAAGGTTGGAGTTGTAAATATTAGAAGGGCTTACGGCAATTGGAAAAAGCCAGAATTAAAAGGATGGGAGGCAGCGCTCCATCCTTTCGCCATTCGCCCCATGCAACAGTTTGACTACACAAAAGGCAAGAACGCTACTGATATGAGTTTGTGCATTGACGCTATGCACCTTCTGTACACAGATAAACCAGATGCATTCGCCATAGTATCTTCAGATAGTGATTTCACCCCACTTGTTCTGCATATCAAAGAGCGTGGAGCAAAAGTATTTGGCTTTGGCGCAAGTAAAACTCCCGGGCCTTTTGTGGACGCTTGTTCACAATTTTTAGATTTGGACAAAATCGGGCAGGAGATCCAAGTTGAGGTATCAGGTAATACGCAGACCGAGACGCCTTCAAAACAGCCTCCGCCAATCAAGGTGTCCCCAGCAAAATTGCGGCAAGACACTCGCCTAGTGAGCTTGTTACGAAATGCTGTTGAAGTAGCACAAGGAGATGATGGCTGGGCGTTATTATCCTTGGTTCGAAATCAAATTTCGAACCAAGCGTCCTTCGATCCTCGCAACTATGGATATGCCACATTTGGCAAACTTGTTACTGCAACTGAGTTGTTTGAGATTTCAGGCGAAGGCACTCCCCGGATTTCCATAAGGAATGCTCGAAAATCGCGAACAGATAGATTGGCATAATAACTTTCATGCCCATCTCCAACTACCTCAACACCTCCCCCTCCCTAGACAATCGCGTCTATCTGCACCCTTCATGCCAAGTAATCGGTGATGTGAAGCTGGGTGACGACAGTTCCGTCTGGTGCAACACGGTGTTGCGCGGTGATGTGAACCGCATCGAGATCGGGCGTTGCTCTAACGTGCAAGACCTGACGATGTGCCATGTGTCGCACAAGACGGCGGACAAGCCTGATGGTTCGCCGCTCATCATCGGCGACTATGTGACGGTGGGGCATTCGGTCATTTTGCATGGGTGCCGCATCGGCAACGACTGCCTCATTGGTATGGGCTCCATCATCATGGACGATGTGGTGATCCCTGATTTCGTGATGATCGGTGCGGGCAGCCTCATCTCGCCGGGTAAGACGTTAGAAAGTGGCATGCTGTACATGGGTCGCCCCGCCAAGTTGGTTCGCGCACTGACGGAAGACGAGATGAAATATCTGCGTTACTCGGCCGAACATTACGTGCGCAACAAAGACAATTATCTGAAGGGTTCTGCAAAATGACGATGTTCGGTAACGACCTCATGTTGCATGAGGGGAACGAACTGGAGTTGCAGATCGAACGCACTTGCATCGCACTTGGCCTCGATTTCCATGATGAATATCAAGTGAGGATGTTCGCCCGCGATGTGTTGCAGAACATCGACAGACTGCGCAAAGCGGCGCGTGAGGGCGACATGGAGGCGCGCATCAAGGTGGAGCTTTACGGCTTGGCGATGCTGATGCACAAGACCAATTCGGCGACCTTCGGCAGCAACTATCTTAACCAATTCGCCAAAGTGACCGAACACCAATCCGCTTGGGCCGCTATCGCGCAGGCGTTGTGGCGTGAACTAGAAGCACGTAATCCAGACAACATCGCACCGTAGGACAAAAGATATGAAACAACCGACCCTTGATGACATCGACCGCGCACAAGTGAACATGGAGACCGCGCAGATCGGCTGGCGTGAGTTGCAGCCTTACTTCGCGCGCGGTGCGACAGTGGCTGTGGATGAGCAGCTCGACTTGGTGGATGTCGCGTTCCAAATATCAAAGGACAACCAGGCTCAGGTGGCACAGTGGCTGGAGTCTGGGCTGATCGGTAAAGTCACTGATGAGCAGGCACTGGCTTGGTACGAGGCTGATGCCTTGCTGTGGGCGGTGGTGGCACGACCTTATGTGTTGGTGCAAGACAAGAACCGCGATTAGTAACGACGTCGATTTGCTCGCGTATCGCCGACTGAAGGCCGCGTGGTGCTTGCTGGCCGTGTTGTGGTCGATGTCGGCATATGCAGAGGAATCGGCGCCCGAGGCCCTAGCCACAGAGTCACCGATCTCGCTTGTCCCTCGACCATCACTTGATGCGATGGATGCCCCGCGCGATTATCTTTCTGAACAGTTCACGGGTTTCGTGGGCAGGGTCGACCGTTTCTTCGGTGATGACCGCCACTTTCAGGAAAGCAATGAGAGCGTGTTGCAGCTCGACCTCACGAAGGTGACGGGCTACAACGGAGATGGTCTGTATGTACTCTCAGGTAGGGCCAAGCTCGATCTTCCCAATACCGAAGAACGACTACATCTGACGATCGAAAGTGACGCGGACCAGAACCTATCCACTGATCAGTCTCGCACCCAACAGGCCACGACCAAACGCAGTACGGTGCAGAGTATCGCGGCAGCGTTACGCTTCGAACGGATGTACAACGAACGCTGGCACTTCAGCACGGATACGGGATTGCAGTTCCAAGGCACGGCAACGACGCCGTTCACTCGGGCGCGTGGCAGCGTGATCGGCACGCTGGGTCCGTGGCACACCAAGGCGAGCGAGACCGTGTTCTGGTTCAACACCATCGGGGCGGGCGAGACGACTCGGTTCGACATTGAGAGACTGCTCAGTGAGCCTTTGTTGTTCCGCGTCAGCAGCAATGCGACTTGGCTGCATGACCGACAGAACCTCGATCTACGCCAGGACTTCTCGCTCTTCCATACATGGGACGAGCGCACCGCACTGCTCTATCAAGCCAGCGTCTTCGGTATCAGCAAGCCGCTGACACATGTGACCGACTATGTGCTGTTGGTGTCGTACCGCTATCGTTTGCATCGAGACTGGCTGTTCTTCGAGCTCGACCCGCAATTGCATTTCCCCGCTGACAAACGATTCCACACCAGCCCAGCCCTAGTGATGCGGCTGGAGATGCTGTTCAACGAAGCGAACTAAGCTGCCTCGTCATCTGACCTTCTTCATCGCCTTCTCGATACGATCACACAGCGTCTTCAAAATCTTGATGCGAGCGAAGTTCTTGTCGTTAGCTTCCACCAGTGTCCACGGTGCGATCTCTGTACTGGTCCTATCCACCATGTCGCACACAGCGCGTTCGTAGGCATCCCATTTCTCGCGGTTGCGCCAATCCTCTTCGGTGATCTTGAAACGTTTGAAGCCGATCTTCTCGCGCTCTTTGAAACGGCGTAACTGTTCTTCCTTGGTGATGGCGAGCCAGAACTTCACGACCACCGCGCCGCTGTTGGTGAGCTGTTCCTCGAAGTCGTTGATCTCGCCATAGGCACGCATCCAATCCGCTTCGGAACAGAACTTCTCTACGCGCTCGACCAACACACGACCATACCAAGAACGGTCGAATATGGTGAAGCGACCGATGCGCGGGACGTTGCGCCAGAAGCGCCACAGGTAAGGTTGTGCGCGTTCTTCCTCGGTGGGTGCGGCAACGGGTGTGATGCGATAGTGGCGCGCATCCAATGCGCCCGTGATGCGTCGGATGGCCCCGCCTTTACCGCCCGCATCCGAACCTTCGAATACGGCGATGACAGACAATTTCTTGAACTTGGGATCGCGCGTGAGCAGATTGAGCTTGCCTTGATACTTCTCCAACTCGGTATCGAACTTCTTCTTGGCGATGACTTGGCTCATGTCCAATTTATCGAGCACGTCGAGACCGTCGATGGCGGCTTGCAAGGGAGGCGCTTTGGCGGATGTGGCTTTGGGTTGCTCTTTTAGATGCTTGCGCAGCGACTCCAACAATATCTTGCCGACGGTCAAACTACGGTAGCGCGCATCCGTCCCTTCCACCACGATCCACGGCGCCTCGGCAGTGCTGGTCTCGCGCAAGGTGTGTTCAGACACCTTGCGGAACTTGTCATAGAGGTCGAAGCGCTCCCAATCGAACTTGGTGACACGCCAGCGTGTCTTAGGATCTTTCTCCAAGGCTTTGAGGCGTTTCTTCTGTGCATCTTTAGAGAGGTGGAACCAGAACTTCAGCACCACTGCACCTTCGTCGGTGAGCATCTTCTCCATGCGGTTGATCTGCTCGATGTCTTGCGCAAGCGTGGCGGCACTGCTCTTCTTGAGTACACGCCGCACGATGGGTGCGGTGTACCACGAACCGAAGAACACGCCGATCTTGCCTTTGGGCGGCAAGGCGCGCCAGAAGCGCCACATGGGTGGACGCTCTCGCTCTTCGTCAGACATCTCGCCCGTGGCATGCACTTGGATGTGGCGCGGGTCCATCCACTCGTTGAGCAAGTTCACCGTCTCGCCCTTGCCCGCGCCATCCACTCCACCGATCAGGATGATGACGGGGAATTTGGCTTTCTGCGCCAGATCGAATTGCGCGTTCAGCAACGCCTCACGTAGCTTGGGTTCTTCTTTGTCGTAGGTGGCTTTGTCTATCTTGTGTCCGAGTTCGGCTGATTCAAACATGATGATCTCCTTTGAAAACGCAGTTTCAGTGCAGACTCACCTTTAGGTTAGTCGCAACTAAATTTACAAAGCTTCTGGTGCGATGGCTAGGCGTAGATTCGTCTGGTAATCGCCTTCGCTGGTGTGACGGCTGAGCCACCACACCGATCCTTTCTTCACACTAAAACCGGTCTTCGAGTTCGACAACAGCAGCGCGGCGATCTGCCCCAACGAAGGCTGATGCCCGACGATGAGGACGGTAGTATCAAGGTCGGGCCAGCCGATGGCATCCAGGATGTCTTGCGCATCAGCGCCGGGCGCGAGTGCAGCTTCGGTATGGAAATGTTTGGTGAGTGCGTGCGCAGTCTGTTGGGTGCGCTTGGCCGGACTGACTAGGATGCGGGTGTCTTCGGGAATTCTGGCGCGCAGGAAAGTCGCCATCTTGTCTGCTTGCTTCTGACCTTTGCCGGTCAGCTCGCGCGCCATGTCGGGTGATCCGTCATGCGCTTCAGCATGTCGCCACAGTATCAATTCCATGATCAACACCTCGCGAATATTACTAATGAGATTGCAGGATATACCGTATATACTGTTTTTGCCACAATCAATATAAGGATATAGATCATGGTCACTCGCACGACTCGCCCTGCTTCTGCCAAGCCTGCATCTGCCCGTAAACCTGCCGCGCCCAAGGTCGCGACAAAAACCGCTCCTGCAAAAGCTCCAGCGAAGCCCCCAAAGAAACACAAGAAAGAAAAGAGATCCGGCGACAAGGTAAAGGTCGTGCGCGATAGCTTCACCATGCCGCAAAGCGATTACGACTTGATCGCCGCACTGAAAGCAAAAGCCAACGGCGTACACGTGAAGAAGAGCGAACTGCTACGCGCAGGTTTGCGCTTGCTCTCGAAACTGACGGCTGCTCAGTTGAAAAAAACGGTGGCCGATCTGGAAAAGATCAAGACTGGTCGCCCGAAGAAGGTCTAACCCTCTTCGACCAACAAAGGCTGACCTAGCGACTCCATCAGGTCAGTCTGTGCGCATATCTGCGCGCCTCGGGCGTTCGTCTTGCGGTGCCAGAAGCCGTTGCAATCCATCTCCCACGCTTGGCAGTTGTCCTTCAGATAGATCTTCAACCCTTCATCCAGCACACGCTTCTTCAGCTTGGCATCCAACAGCGGGAAGCATGCTTCGATACGACGGAAGAAGTTGCGATCCATCCAGTCCGCACTGGCTAGATACACATCATGCTTGGCTTCATTGCGGAAGTAGAAGATGCGAGAGTGTTCAAGAAAGCGCCCGATGATGGAACGCACGGTGATGTTCTCGGACAGACCTTTCACACCGGGGCGCAAAGCACATACACCGCGCACGATGAGATCGATCTTCACACCCGCTTGCGAGGCTTCGTATAAAGCCATGATGGTCTCTGGTTCGAGCAGCGCATTCATCTTGGCGATGATGTGTGCGGTCTTGCCTGCTTTAGCGATCTTGGTCTCGTTACGGATGGCCTCCAACACCTTGCTGTGCAAGGTGAACGGCGATTGCCACAGATGGTTCAACTTGGCCGCTTTGCCCAAGCCAGTGAGCTGCATGAATATCTGATTCACGTCTGAGCACACCGCTTCTTCGCAGGTGAACAAACCAAAGTCGGTATAGAGCTTGGCAGTGCGTGGGTGGTAGTTGCCTGTGCCGAGGTGCACGTAGCGACGCAGTTTCTTGTCTTCGCGGCGCACCACCATCAGCATCTTGGCGTGTGTCTTGTGACCGACCACGCCGTACACCACGTGTGCCCCTACTGATTCCAAACGTCCTGCCCAGTTGATGTTGGCTTCTTCATCGAAGCGCGCCAGCAACTCCACCACTACGGTGACCTCTTTGTCGCGCTGTGCGGCCATGATGAGCGCTTCCATCAATTCCGAGTCTTCGCCCGTGCGATAAACGGTCTGCTTGATGGCCACGACGTCAGGATCGTTGGCAGCTTGCTGGATGAAATCGAGTACGGGCTTGAACGATTGATAGGGGTGATGCACCAACAGGTCACCCTTGCGGATCGCTTTGAACATGTCCGCGCCCTTTTTCTGGATGAGTGCAGGCACGCCAGGTACGAAGGGTTGGAACTTCAGATCAGGGCGCGGCACTTGGGCGGGGATTCGCATCAAGCGCACCAGATTCACCGGACCGTGGACGCGATACAAATCTTCCGGTTTCAGCTCGAACTGGCGCAACAGGAAGTTCGCCAGCTCCGGCGTGCAGTTGTCGGCCACTTCCAGGCGCACCGCATCACCGAAGTGACGCTGCGGTAATTCACCTTGCAGACTGACGCGCAAGTTCTTCACTTCTTCTTCATCCACGAACAAGTCGCTGTTGCGCGTCACACGGAACTGGTAACAACCCAATACTTCCATCCCCGCGAACAACTCACCGACGTGGGCATGGATGATGGATGAGAGGAATACGAAAGCATGCGGGTAGCCTGCGATCTCCGGTGGCATCGGAATAGCACGCGGCAATACACGCGGCGCTTGCACGATGGCTTTAGCGGAATTGCGCCCAAAAGCATCCTTGCCTTGTAACTCAACGACGAAGTTCAAACTCTTGTTCACCACACGCGGGAAAGGATGCGAAGGATCGAGCCCGATCGGCGTGAGTACCGGCATCACCTCATTCAAAAAGAAGGCTTTCACCCATGCTTGTTGCGCATCGTTCCAGTGGGTACGGCGGATGAACTTGATGCCTTGTTCCGCCAGCGCAGGCACCAGCTCCTTGTTGAACAGCTCGTATTGGCGAGAGATGAGTTGATGCGTAGGCGCGAACAAGCGCTTAAAGATCTGCGAGGCTTCCAAGCCATCGGGTCCGGCGGCGATGCCGCCTAGCTTGATCTGTTCTTTGAGACCCGCCACACGGATCTCGAAGAACTCATCCAGATTGCTACTGACGATGCAAAGGTAAGTGAGGCGTTCGAGCAGAGGAACGCTGGGATCCTCCGCTTGAGCCAGTACTCGGCGATTGAACTCCAGCAGGCCGAGTTCTCGATTGAGGAAATTCTGCGCTGGATAGGTCTTGGCCAAGTGTTTCGAACTGCTTAAGCCTTCGGTGGGACGTAACCGGTCGGCATCTGTGTCGATTCCCCGAAGAAGTAGTTCTCCATCTGTTGTGCCAGATACTGGCGTGCTTTTAGATCCGCCAGATTGAGGCGGTTCTCGTTCACCAACATCGTTTGAAATTTTATCCAGCCTTGCCATGCTTCTTTCGATACGTTGTCGTAGATACGTTGACCAAGCGCGCCGGGGTACATCGGCCTATCCAGACCTTCTGCTTCGCGACCCAATTTCACACACTGCACCATTCTTGCCATTTGCTTCTCCACTTATAGATTAACGACTGATTGTTACACGCTTATTTCAGATTCTTTACGAACACTTTTGACCGACGTTGGTAGTTATACAGCGCCTTCTTCTCTTTGGGCAGTTGATCCACATCCGCTTCTTTGAATTCACGCTCGACGAACCAATGCGCCGTGCGCGTGGTCAGCACGAACAGTTTCTTCATCTTCTGCGACTTCGCCAGACTACTCATGTGATTGAGGATGGCCTCGCCGTAACCTCGGTCACGGCATTGCGCATCCACCGCCAGACAAGCCAGTTCCGCCGATGCTTCATTCGGGAAGGGATACAGCGCCGCACAACCGACGATGCGATGGTCGTGTTCCAACACCTCGAAGCGAGCGATCTCGCGTTCCAGCAACTCACGCGAGCGCCGCACCAAGATGCCCTCCTCTTCCAACGGCCGCAGCAACTGGATGATGCCGCCCACGTCTTCGATGGTCGCCGCACGCAAGGTGTTGAGCGTGCTCTCCACCACCATGGTGCCGATGCCGTCGTCGCTGAACAACTCTTGCAACAGCGCGCCGTCAGTGTGACGGCTGATGAGGTGAGTACGCGCCACGCCTGCTTCGCAAGCGCGCACCGCGCAAGGCAAGAACAGCGCGATGTCATCGGGCAGCTTGCTCTTCTTGCTCAAGATGTCCTGCGCTTGTGCGATGGTCAGCTCCTTGGCGAGCTTGCCTTTCTTGTCCTGCACGCCATCGGTGTCCATCATGAACACCAGTTTGTCGGCATCCAGCGCGACAGCCGTCGCCGTGGCAATGTCTTCCAAGGTGAGGTTGAACACCTCCCCTGTCGGTGAATAGCCAAGCGGCGATAGCAACACCACTTCGCCGAATTCCATACGATCCCTCAATGCCGCGACATCGACCTTACGCACCGTACCGGTATGTTGCAGGTCGACCCCGTTGATGACACCGATCGGTTGTGCGGTGATGAAATTGCCCCCTGCCACGCGGATATCGGCATTCGCCATCGGTGAGTTCGCCAGCCCCATCGAGAGCAATGCCTCGATCTCAACACGTGTGCGCCCCACTGCTTCTTTCACACATTGCATGGTCTCGGCATCCGTGAGGCGGATGCCTTGATGATAAGTGCCTGCCAATTCGTTCTTGGACAGATGCTGCTCGATCTGTGGACGTGCGCCGTGCACCAACACAAGGCGGATACCTAGCGCAGCAAGTAGATTGAAGTCATGTGTCAGCTCGACGAACTTACCGTCCGCCACCACCTCACCCCCGAACGCGATGACGAAGGTCTTGCCGCGAAAGGCGTTGATATAGGGAGCAACGGAGCGGAACCAGTTAACGAACTCGGTCGATTGGAGTGGCATATCTTTCATTCGATGAATATATTTTAGATGGGCGCAATTAAACACCTAGATCAGAAAAATTGCCATGAACACAGCGCCTTTCTTAGCTATCCTTTCGCGAGTAATGCGCCTAGAATGAAAATGAACCTCAGGCAATGATCCATATGGATGGAGTGCATCATGAACAACCTCATCAGCCAAGTCTCTTACCCCGTTTTTCTATATCTGATCCTTATATTCTTCTTGATCGCCAGCGTCTTTTCCTTCTTCGTTGGAATCGCCTTGGCTTTGCGAAGCAAGCGTGCATTCAAACTCTTCGATACGCTTAACCGTTGGGTCTCGGTACGCAAGATGATGCGGCCACTTTCGACACCGCACTATATCGAGCCCACCTTGATGAAACGGCGAATGCTCTTGGGCATGTCGATCATCGTTGGTGCGGCGGTCTCAATCGCATTACTCGCAGGAACAGACCTTAGCCCCAGCATGTCGCTCCTCGACGACGGCCTCACACCCCAACAGGTAGACGGAATCGCCAGCAATCTGAAAGGATTCTTGCTGGTCGGCAATGTGGTTTGCCTATTCATAGGATTCTCGGTGCTCTTCTTTCCCAAAGCCCTAGCCACACTTGAGACTTATACGGATCACTGGTACACGCTACGCAAAAGGATGTTGCCCTTAGACAAGATGCATATGGAAGTCGACAACTGGGTGCTGCATCACCCAACGAGTGTGGGCATCACTTTGAGCATCTTGTCGTTGAGCACGGGAATGTTGATGCTCAATCAGCTCAAAAACATCGTGGCATGACGATCTGGTTGCGGCGGGTACTAATCAGTGGGATAAACCGCACAAGTGCCTGCTCATTCCTCATCAAGCAACTTGCCTGCAATCGCCCAATTCTCATCGGGTAGTTCGTCGAAAGCGATGTAGGTGTAGCTTTTTGGTTTATGAGCGATGCGCTCCAAGGTGTCAGTAATTTCCTCAGCGATCTTGGCTTTCTGTTCGCGGCTCAATGTACCAGCGATGCGGATGTTCACGTACGGCATAGTCACTCCTTAACGAAAATCACCCCATAGTGTCTGTAGGGCTGCGATACCCGTGATGGCAGCGGTCTCTGTTCGTAAGACACGAGGACCAAGGCGGATGGGTAAGAAACCAGCGTGTTGCGCTTTCAGTGCTTCATCAGAGGTGAAGCCGCCTTCGGGACCGATCAACAACACGACGTCTTTTTCTATTCCTGTCTGTTCATGTAAGCCCGTAGCTCCTTCAGGAAGCAGGATGAATTTCTTATGAGCACTGCCGCGCTGATTCGCCAACCAAGCATCCAATTCCATCGTCACATGCATGTTGGGCAATGTGTTGCGGCCACTCTGCTCACATGCTGCAACTGTCACTCCTTGCCAGTGCGCACCACGTTTCTCGGCGCGGGACTCGGACAGCTTTGCCACGCTGCGTTGCGTTTGCACGGGTTGGATGCTCACCGCGCCCAACTCCGTTGCTTTTTGGATGACCCAATCCATCTTCTCGCTACTACACATGGCCTGCGCCAGATGGATACGCAGATTCGATGAGCTGGTATCCAGCACGGTCTGTAGATTACCTAACAACACATGCTTGCCATTGATGGCGTGGATGGTGGCATCCAAGGCGTTGCCCAAACCATCGAATATCTGTACAGCATCGCCAACGCGCAAACGCAACACACGGCTGGCGTGATGCGCCGCATCCGGCGGAAGTTCGGCATTGGTACTCAGCGGTAGCGGAGGTGGGCAATAGAAGCGTGGCGCAGCCATAGCAATCAAAGGGCGTGAGAAACAGGCGTGATAATATAACGGGCAGAAGAAGAACGTCGGTTTTTGGGAGCGAAATAATAATGGTCAGTCTGCAACCCCCTCTATGTGATTTCGGCTGGAAGGCGCGTCCGTTCGATTTGCTTGGGGTAGATGGCAAGCGCCACAACTTGGAGAGTGCACGCGGCAAGAACGGTCTGCTGGTGATGTTCATCTGCAACTACAGGCAAGTTTCTTTGTAAAGACCGCCCCACCCAAGTTATAGTAAAATGGACTACCAATCTCTTAACGGAGCGTTTAGGTGTCCACATTAAAGATTGTAGAACGCAAGATTGATCTTCCAGTTTTTGTTCTCTCGGAAACTTGCGACGAAGATGATGAAGGCGCGTTAACTCGCCCTATCAAACAGGGAATCGGGAGAGAGGCCCTGACTTATTTCTACAGGCCTTTCGTTGATTCCGACACCGGGGCTAGGTGCAACTACAACCTCTTTCCGATTGCATTTAATCGTGACGGAAGCCCTTGGGACCTAGCCTGCCTCTATATTTTGGACAAGTTGGAAGGGGAAACTCTGCCCAACATGGAGTCCTACGGGAGCATCGCGGAGGATCTTGGCGCCTTCAAGGAGTGGATTGACAGTGACGATCATCCAGGCGACCTACTGTTTCATTTCCCAAAATTCAAACAGGCGCGTGTTACTTATCGATATCGCGAATTCTTACAAAGTTGGATTTATGCGCAGGAGGTGAAACCCAAGACGGCCCAGAGACGAATGGGAACTGTCATAGCCTTTTATCGTTGGCTCATGGAGAAGCAATACTTCAAGTTTGATTTCTCTCCCTGGGAAGAAAGAACTTACAACCTGAGCTACAAAAACAAGCAGGGGTTCTCCGTATCAAAGAACGTAATAACAACGAACTTAAGCATTAAGACCCCGGAAACGACCGATCCTTTCAACGGCACCATCATGGATGGAGGAGAGCTGCGCCCTCTTCCGGAAATCGAACAACGATGGGTCTTTGATGCAGCGAAGGAATTAGGCAATCCCGAGATTTACTTGATCTTGCTCTTCATCGTGCTGACAGGGGCTCGCATTCAGACGGTAGGTACGCTTAGAAGAAGGCACTTTGCAAATCCACATCCCAAGCTTTCAAAGTCGATAAGTGGAGGGGGCGAGGTCGTGAAAATCACTGCAGGCCCCGGGACTGGCATCGATACAAAAAACGATAAAAAAGCGATTCTAATGGTCCCTAAGGCGCTCTACGATGTCATGCATTCATATGCACTTTCCCCGCGTACTCGATCCCGCTGCAGCCATGCCCCAGGGGGGGATCACTTAGAACAGCACCTCTTTCTCACGCAGCAAGGAACCCACTACTTTGAGAGTAAGGAAACCACGCTCAATTTCAATCCAGAATTTAAACGGCGGCACCATAAAAAGGGTGGCACCGTCCGGCAGTATCTGAAGGATCGCCTAATTCCAATGATTCAGGAGAGGCACGACAAAAACTTCCACTTCCGCGTTCATGATTTGCGCGCAACATTCGGAATGAACACCGAGGCTAAGTTGGTCAAAATGGTGCAAGCGGGCGTGATAACTTTAGACAAGGCAAGGCAGATTCTCAGAACTTTAATGTGGCACGAATCAAGCGCAACAACCGACCAGTATTTGGACTACCGGGCGCAGATGGAGAGGATCTTCACGGCCGTTAATGAGTACGGCGATCAAGTCCAGGCATGGATCGATACCGCAAAAAACGGCTTTAAAAATGAATAAGCCGACTGACCCCATATTCACCACGCGTCAGCACTATGTTCTGGAATTACCATTAAGAACTGCGGTGCGAATCCTTCATCCGGAGCAGGTGATCGTGAAGGTTGGCTCTAAGTTTATCGATGTGGGTTCTCTATGTTATGCGTTACGCTCAGAAGAACAGCGCGCAGCAAAAAAGCCCTCGCAGGTAGAAGAGTCAACACTCCTGCCAAAAAGGCGCGCAGTGGTTAAACAGCTCATCAAAGTAGCCTCTGAAATGATGGTCAGCAAGCGACCTTTAACAGTGTATGGGGAGTTGCTCGCCTTTGGCATGTTTGTAGATTGGTCGGATCGCAATGGCCATGCCGAATGTTTGACATGTAAAGACGTGACGGAGAGTGCGTACCTTGGTTATGCGGCCCATGTGAACGAGATTTTTCAACAGGGAAGCATTGAAGCTCCGACAGCCTTTGCAAGGCAGTCGCATGTCATGAAACTCCTTGCTGCCGTCACCGGAAATCCAGAGTTTGGCCAAGGTGTCCGTCTGATTAGAGATTGGAACCAAGGGGCACGGAAAGGAACAGAGCCTGCAAACAGCGATGACTTTGCGCATACGCTTGCCATGGCTGAGATGATGTTCGATGGCCTAGCTGACCTGCTGCTGAACAATAAGCCGTTTCCGTACGAGCTGAAACTACCCGAGTCCCTGAATTGGGAAACTGGAAACCATCTTTGGATATTTCCGACGAACGTATGGAACTTGCCTCCACACTTGTGGGGAGAAGAAAGGGTAAGACTTGGCAAACCCAATTGGCCATATGATTACAAAAGAGGCCGTTTGGCCACAATTGATGAAATCTGGCATCGGTACAAGGTTAAAACTGAAAGGGCCAAACGTGTTCTAGCAGACAAATTAATAACTGACGCGCAGCGGCTGATCGATGAGGCAAATGCTAATAATCGCCATCGAATACGTATTCAACTAGCTACGTCAGCACATCACGCATTCCTGTTGCTTTTTATGGCAAACACAGGTGGAAATCTTGCAGTTATACGGGAGATCGAATCCGGAAACGTTATTGATGCAGAAGTAGTTAACCAAAGCTACCGCGCAATTAAATACCGCGCTTCTGGGATAGTTGTGACATTAAGAGTGCCAGTCAGCTTTATGCCATCGTTGCGTAAATTCATGGAATTACGCAATTACATGCTGGATAACCAACACCACCCATATTTGTTCCTTGCTGTGGGCGTTAAGCAAAAAAATTTGGACGCCCCAACTCAAATCACAGACAAGGGGCTGGAAACGATTTACGCATTAATGAAAAGCATCGATGCGAAAATAACCGTCATCCGCCCTAGGCAACTCCGCGCCACAGTAGATGACTGGTATCTGAGGCATTACGAGACCGCCATCGCTGCAAAAGTGATGGGGCACGACGAAGAGACTGAAAACAAGAAATATGGGCGCGGCTCATCAGTAGATCACCGCGATGACATGACGGCCTTCCTCCGGAAAATTTCCGACACTGCAAAGAAGCAAAAAGTGGTTGTGTCGCGCGACGAGTTGGGGGGGGCGGCGCCTCTTGAGCAAGGCGGCGGTTGCGAAAGCTATGGACACCCGGATGGAATGAGTGACGACCCCATGTTTCAGCCTAGTTGTGATGGAGGGTGTTGGTACTGTTTGCACCGGTGTCTCGTTGCGGACGAAGAGGACGCACGAAAAATCGCATCGGCTGCGTTCCTGATGGAACAGCTAATCCTTGGTCCAGCACACGAAAAAGCTCTGCGCCCGCTGATACAGAAATGTGAGGAGGATCTGACAGCCATTGCCAGTGTTGGTGACTGCGAGTCGATGGTTAAGCGGGTAAAGGTGGAAGTATTTGAAGATGGGGAACTGACGCATTTCTGGGCTGAAAAATATCATCTCTTCCTTGAGTTAGGAGTAATCACATGATTTTGGAAGCAGAATCTCGCATCAAGCTACCAAAGGGGGCGCTACCGCCCGATCCTTGGATGGGTGATGGTACTGAGTTACATCTAGATCACGTTGTGGCCCGAAATAACAAAGGAGAGGTTGTCTCCAGAGCAGGCGATTTGGTATGGGATTTGACTTCCTACCACGCGCACGGACAGACGACGAGGTTGTACTTTGATTACTGGCAAAACAAAGCCAATCGAAAAATCAATGAATCCGAAATAACTCCACAAAGATTGATGCGTATTCGAGAATTGCAGCACCTGATGTGCAATATTATGTATAGCAAAAGCTATACAGGTATCGGTGTTTCAAGTCTTCACCACATTCAGTATATGTCGCGCAAAATTGCGTTGTATGCTGAAGAGGCGGATTGCGGCGTTGGGGAAGTATTGAGGCGTGCTGAGTTGTTGGATAAGTTCATAGGCAAAATCCGCAATAAAGACGCGATGCACTTGCGAAATTTGCTTAATTCGCTTTATGCCCAAAACTCAGATGAGGCGGCATTTCCCGTAGCTCGCACGACGTTCTGGGATAAATTGAGTCTGCTAGCCATCAAGCATCAAGAAAGCATTAAACAACACGCCCCTCTACCTACGCGGATTTACTCCGAGTGGATTAATAATCTTGATGCCGAGTTGACGTTTATCGAGAGTCACCTAGACAAATTAATCTCCACCCTGCGTGGTGCAGTGAAAGCTTGGCGCGACGCTGATGCAAAGCGCACGGGAACCAGAGGTGTTGTGGTTGGCCCGGATTTACTTGGGGAAACCTCACTGGGTGACCTGTTTGACAGGTACGGCAAAAATAGAGAACTGAATGGATTAAGCTCAGTCGTGCACGCTGTGTATCTGGTATGCAAACAACAGATTCACACCTTTTCGGCCATGCGTGATAAAGAGGTGATATATCTGCCCTTTGACTGCATGAAGACAGAGGGCCGTAATGGTCGCAAATATGCCCTGATTGAGGGATACACCACCAAGTTGAATGGTGGACGAAAACGAAGAGCCCAATGGGTAACTACCGAAGAGAGCGGTTTCCGTGCAATTCGCATCGCGCAGAAACTGTCGTCCGTGATCTACGAATCCATAGGCATAAAGCCAAGTAAGAAGGACGATGATAAGGACATATTTCGACTATTTATCTCCACCAACTATTTGCCTTGGAATAACAGTCAAGGGTTCGATACATCCGGGTCTGTGCCTTTTAGGGTGGTAACGAACTTAAGGGTATCTACAAAATATTATGAATCACTTGTTGCAAGGCTTATTCCTGTAATCAAGGAGGAAGACGTTGCCGAACTGGAGGACATCGACCCATTCCGCAACTGGCATGACGAAGAAGAATTCCAAGTTGGCCGGATATGGCCGCTGAGGTCGCACCAGCTTCGGCGTTCGCTCGCGCTCTATGCGCGTGCCAGTGGGTGTGTCCGTCTGTCATCTCTCCGTCGCCAGCTGCAGCACATCAGCAACGACATGAGTTCCTACTACGCGAATGGCAGCACATTTGCCAAAAACTTCTTTATTGAGGACCCAAAGGGCTTCAATAAGCATGTCGTCAAGGAGTGGCAGGAAACAGAGGAAGAAGCAGAGCTTCTTTCGTTCGTATGGGACGTTCTAAAGAGTGAGGAGCCTCTCTACGGAGGAGCTGGAAACTTCTATGATACTCAAAGGCAGAAAGGCAAGCTGATGACACGTGAACAGGTTCAGGTAGCCATCAAGAGCGGGACAATGGCCTATAAGAGCGGACCAATCGGAGGTTGTACCAAGCTTGGCCCATGCGAAAAGAGGACTGGCATAGCGCTTGTTAACACAGTCTGCGCAACTAAGGGCTGCAAGAACCTGGTCGGCAAGCATTCTAAAATTATCCAAGTTATCAAGGCCAAACGCGGCATGCTGGCACACATTAGCCCTGACACCATCACCCACAGGGTCGAGAGTGAAGATCTGCAGGCATTGGAACAGGTTGAGGCACTTTGGCGGCCTGTAGGAGTCCCTGAGACACATTCAACCGGGGTTGGTCATGGATAATAACTATCTCGCAGACTACTTCGATGCGCTGGAGCGACTTAAAAAGGGAAAGCCTAAAGTCGTCCCCAAAGGATCCCGCATCAATAATGACACAGTAGCTCTTGAGGCCGGAAGAAAGAAAGGGGCGATAAAGCGTATACGTCCTATCTTCAAGGATCTCATTGAGGCTATCGATAACGCCGAGGTAGAGCTGTCCAAACCGGACGATTCGCAGAAAGAGAGGATTAAGAATCTAAAGGCGGATGTCGATAAGTACCGAAATTTATGGGAGGATGCGCTGACCCGCGAGGTCTCCTTGATAAAACAGTTATGGGATGAACGTGAGCAGTGGGCCAAAGAGAAGGCGGCGCTCACGGGTGAAAAGGTCACATCGATCTTTGGCAAAAAGCTCCGGGGGCAGAAATCCCCAAATTGACCGTAGCGCCTTCGGTGTGTTTTCTAGACCAACTCCTCCGATACGCGGCGGAGTTCTCCTACACAGCATAAATTCCAACACCGACGCAGGTGGCTGTCGTATCGACCAGCGTGAAAAAATGCCAAACTTAGCAGCTTGCGTATTCTGGTGACACCCGCCAATCAAAATGCTCAGGAGCGCAACTGGGTTTGATGCCTATTTACGGCGGCAATTATCCATATGAAAGTGAGTGTCTGTTGCAGTTTAAGAGCCGTTAGTCGAGTAACATGTCGAACTAGCACTACCGGCCACTTTGAGTCAGTCAGGCTTGAGGGTTCGATGCCAGAAAGCTGACGTTTACCATGGGCGGGATAGTGGACTGAGCCGTCGGTCGAAGATGTTGTATTGAAGTCCGCTTCTCGGCCTGAACGGCCATAGCTCTTAACGAATTCGTTGCCGCAAACCAGTCACTGGCGAACTCTCACTTTCGACCCGAAGCGGTCAGTTGTGACTTCAAAAAGCAGACATTCAACTCTAAGCTAACCGGCGCGCCGCTTTTGCGCGTCCGGGTTGAGCGCCGTGTTGGGCGTTGCTTGTCAGTGATTTCAAGAAATCAGAGACTTCGCCAACCATTCTTTCTTGGACTGTTTGGCTCTGCCACTCCGGCTTTCTGTCACGCATGATGTTTCTTACGGAATACCTCATGGACCGCAAAACAGGCTTATGTCCGTTATGCAGCAGCTGCCAGAGCGCCTCATAAAGTGCATTAACAAACACAAACACTTTTTGAAGCTCTCGTATGTTTGTTTTGCTAAAAAGCTTCTGCATTTCATCTGCATCTGAGACTTCTTTGTGAGCATATATCTTGTGCCGAATATCTCGATAATTTGATTCGTATATCTTACGAAATTCTTTTACTTTCTTTCGCAGTTCGCGAAAGTCTTTTGCTGTTGGCTCGTAAACAGACTTTAGATAATCATCAATCCACTCATCAGCATTATTGCTTTGTTCCGTCTTACGCTTTGCCAATGCTCCTTTAGAAAATATCTCTTTGTTTTCTTGCGCTGTCTTTAAGAGCTTGTCAATGTTGTGCTTGGAATCTTGATCAAAGATTCTACCAAGCACTATAAAGAACGAAGTTTGGAGAGAGCCCATCGTTGTATTCCAGAACAATGCGGTTTTACTAACTTCGATATACGTTTTTCGCCTCTCGCTAACAATCGAGTTAAAGGAAAGATAAGCATAAAGGAACTGGGCACCTGCCTGTGCCTCCGTTCTGAAAACTTCTAACTCGCGTATAAATTGTTGATCTGGACTCGCCATATATTTTTACGCCCAACGTTGGAATTAAGCGGTCAGCGCTAGCTGGTCCGCTTGAATGGCGAGTTAGACCTCAATGCTTTTTCCACAACTCTGCAAAGAGGCTTGTGAGCTCCATTTCATTGAAAATCTTGGTCTTATGCTCGCGTAGATAAGTCGGCTTAGATTTTTCGTCATTGCTGAAATCGAATTCCACACTAAGGAAGGTGTATTTGGTCGAATCGTGTCGAATAGCGATGACGTGATTTCGAAGCAACGCCCTTACTTTATCGAGGACCCTGCTATTGGATCGAAAGTAGCTCGCATAATCCGTCTCGTCTTTTAGCGGATGCTGAGCGTGCAGAATTTTCCCGCATTGGTTATAGGTTTCGAGGAACTCTTCCAGTGAAAGCACATATTCACTCACCAAGGGGACGATTACTGGCCCGCTATCCTTGCCTTCCGCAAAAATTACTTTTCCTGGTAAGGGATAGAAGATCGTCGTCTTTGTTTTCAGTGCATCAATGATTCGCCCAGGATGCCAGTCATGCTTTTCCTTATGGCTCAATTTATCGACGTTTACCAATACCGAAAGGTAGGCAATGAGCTCCAGTATTTTGCGGATCTGCAGTGCGGTGGACTCGATGAAAACAATATTATCTTTTTCAGATAATACGCCTGCAGAGTACAGCCTCTCCCTAATCTCTTGTAATGCTAAAGCATATTTTTCTTTTGAGAAGTTCGACATAGCGCTTTGCCTAACGTAAAGTTGAGGGGCTGCGCGCTTTTGCGCAGCCCCTCTCGAACGACAGGTTATGTTTCAATGTCGGCATTTCTTCATGAGCCCTACGCATAGGACTTTAATTTCGGTGACGTTATTCCTGATGTTTTCCGCTGTACTTAAGGAAGCCTCTATAGCTTCCTGCTCAGAGATTTTCTTTTCCTTTATTGCGATCTCAAGAACCGGTAGCGTTGGGCCTGCATAGTAACGGTTCTTTTCAAATGATACCGTCGGGAAGTACAAGCCAAGGATCATCTCAATCTTTTCTACCTCCTCATTCATGGCATCAATTAGCGCCGGATCAAGAACGAAGTTCCCTGATCCGTCTCGACCTCCCTTATGGATTGCAGAGAGTAGCTTTCGCGCATGTCTCTCATAGGCTAAAGCTGATTGATATGCCTCCTCAATCTTCTTTATAAGAATTTCCTTCCTCGAACGCCTCGTAGTGAAGTGCTGACTCAAGAGAAGAACCAAAATAGCAATTACCGCTGACACAACAATGGCAATAAGCCTTGCTTTGTCAGAGCTAGAAGCGAAGACATCCGACAGCCAAGCCGTCATAACACACCACCCTCAGTGCAATGCAACATAACGTGGAATTAACCGGCTCCGCGCTTTTGCGGAGTCCGGGTTGAATGTCGGGTTAGCCATGCGCTTTTTCAGCTTGCTGTAGTTTGGCGGTGACATCGACCACACCTGGTAGCAACCAGACACTGTCGCGGAGATGGAATATCGAGCCGTTTGTGTGAGCATTGTAGGTGGCGTTTTGAAGCACTTGGTCGTGGGGAATAAGACAGGCTTTGTACACCGAGAAATCTTCATTGAATAGGACCCCACCCAGAAAATCGAAATGCTTGCTGTCCAAATCACGCAGAGAACTGAGCTGCCGCGATGTGTTGTGCGCTGTAACTCTTCTTCCCTTTATTTCGTACTTTCGCCCATCGGTGTCGGTTGCGTCGTGACCCTTCGTCGATTTTGCTTTAAGCGTGAGGTCAAGAGCGCCCATAAACAAAAGTTCTGCATAATCAGCAATAGGGTTGTTGGTGCTCCGTGTGACACCTCGCTCTTTCAGTTCTTTCAGCGCCGCAACATAGAGTTCGAACAATTGCTTCGTTGAATGTTGGCGCAAGTCGATTGTCATGGCTGCGTATGGCTAACAGTTATTAGACAGACCCACCGGTCTGCACTATTAACAATAGTGTGGAATGCATAATTTTTGTAAGCAATTGATTCATTGAAGCCCCCCCCGCTTTTTTTGTTCCTCATATGCATAATAGTACGGGCAGGCGCGAATGTCTCCAACTGGCACATGGCCGACATCGACCCATTGCAGACCTTATTCGCAACAAATCTAAACTAAGCCGTATTGTTTCATCTCACCGCGAACCTCTTGTATCTCGCGATTCAATTGGATGAGATATTCATTAGCAACCTGAGAGAACAAATCATCCCTGACTTCGTCGAGCTTGATCTGAAACTCTCCGGACTTGATCCGGGTTATGATTTTGTTGAACGCACTCTTTACCTCGTTCGGCTTGTCATCGGATATTGGTATGCTGATTTCCTCGTCCCCGGTTTTAATCTTGATGAAGTACTTGTCATCAAGATTTTCCACAGTTGCCTTAATTGTTTCCATAGATTTTTCCTCGCTCTCCAAATGCTTCTTCTCCGCCTTCAAGGGTTCTCATGCTGATCTTTTTCCAATCAAGCTGATCAGCCATATCGTCTCGATTCACCAGATTATTCGTGAAGGGGTTGCCGATATAGGTTTTATATCCCGCTTGCCCATGGCATCGGTAAACCGAGCTGTAAGGGAGTGTCCGCACGGCAATATTTGCATCGTGCGTTGAAATGAACACCTTCTTGCCTGCCCGCGCGCGCTCCTTAATCAGCGGCACAATAACGTCGCTAATATACTCATTGCCCAAGCTCCTCTCTGGCTCGTCCAGAATGTATACCTCTTTGTCCGTCCCCAGCTCTTTCTGCAACATGACCATTGAGGACTCTCCGCTCGACGGCGTATAGGGCTGCCCGCCTAGCGCAAAGTACCTTTTGAACAGGAGTAGCTCAAGAACCGTCTTGATGTTTTCCACGTCTTCAATCGCATTGAGTTCGGAAATATGCTGAAACAGATCATCGGCATAGGCGTGCTTAAGGATATTTCGGACGCAATTGACGAATTTCTTCTGCGGTATCTTTTTAACCACTGTCAGGCTCGACAGTGCGCCATCCGAAACAGCTCCGCTTTGGAATTTAAACTCTGACAGAAACTGCAAATCTCCCTTATTCAAGCCGAGACTACCAACAAGCTCAGTCCGCATGGGAATCACAGTGTCTACGCTCTTAACAATTTTGGCGGCGTTGACCTCGATCATGATGCGGTTCATCGCATAGTCACGAAAACCCGTTGTTGTCGGTTTGGCTGGCTTCCCCGTTTTCCGTTCTATCTCTTTTCGGAAAGCCTTGATCGCCGAGTTCAGCAATACAACCTCTTTCCAATCTGAAAAGCTAGACCATTCTCTCTTGCTAAGGCGCTCCAGAAGTCCTGACAGAATTCGGGTGACATCCGTGAGTTCCTCATCGTCGAGTTCTTTTTTAACGGAAGGGTTGTCCGCCAGAAATTTTATAAAATCTGCTGTCGTTTTTACCGCCACGTTAAATTCGGTGAATTCGTGTTTCGCACTACCCACTTCCTCTGGATCAATGTCCTTGAGCAATATTTTGCTAGCGTTCTTGCTTGTGTTAGTTACCCTGAAATAGTTTGCGAACTTGCCGAGGCCAGTAACGGCAACCTCACTTGCACCCCTCAGGGCTTTGATTTCGTCAGTGCAGTAATTGATGTCATGCGCATTAAGATTGATTGCCAGACTTTTACCTTTGGTATCGAAAATGTCATCCAAGTTGTCACTCGCGGATTTATAGACTCTCGCATCAATCCCATTCTCTGTGTAGTGCTTGGCAATGGCCTTCAGAATGCAAGTTTTGCCTGTTCCTTTCGGCCCAAAAAAAACATTGATATCGTTGAATGCCTTGATTGTCAGCATCGAGCCATCGTCAAAAGGGCGCAGAACCAGTTCCTCTGGGGTCTTTCTATCCAGCACCGTGTTGATGGTCGTCGTATCCTTTTTTAGCAACAGGCAAAAATGCTCAAAACTATCGACGGGAAGGCGAAGGTCTGGCAGATCGAGAGAAAGCTCTTCGTACTTCGCCCAGTCGTGAATATCAGACCCGTAAATTGACGAGTGCCCGTGTGAAATATATATGCCTGCCGAAATCGAATTGGTCACCTCTTTGATTACACATTCCGGCTTTTTAGTTCTCGACAGCAGTACCTTGAGTACTTCTTCCGAAAGATTTGGTTTCTTCTGCTTGTAGTGGGCAACGTACAGTGGATTGAGTGCGTCGAACTTTTTTAAAACATCTTCAATCGTCGCAGTAAAGCTGTCCGGGGTGGAATTCTCAGCTAGCTCGCCGACTGCCGCAGAAAACTCTTTCGCCAACTTCGGTGAAACGATAACCAACAAGTGTCCTCTCGAACCATCATCAAGGATATCAAGCTCGATGCCAGGCCATACTTGTGCGGCTTCACCCAAGCGGGTTTCGATCTCCTCGAATTGACTCAGCTCGAATACATTGTGATTGGTGATTGCAACGATTCTGACCTCCGTAGACAGAATCGTTTCACAGAAATCTGCTGGAGAAATTTCTCTCGTAGGCGCATCACCGGACTTACATTTTTTTGTGTGAGTGTGTATGTCGATCTTCATGGCCGCGTCGCCTTTATGTTTTCAAGATAGTCAATCCTTTGCCACCACGGTATCGTATAGCCCATAGTGTCTTAAACCCTCATGGCTTTCGATTCCCGTATAGCGAAGTGATGCATCTTCGTAACGGCGGAAGGCAAAGACGGCTTGGTTCATCTGCTCAGTATTGAAAACCTTGAGCCGGACGAGCAGGTGAAAGTCCTTGACCGTCAATCCGGTGACCGCTAGAAACAGGTCCGGTTCGAGCTTGGTGATCACATCCTGCAATGTGTTTTCTCGGAAGTCGGTGAGGTACATGAACGCTGGGATGCGGGTGGCGAACTTTATTAGCTTCTCCTGAATCTGTTTGCGCTTGGACTTGTATTCCCTCTCTTCTTCGGAGAGTTCCTTCTTCTCCTTTGCCGACAAGTCCTTTTCCTTCGCCTTGTTCTTGAGTTCCTTTACCTTCTCGCTCTTGTTGATGATGGTCTCGATGATGTTGTCGCCAAGCGCACGCCAACCCTCGATACGCTCCACGGCAGCCATCGCATCGGCGTTGTCCATGATGCGCCGGAGCGTGTCGTTATCCACATTCACCAGCAATGCAGACTCCCACTTGCGCGCCAGCAGCGTGGCCGAGGTGCCCGCCATTGCGATGTCGAGAATGCCGCCCGCATCAATCTGCGTCATGTTCGCCCCGTCGTAGGCCAGCACGGGCAGGAAGGACACCAGCTCCTTGACCGCATTCTCGGGGTTCGATTCGTTGGGAGAGAGGCCGATGCCGTACTCCGAAAGTTGCCGCAGGGCGCGCGTTGGTGCGAAGTCAAACACGAAGCAGACGGGTTTGAGAATCTCTTCTTCGTTCGGGTTGTCGCCGTTGGGATTCTTGATGGACCACGGCGACTGCACGCGGAACGCCGCCTGAAAATAAGTCTCGGGCGACTTGAGGTTGCGCAGCATCAGGATGGATGACCACTGCGCCACGGTAACGCCGGTGGTGAGCTTGCCGCATGAAAGCGTGATGGTCTTGGTGTCGAATCCGCTGCCGATCGCTTTGCGCACCGGCGGCAACGCTTCCAGCCCGATCCCCGCCGCAGCGCCCGCAGCGACGGCCACTGTGTATTCCCGCCAGAACACATTGTGTTTCTCGGCCAGCAGGTTCGCCATCGCATGGCAAGCCGCGACGTTGGGCAGGAACCAGAACGAATGTTGCAGGTAAGGCAGCAGGCGCACATCGGAATACGGGAACGGTGGCCGCGTGCCGGTCTTCAGGTGCTCGACCGATTTCTGTGCATAGCCGCCACGGATGATGTCCAGCCACTTCTGCACATCACTCTTGTGCTTAAACTTTGCCGCCTTGCCTGTGCCCGATGCCTCGAAAAATGAGTTGAGATCGAACTCGTCAAACTCGCCGCCGCTGGCAATAGCCAGTAGTTCATCCGGCATCTGATAAGTCAGTAGTCGCATCTGTGGCAACGCAGCGTAGGGGTTGCGCTTGCCGGAATGTTCGGCTGCGAACGCCTCCTTGGCGCGTTGCTCGTCGGTGTAGGTCCAGTTGAATATCTGTTCCTCGATGAACTCGCCCGTCGCCAGCGCCTTGAACGGCGTGCCGGAAAGGTACAGATAAGCCTTGGTGGTGATGGGCAGAAACTCGGTTTCCTTCTCCGAGAGCACGGTGAAGTCTTCGTTCATGTCCTCCAGTCCGGCGGCGTATTCGAGTTTGGCCTCCTTCTTCGCGACGGCCTCCACCTCGCCCTCGAACAATTCTTTCGCCGTCTCGCGCCACGCCCCGAAGTGGTATTCGTCGAACACCACAAGGTCCCAATTCACCGTGTGCAGCCATTCGTTCTTGGGCTTGATGTTTCCGACCGCGTCGCGACCGAGCAGGTCTTGAAAAGAGCCGAAATAGACGACCGGCTTCTTGCGGTCAATCTGCGTCGGGTCGCTACCGGATGAGCGCGAGAGATACTGCCACCCGTTGAAGTCCACATGGTTTTCCAGGTCGGACTGCCAGGCATCTTCCACCGCCGGTTTGAAGGTGAGTACCAGTACCCGCTTCGCGCCAAGCTTCTTTACCAACTGATAGGTGGTAAAAGTCTTGCCGAAACGCATCTTCGCGTTCCACAGAAAGCGCGGAGCGGCGTTCTTGTTTTCGGTCCATATCGACTTGTAGTAGTCAAAAGTTTTGTCCACCGCTTCGGTCTGCTCCCGACGCATCGGAAACGTCTCGTGGTGCGATCCCGTGAAGCGCTGGCCGGTGCGCAGTTCAGCCAGCACGGTTTTCACATCCTTGAGCGAACAGCGCACCCATTCCAGCTTGACCTTCTCGAAACCTTTCTTCTGGAGCGCTGCACGCACCTCATGGTCGCTGAAGATACTGCCATCGTCGCGCTCGGCGGATTCGTTCAGTTCGATCTTGTAGTTTTCAATGGCAGCAGTCTTCAACTGCTCGGCGATGCGCTGCTTCACGTCGCGCGTCGTCTGCCCCACCTTGAGCAGCCCCTTGTGCGCCTTGTCGGCTATCGAGTAGGCGTAGATGCTTGGCCGGGCTTCCGGCTTGGGTGCGAGGATTTCCTCGATGGTGGGCTTACTCATCTGCATCATTGTCTAGACTCAACGCCCTAACTTGAGACTCGATGTACGCCTGCTCCTGCTTGGTGATTCCATATTTCTCGTAGAGCGCTTCGTCCGTCCAAGTGCGGTTCCACTTCTGGATCGGAACCCAAGTGTAAGCAGAGTGTGTCGCGTCCTGAGTGATTTTGCGTAAGGAGACCAGAAAACGAAAGAATCGGGTGGTGTAGTACGACTGGAGACTCCCGGCCGCCTTCTCCGAATCGACGGAAAAGAACAGGAACGACTGCGTACAAACAGAAGGCGATGGAGCGATCAGCGGCTTTCCCAAAATCTGATGTGGGATGCCGTCACCGCCGTTGTATGCTTTTGCAACGAGAACTTTCCATGTGTCGATGAGATGCGCGCTCTTGGTCACCTCCTTGCGCCCGATATAACCCACACTGCGCTTCATCGTGCGGATGTAATAGAACGGCAAATCCCCGGCACGCTCCTTTTCGTGGAAACCGTCAAAATTCGATGTCCAGCCAAACTCCTTGTCACGGGCGAGTATGGTGTTGATGGAAGGCTCTGCTTGCTTCTGCACTTTTCGCAGAATTGACATGGCGCGACCATCCCGCACAAACACGTCGTACTCGCCAAGGTTGCGCGCCATCGGCCCGATAACCTCTCCGCCCCGACTGGTCGTTACACTGCAATCGCCGTTGTGCGCCGCATCCCACAAGAAATAGCAAACGCCCGCCTTGACCTCGACCCCAGGAAACACATCGCTTGCCGCCGGATAATCTACAAGTTCGCGCATCCGTCGGTCTCCGAGCATCGTCTGCCGGAACTCGCTAAGCCCAAGACCAGAAGCCATCCAGCGCGAAGGAATAATCATCGACAGATAGCGTGGTTCCAACTTCTTCGCCTGTTCAACGAAATGCTGGTAGATCGGCACGTCGCGCGTACCGCCGTCCGAGCCAAGTTGATACGGAGGATTCCCGATAATCACGTCAAATTGCATGTCGTCTCCAAACAACTCGGCGACCCGAGTCGTAATGTTGTCAGTGTGAATGAAGGCATAAGCATGTGTTTCCAGCTCATTACCCCGGTCGTAAGTCGCTTGGCCTGCACCACAAAACGTGCACTTACCATTGGCCCATGTGTGCTCTAGGCGCTCGAACCAGATCTTGCCCGCGTCACTGTCAAAGCCCTTGGCGATGGAGTGCGATCCGTTGGCGTGCTTCGAGCAATACACGCTGCGCCGTGCCAGCAGGCTGGTGAGGTTGGTGATGCCGATGCCGAACACTTGCTTGGTCAGGATGTGATTGACGCGCTTGTCGAGGGCTGGCATTTCGTCCGCTAGCCCCTTGGTGAGACGGCTGGTGATTTCCCGCAGGAACACGCCGGACTTCGTGCACGGATCGAGGAACTTCACCGTCTTGTCCGCCCAGAGATTCGCCCCGTTGTGGCTGGCCGCCCACGCCTCGGACAGGGTATCCAGCATCCGGTTGGCAAACTCGGGTGGGGTGAATACTTCGTCGTTGGAAAGGTTGGCGATACAGGTGAGCACATCGGGATTGCGACCGCGCAAGGTGAAGCTGACTTGTTCGTTCATACGTGTGCCCCCAGCTCGAACCGTGCTTGTTCGGTGCGTAGCATCTGGTAGGGCGTCATGAACCGCACGCCCAGGCCGACGCAAGCATTTGGTATCTTGATCCTCCCCGGCGAGTTAGACGGAACCTCGTGGGTTATCAGCACATGATTGCCAGCCAGCGCATGGGCAACCAGATAAAAGTCGGCTACTTGCAGAAATGTGTTGATGGCAGCCGGCGTGTATTGCTGCCCGGTGGCCCATGTGCTCACTTGGGTGAATTGCGGCGCCAGCGTCGGTGGCGTGCGCCGAAAGAGCGCATGGCCGCGATCCCTAGCCCAGTCCGACAACTCGTCCTGACCAGCCTCGATTTCATCGGCCACCTTGTCGATACTGACCACCGCGCCAGTATTGCCCTTGTGCACCAACCAGTCCCAGAAGGCCGGACAGAAATCCAAACCGTAATGCAGGTTCTTTGCGGACATAAACACATTGGCATCTAGCAGATAGCTCATACCATCACCCCCAATTCGCGCGCCGCTTCGTAGAAGGTGTCAGTCTTGCGCATGCCCAACATACGAAAGGCATCTGGAAACGAGGTCAAGCCTTCCAGCGTGCTGGCGACGATTGCACGGGAAAAGCGTTTGCTGGTGCGGGCTCCCAAGGAGCGGTAGAAATCGCCACCACCTCTGCTCCGTTCTTTCAGTGCGCGCAGCCGTTCCTGTTCCTCCCGGTAGTGTTGCCACAACGCTGTCTGCGTGATGTAACCCGCGTCGAACAGGCGGCGCAATGCGACCAATGAGCTGACCTTGAATTCGCGCGCAAGACGCTGGATTTCGTCGGGGATCGGCGCGTTGCGCTGGTGCGCTGCGCGCAGCTCCTCCAATGGCATCAGCAATTCCGCAGCTACTTGATTGCACCAGCGTTCGGTTTGCTGTTCGGGCACTTGTCCCGCTTGCGTGTCCGACACGCCTGTTGCGCCCAGCCACACATGAGCCAGCTCGTGTGCCAGCGTGAACATCTGCGCTGCCTTGCTGTCTGCGCCGTTCAAAAAGATCAGTGGCGCAAGATCGTCCGCCAGGGCGAAACCGCGAAACTCGCCCACATCCAGCTTGCGATGGCTGTTGCTGCCGACGACGGAACTCACCATCACCATCACGCCGACATCTTCGGCTTTGGCAATCAACTGGCGCAGCGCTTCTGTCCAGGTGGGTAGCTGGCGACGCGCTTCGGCGGACAGGCCCAGCACCTCGCGCAGGCGTTGCGCTACGGCCTCGGGTGCTTCCTGCACATTGGCGCTGCCAACGAACGGCAAGGCTGGCAAGCCGTGCATCCGAGCATGGTCGCGATACCAGTCCTGCCGCTGCTGGCACAGGTAAAGCGTATCCAGCAGGTCGCAACTGGGTACCGCAAGCACCTCATCGCGGAGGGTGCGGAAGTCAGGCACCGGCAGTGCCAACGCGGGCGGCTCTGGCAGAAAGAAGTAGCCAATGGCCGTGTGAGAGAGGCGCGCGAAGTCTTCCAGCTGCTTGAGCGTGGGCAGGGCTTCACCGCTGAGCCACTGAGGCCACTTGCGAAAACGTGTAGCCAGATCGTCGTCGTGCAAGCGCGCGCGTTGCGCTGCCCAGCGCAGGACGGGAACGGAAGCGGCGATGGTGGTCATGCTTCCTCCTTGGGCGATTGTGCAAGCGACACTTGCACAAACCCGACAGCCAACTCGCTCACCGTCATCGGTGGATAGATCTTCGTCGGCATGAATATCTCGTGCTTGCCGAGGTGAGCAAAGAGAGTCCCTTCCTGACTGTAGGCCGACGAACCGGTAAGTACGTCAAAGCGGAAGTCGCGGCGCTGAAACTTGCCTTTGCCCAAGTAGCCCCATTCGGCAAAAGTAATCGGTTCGCCACTGCTGACGCACATCGTCAAGGCATCACCGTGGACTAGATTCTGCGATAACACATAGGTCGCGACGCGGCACAGGTTATCCGGCTCGTCGATGTTCAGATAATCGGTGAGAATCTCCAGCATGTTTGCACGGCACTCGGCGATGTTGTCTGCCAGAAGCTCGATCCCGTAGATGCACATCAGCGCCAGCAGCGCGTAGTGCTGCTTTTCAAAATCAGATTTCCCGAATTTTCTCTCGACGGCGGCGAGCTTGCGCTGCAGAACCTTGACGATAAAGTTACCGCTTCCGCATGCCGGTTCCAGAAAGCGCGAGTCGATGCGCTCCGACTCGTCCTTCACGAGGTCAAGCATGGCGTCGACCATCCATGCGGGAGTGAATACCTCTCCATGGTCAGCGACGCGTTTTCGAGATTTGATCAGGCTCATGGATAAAAGGCTTCAGGCTACGAACGTTGTAGGCATTGTACCTAATACCGTTCATGAGCGGCCCTATGTGAATCGGCACCAATTCAATAGACACTATTGAGTAGAACGACATTGACTGCATTCCAATTGCATAGCAGACATAACAATCACAAGCCCTCAGTGACTCCAAAGGCCGATAATCCGCCAGGACGGCAACTCGGCCATAGCAGACTGAATCGGCACCGAAAGAAAAAGAAGTAAAGCCCATTAAAATGACTACTTTGGTTGCCTATGCGCATCAGCAGTCTCTATTGGTTTCTGGGTATATAAGATTGAGGTTAATATTATTTGGTGTGTGCTTCGAAATGCATGTTCCGCAAGGTCATATGGCAAGCTAAAAAACCTACCTATCCAATATAGATGTTCCTGATAGGAGCCTCGATGCATTGTCGAACCTTTGATGATGGTTTCATCTTCAACACTAAGTTGAATTTTGTGATGCATCCAGGCGTTTCTTTGCGGTGTCATAAACTCTAAAGTTTCATATAACGCACTTTCCTTGCTCAGCTCATATGAGGGGCAAAATTCTTTGGGACCTTCCAACCATTTTTCTTTAATTTCTTTCCACTGATACTTATTGAACTTGTCTGCCATTCCATTTTGGAAAAAACCAATTGCTAGAACAGCATTAATTTCAGCTTCACACAATGCTTGCGATAGAAGAGTGACCGTCACATATAAAGTCATTATCCGGTCAGCAAATTTTGAGTAGAACTGCATTTTGGGGCTTCTAGCTGAAGCTACTTGCTTTTCAGCCCATTGTGTTACTTGTTCTTCCGATGCCTCTGGATTTAACTGCGCAATATTTTCGAAATGTCGCTTTCGCTCATCATCAAAGTCAGAAAGGGGGCGATGGACAAAAGAAGCAACCTCGTTCTGCAACTCAATATATGGGCCCCAATATGATTTTAGAGCGACGTGTATGTGCTCTATATCGAACGTTGCTGTGTAAGATTCAGTCATGTGAGGACAATTCCGTGCATTAACCATAGATGTTGGCTATGTTCGCACCTTTCAGTGAACTGCTGCTAGCTACTCGATAATTGAAATTGTAGAAATTTGCGTGGTTTGTAGAAAAAGAAAAAGGCCGGCATAAGTCAAAGGTAGATCAAAGGGGGCGGCATCACATTTGATTCGTGCTAACCGCAACGACCGCTAAGGCCGATGGCCAGCTAGGACGGCAACTCGGCCTGAACTGCCGGTGGCACCTACATTTACCAACGGCAGGTATGTGGGGCGAAACGGTCAGTCAAGATTTGAAAACTTTACTAGGGTATCGGTGACGTAATTCAGTGATCGGACATCACTGCAATTGAGTTTTGAAACACTTTGAGCACGTCCACCTCACTGCGGTCATAGTCTGACCATCCCGCTGCCAGTCGTGTTCGCAGGTAGCTTGCTTTTCAAAAAGAGAAGGCGAAAGAGTTTGGGGGAGTGCCGCCTTCATTTGCGATTGACTCTTATTACGCTTGAGTTTGCCTAGCATATTTGGGCCCAAAGCTTATTTGCGATTGACCAAGGATTCGGTTGTAATAAAAAATAATCGCCATACAGCTACGGCAGGCGCAAAGAATCCGCGTGGCGTTTCCTTGGCTCCTTTGATAAAGCCTTGTACAAAGCTCTTGAGGTTAGCCATGATTGCACTCCCTGAACCGTCTTGTATGACGTATCCATTCAGCTCGCCATCCGCGATACATACCCGTTAAGGGAGCGAAATAGAGACGTACGCTATTTCTGAAAACCTTGCGATAGCCCATGTTGATCTCCCGCGATTACGTAGTTCAGATTCTACGCTCTCGAAACAATTTCTCCATCCCATACTCAACGATTGCTTTCAAACTAATCGCCGACTGTAAACTAAGCAAAACTGAACGGCAGTTATGGCACCGAGGAAGCGACAGACGGCAATTCGCCATTTAGAGACATTGGTGATTTGCGGATATACGAATCAGCTCTGATCGTAGCTATGTCTGCCTCGAATCCAGAAACGGTCGTTCATAGGCTGTTATTTTGGAGACGCTTATAGCCTTTGTGGCTAGCTGATGATGCTCTCACACACCTAGCCGTGTTGTGTCATATCCGAGGTGAGCACGCGCCCTACAGCGAGAATATTTTCTCTTCGGTTAATGACTTGTTCTCTGGAGGCACTGCCATTTCGATTCGGCTGTTGCCATCTTCAAGTATGAACACATGCTCGTATTGATCTGTGTACTTCGCATTTACACGTAACCATATTTCTTTCAGCGGCTCCATTTTCCAACGATCCGTTTTATTAATGTGGCCAGGGCTAACGATATCGACAAACTGTATTTCAACTTCTTCGCGGCATGCCATTTCTGTTGAATTGCGTTTAAATCTGACCCACCAATTGCATTGAATTTTGACCCACCCTTGAATTATCTCTGAACGTTTCAGGTTGTGGATAGTTTTCTGGTTTTACCTCCCTTTCCCGATTGAGT